>ERZ1034488.1-NODE-1-length-72789-cov-6.593959_pt1 | contig 72789 bp, 75 predicted proteins | sample MGYA00520646_ERZ1034488 | MGnify/ENA primary metagenome ERZ1034488 (study PRJEB33760, sample SAMEA4777686) | hypersaline lake metagenome | biome: hypersaline environment; feature: brines | place: Spain | collected 2012-08 | depth 0 m ...
CCCGCGCGGAGCCCCCAGACGAGCCCTTCGAGCAGGCTCGTCGACGCGAGCCGGTTCGCGCCGTGGAGCCCGGTACGCGCGCACTCGCCGACGGCGTAGAGCCCGTCGAGGCTCGTCCGCCCGCGGTCGTCGACGGCGACGCCGCCGCAGAGGAAGTGCTCGGCCGGCGCGACCGGAACGCCGTCGGTCGGGTCGACGCCCCGGTCCGCGCACTTCTCGGCGAGCCCGGGGAACTCGCCGGCGAAGTCGAGCGGGCTCACGTCCAGCCGCACCTCGCCGGTGGCCCGGCGCTCGGCGGCGACCGCCCGCGAGACCACGTCGCGGGGGGCCAGCTCGGCGTCCTCGTGGTAGCCGGGCATGAACCGCTCGCCGTCGCCGTTCCGCAGGACCGCACCCTCGCCCCGGACCGCCTCGCTGACGAGGAAGCCGTCCCCGTCGGCGTCGGCCGCGTACGCCGTCGGGTGGTACTGGACGTACTCCATGTCCGTCACGTCCGCTCCGGCGAGCGCGGCCATCGCGATCCCGTCGCCGGTGGACCCCGCGGGGTTCGTCGAGCGCGGGAACAGGTCGCCGATCCCGCCGGTCGCCAGCACCGTCGCGCCGGCGTAGACGGGCTCGCGCTCGCCCCCGGACTCGACCACGGCACCGTGGATCCGCCCCTCGTGGCGGATCAGTTCCAAGGCGGCGGCGTCGGTCCGGATCTCCACGCCGTCCCGGTCGTCGAGGTGGTTCAGGAAGGGGACGTGGACGTGCTTGCCCGTCGCCGCGCCCACGTGGAGGATCCGGTCCTCGCTGTGCGCGGCCTCGCGGCCGAAGTCGAAGCCGCCGCCGGTCAGGCTCGCTCCGGTCGCTCCGGTCGCTCCGGCCGCTGCCGGCGTTCCGTCCGGGCCGTCGCTCGGGTCCGCGTCGCCGTCGAACGACACGTCCAGCGTGTCGACGAGCACGTCGGACACCGCCTCGTTCGCGTTCTCGACGAGCGTCTCGACGGCGTCGAGGTCGGCCGTGCCGTCGGAGGCCGCGACGATGTCCCGCCGAAACTGCGCCGGGTCGTCGCGGGCGACGGCGATCCCGCCCTGCGCCCACCACGACGACGCCCCCTCCGGGCGGGTCGACTTCGTGGCGACGAGGACGTCCCGGCCCTCGCGGACCGCGGCGAGCGCGGCGGCCAGCCCGCCGATTCCGGCCCCGACGACGAGCACGTCGGTGGTCTCGTGTCCCGCCATCGTCAGATCTCCAGCATCCGGTCGAGCGCGACCCGCGCGAGCTCCTTCTCCTCGGGCGCGACCTCGACGACGTTAGGCTCGCGGCCCGCGACCAGCTCCTCGAGGACCCACGTCAGGTAGTTGGGGTCGATCTGCCGCATCGCGTTACAGTCCATACAGGCGTCGCCGCAGAGCGGGACGACGTTCACCTCGGGGTGCCACCGCTGGAGGTGCTGCGCGAGGTGGATCTCCGTCCCGATCGCCCACGTGTCGCCGGGGTCGGCGTTCGCGACCGTCTCGCAGATCGTCGCCGTCGACCCGACCACGTCGGCCGCCTCGACGACCTCGCGGCGGCACTCTGGGTGGACGACGACGCTGACGTCGTCGTGCTCGTCGCGGACCTGCTCGACGTGCGAGGCCCGGAAGCGCTCGTGAACCTGACAGTAGCCGTCCCACAGGATCACGTCGCTCTCGACGACCTCGCCCGCGTCCGCCGACGCGGCGTCCCACGGGTCCCACTCGGCGACCTCGCCTTCCAGTCCCAGCCGGTGGGCGGTGTTTTCCCCGAGGTGTTTGTCGGGGAGGAACAGCACCTTGTCGCCCTCGTCGAGGGCGTACTCGAACGCGTCGTGGGCGTTCGAGGACGTGCAGACGAGCCCGCCCTGCTCCGCGCAGAACGCCTTGAGGTCGGCGTAGCTGTTCATGTACGTCACCGGCACGATGTCGGCGTCCGTCGCCGCGGTGAGCTCCGCCCACGCCGCGTCGACTTGGAGCGCTTCGGCCATCCCGGCCATCGGGCAGGACGCCTCCATGCTGGGGAGGATGACGCGCTGGTCGGGGTCCGTGATGATGTCCGCGGACTCGGCCATGAACGTCACGCCCCCGAAGATCACGTACTCCGCGTCGGCGTTCGCGGCCTCCTTGCTCAGCTGGTAGGAGTCGCCGACGAAGTCCGCGTGCTCGACGATCTCCCGCCGCTGGTAGTTGTGGCCCAAGATCACCACGTCGTCACCGAGCGTCTCCAGGGCCGCCTCGATGCGCTCCGTTCGCTCGTCCTCTTCGAGCGTTCGGTATTCCGGCGGAAGCTGTTCGAGATCGTCGTATTTGAACAGACTGAGATCGGTATCGAACTCAGCGGTTTCCATTGCTGGCATAGTCGGATACCTTCGTACTCTAATCTGTACGACTGCGTGTTGAAAAGATTTTGTCTTCAACAAGCGCTCGTGATTGAGTGAATTGTCTTACAGACGCGTATCGAATCGCCTGTACCGCCGCTCGTCGCCGCCTTCGCGCCGGGCAGAGGGTCCTTCTCGGTATCGCGGCCCCGTCGTCTCGAAACTGGAAGCGGGGACGTCGCGACCGCGCGTCGCGGTCGAGTTCCCCGCGGACCGCCGGTCGCCGGTCCCGGCGCTCGGGGCCGCGAGCGGCACGATTATGCCGTGCCACTCCGTACCAACGTACGACATGTCACAGCAAGGCGTTCAAGAGGAGCTGTACGTCGACCAGTACACGCTCGGCCTCGTCGGGCCCGACCAGGAGTGGGCGGGCACGGTCGCCGACGGCGGGACGGTACAGACGTACACGCCGCCGGGCTGTTGGGGGCCGATGGTGACGCCGTCGTTCCGCGGGGGCCACGAGGTGACGCGACCGATCCGCGTCGAGGGTGCCGAGGTCGGCGACGCCGTCGCGATCCACATCCGCGACGTGGAGGTGACGAGCATGGCGACCAGCACGGGGTCGATGGCGGAGCGCGACGAGGCGTTCGGCGACGACCCGTTCGTCGACCACCGCTGTCCCGAGTGCGGCGCGACGTGGCCGGACTCCGTCGTCGAGGGCACCGGCGAGGACGCGATCCGCTGCGCCGAGTGCGGGGCCAACGCCTCCTCGTTCGGCTTCGAGTACGGCTACACCGTCGCGTTCGACCACGAGAACGCGGTCGGGATCACCCTCGATAAGGACGGCGCCCACGAGCTCGCGACCGACGCCGAGCGCGTGATGGACATCCCCGAGAACGCCCGGCAACACCCGATCCTGCTGTACGAGCCGGACGAGATGCCCGGCACGCTCGGTCGCCTGCGGCCGTTCATCGGGAACATCGGGACCACCCCGCCGGTCACGATGCCCGACTCGCACAACGCCGGCGACTTCGGGCAGAACCTCATCGGCGCCGACCACGACTACGGCGTCGAGACCGAGGCCGACCTCGACCTGCGCACCGACGGCCACATGGACGTCCCCGAGGTCCGGGCGGGCGCGACGCTGATCTGCCCGGTCGTCGTCGACGGCGGCGGGATCTACGTCGGCGACCTCCACGCGAACCAGGGCGACGGCGAGCTCTCCTTGCACACCACTGACGTGAGCGGGACGGTCACGATGGACGTCGAGGTGATCGACGACGTCGACCTCGACGGGCCCGTCCTCCTCCCGAACGCGGAGGACCTCCCGTTCATCAGCGCGCCGTACAGCGAGGAGGAGGCCGCGGCGGGCGAGGCGCTTGGTGCGGAACACGGCGTCGACGTCGACACCGACGCCGCCCCGATCCAGGTGATCGGCTCCGGCGCGACCGTCAACGACGCCACGCAGAACGCCTTCGACCGCGCCGGGACGCTCCTCGACATGAGCGAGGGCGAGGTCCGCGCCCGGTGTACGTTCACCGGCGGGGTCCAGATCGGCCGGCTCCCGGGCGTCGTCCAGCTCGACATGCTCGTGCCGGCGGACGTGCTGGCGGACTCCGGCCTCGACGACGTGACGCGCGAACAGTACGACCTGTAGCGGCGCCGTAGCGTCCGCTCCGCCTCGCGGCGTCCGCCCCGCTCCGCCTCGCAGCGCCCGGTCGACGTCGCGGGCGGTCGCTCACCGCCGCGACCGTCCCGGTCTGCCGGCCGCCCGCGATGGCCCCGCCGGGATCCGCCGCGTCGGGCCCTGCGACTCGGCCAGCTCGCGCAGCCGCTCGACGCGCTCGTCCGTCGACGGGTGGGTCGACAGCCAGCGCTCGGCCGCCTCGTCGGTCCGCTTGTTCGTCGAGAACGGCGCGAACGACCACGTCGGGTCGGTGGCGCGCTCGATCCGGCGCAGCGCCCGCGCGAGCGCCACCGGGTCGCCGGTCACCTCCGCCGCGCGGTCGTCGGCCGCGAACTCCCGCCTGCGCGAGCGCGACCGCGCGACGAGCGTCGCGAGGACGAACCCGGCGAACAGCGCGCCCGCGAGCGCCCGGTGGAGCCGCGCGAAGGAGCCGGACCGGTCGCCCGGCCGTCCGCGGATCCACGCCGAGGCGGCCGCGAGCCCCGACAGCGCGAGCAGCGCCGGGAGCGCGGCCACGGTGGCGAACCCGACCAGCGAGCGGCCGACCCCGTCGGCCATCGCGATCGCGAGGCCGTCGTTCCCCTCCAGGTGCGCCAGCTCGTGCGCGAATATCGCTTCGACCTCCCGGGGGGCGAGCAGCCGGAACAGCGACCGGTCGATCACCAGCGCGCCGCCGTCGCTCCCGCCGCCGACCGCGAACGCGTTCGGCGCGCGGGCGTCGGTGACGTACAGCGCCGGGCGCTCGACGTCCATCCGCGCCGCGAGCGAGTCGATCCGCCGGTGGAGGTCGGGGGCCCGCTCCCGGGGGACGCGGTCGCCCTCGAGGTTCGCGAGGATCTGCGCGGTGCCGAGCCGGTAGCTGAGGTACGCCGACGCGAGCGCGGTCGCGGCGAGGAGCGCGAGGAGGACCGGGAGGTCCGGCCGGGCGGCCCAGACCGCGCGCAGCAGGTCGGCGACGAACAGCGCCGCGGCCAGGTACACCACGAGCAGGCCGACGCCGACGGCCGCCGCGGCCGCGCGGAACGCGAGCCGAGACATGGTCGGAACTACGCGGCGGCCGGGCAAACGCGTTGCGGCCGACCGCCCGGACGGTCGGTGAGGGCCGTCGCTCCGGCCCCGCCGGTCCGGGCTCCCCCGCCCGTCCCGCCGGAAGGAAAAGCGGTAATTCCCCGGCCGCGAAACCGGTAGTCATGGACGCACGCGTACGCGAGCACGCCGAGATCATCGCCGACCACTCCACCGGCATCGAGTCGGGCGACGACGTGGTCATCCAGATGCCGAAGGAGGCCGAGGACCTGGCGGTCGCGCTCCACGAGGTCTGCGGCGACCGCGGGGCGAACCCGATCTACCTCAACTACTCGAAGCGCGCGCAGCGCGCCTTCAAGCGCTCCTCGGAGGAGTTCACCGAGCCGAGCCACCGCCGCGCGCTCTACGAGGAGGCCGACGTCTTCGTCATCGCGCGCGGCGGCGCGAACGCCACCGAGGACGCCGACGTCGACCCCGAGACGAACGCCGCGTACAACCGCGCGATGGAGGACGTCAAGCGGACGCGGCTCTCGAAGACGTGGTGTCTCACGCAGTACCCGACCGCGAGCCACGCCCAGCTCGCCGGGATGAGCACCGAGGCGTACGAGAACTTCGTGTGGGACGCCGTCTCGCTGGACTGGGACGAACAGCGCGAGTTCCAGTCGAACATGGTCGAGATCCTCGACGCGGCCGACGAGGTCCGCATCAAGTCGGGCGACGAGACCGACCTCACGCTCGACGTGTCGGGTAACTCCACGCTCAACGACCAAGGCGAGGCGAACCTCCCCGGCGGCGAGGTGTTCACCGCGCCGACGCGCGACGGCGTCGACGGCGAGGTCCACTTCGACCTCCCGCTGTACCGCTACGGCCGCGAGATCGACGGCGTCAGGCTCCGGTTCGAGGACGGCGAGGTCGTCTCGCACTCCGCCGAGCGCAACGAGGACCTCCTCACCGGCATCCTCGACACGGACGAGGGCTCGCGTCACCTCGGCGAGCTCGGCATCGGGATGAACCGCCAGATCGACCGGTTCACCTACAACATGCTGTTCGACGAGAAGATGGGCGACACCGTCCACATGGCGGTCGGCTCCGCCTACCCCGAGACGGTCGGCGAGGAGAACGCGGTCAACGAGTCCGCAGAGCACGTCGACATGATCGTCGACATGAGCGAGGACTCGGTCATCGAGGTCGACGGCGAGGTCGTCCAGCGCGACGGCACCTTCGTCTTCGAGGACGGGTTCTGACGACCCGGCCGGTCCCGCGCGCTCTCACTCCGCTTCCTCCCCGTCGCGCTCCGCGGTCCATCGGATGAACGCCGCGTACGCGAGCACGAGGACGGTCAACAGTCCGACCGTGCCGATCGCGGCGATCCCCGGGTAGTCGGCCAGCGGCGCGATCTCGCCGGCCGGCGGCGCGACGACGTCGACGACGCCGGTGCCGACCGACAGCGCGAGCAAGGCGAGCCACATCGTCCCCACCGCGTACCCGAGCGGGACCAGCCGGTCGGTCCGCGCGGCGTGCGCGACGACCGCGCCGCCGCCCACGACCGGGACCGCGACGAGCGGGCTCGTCGGGTCCGGGAGGAGAACGCTTCCCCCGAGCGCGATCGCCGACCAGTAGACGGCGACGGCGACGACCGTTCGGAGCGAGTCGGGGAGTGACACGGGGTGTGCGTTCGGCGGCGCGGCACAAAACGATCGGGGGCGACGCCGCCGCCGTCCCGCGCCGTGGGTCCCGCGACGGTGTTTATATCCGGAGGGCCCCTACACCGACGTATGGTCGAAACAGTCCTGTTCAAGTCGGAGAGCCGTCGGAGTCGCGAGGAGATCGCCGCGTACCTGCGGACGGTCGCGGACTCGCTGGACGCCGGGAACGCGATCACCCTCACGCGCGGCGACGAGTCGACGACGCTGGAGCCGCCCGCGCGACCGACCTTCGAGGTGAAGGCGGAGCGCGAGGGGCCCGCCGAGGGACCGGGCGAGCTGAGCGTCGAGTTCGAACTGGAGTGGGACGAGGACGCCGGCGACGGAAGCGGCGACGGCGATCTGGAGATAGAGTAGGTAGCGGGCGGGAGTCGGCGGCGGTCGCGGCCGGTCCGGCGGCTGCGTCCCGCGTTACGGGACTTTTCCGGGAACCTCGACGAACGCGTCCCGGGCGGAGAGGTGATCGAGCGTGTCGTCGACCTCGAGCCGGACGGACTCCATCCGGTCGATGAGCTCCTCGTACTCGTCGGAGTTGGTCGTGCCGGTGGCCTCCAGCGCGGCCTTCTTCGAGGCGAGCGCGAAGAACTCCTGACTCCGCTCGTCGAACGCGGCGCGGTGAAGGAGCACCTCGACGAGCGTGAGCAGGTCCTCCTTGCTGACGGGCTTCGTCTTGTAGTCGTCGAACGGCATCTCGACGATGTCGACGTCGGGCTCGACCGCGGTCAGCATCGCCACGCGGGCGTCGTACCCCTCGCCGCGGATCTCGTTTAACACCTCGTGGCCCGACATGTCGGGCATCCGGCGGTCCAAGAGGACCACGTCGACCTCGTCGTCCATCAGATCGATCGCCTCGTCGCCGCCCGTCGCGACCCGAACGTCGTAGGCCGAGTCGAGGTAGACCCGGTACAGTTCCGCGAGGTCCGGCTCGTCGTCGACCGCGAGGACGGTCGCGTCCGAAGTTCCGGTCATTGGAGGGGCCCCCGGGTCCTCGTCTCGCGATCTGCGAGCGCCGGACCGGCGCGGCCGCCCGCCGTTCGTGCGTCCATGCGTCGTGGTCCGTTCGTCGCAGGTTAAAACGTTGACTCCCGTTTATCAGAACTGATACCGCAGTACAGAGCGGGGTCGCGGGCGCTTCGCGACGCGGACGGCCGCTCGGTCGTCTCGCCGATCCAACGGTCTCTCCGTGACCCAAAGGCACATTTACGCCCGCATCGTATCCCGGATAACGAATGTCTCACAGCCCCTCACTGCCCGACCGCCCGCGGTTGGAGCTCGACCCCGAGATGAGCGACGCGGAGCGGCTGGAGGCGATCCGCCAGCACTTCCGGCGGATCGTCCAAGTGAACGAGGAACTGGAAACCCGGCTCGCGGACGCCGAGGGTCGCCGCGGCGAGCTGAAAGACGACGTCGAGCAGCTGAAACGCGAGAACGAGGTGCTGAAGACCTCCTCGCTGTACATCGCCTCCGTCGAGGAGATCACCGACGACGGCGTCGTGATCAAACAGCACGGCAACAACCAGGAGGTGCTGACGCAGGCCGCCACGCGGCTCGACGAGGACCTCCGCCCCGGCGACCGCGTCGCGATAAACGACTCCTTCGCGGTCCAACAGGTGCTCGACGACGAGACCGACTCCCGGGCGCAGGCGATGGAGGTCACCGAGTCCCCGGACGTCACCTACGCCGACATCGGCGGGATCGACGACCAGATCCGGGAGGTCCGCGAGGCCGTCGAGGACCCCCTCGAGAACCCCGAGCAGTTCGAGACGGTCGGCGTCGAACCGCCGAGCGGCGTCCTGCTCCACGGCCCGCCGGGCACCGGGAAGACGATGCTCGCGAAGGCGGTCGCAAACGAGTCGAACGCGACGTTCATCAAGATGGCCGGCTCCGAGCTCGTCCGGAAGTTCATCGGCGAGGGCGCGCGGCTCGTCCGCGACCTCTTCGAACTCGCCGCCGAGCGCGAGCCCGCCGTCATCTTCATCGACGAGATCGACGCCGTCGCCGCCAAGCGGACGGACTCGAAGACCTCGGGCGACGCCGAGGTCCAGCGGACGATGATGCAGCTGCTCTCGGAGATGGACGGGTTCGACGACCGCGGCGAAATCCGGATCATGGCCGCGACCAACCGCTTCGACATGCTCGACGAGGCGATCCTCCGTCCCGGCCGCTTCGACCGCCTCATCGAGGTGCCCGAGCCCGGCCCCGAGGGCCGCAGGCGCATCCTCGAGATCCACACGCAGGACATGAACGTCGCGGCCGGCATCGACCTCGGCACCGTCGCCGCCGACCTCGACGGGTACAGCGGCGCGGACATCGCGTCGCTGGCGACGGAGGCCGGGATGTTCGCCATCCGCGACGGCCGCACCGAGGTGGCCCAGGAGGACTTCGAACGCGCCCGCGACAAGCTCCAGGACGCCGACAAGGAAGACGAGCAGGTCATCAACTACCAGTACTGAGGCGTCTCCTCCGGTCCCGTCGTCGCCCTCCGAGCGGTCCGGTTCGTAACCCCTTACCTCCCGGGTCGCCGATCTGTCGTCGATGAACACCATCCACGTCGCCGGGGGCGTCGGGGTCGCCGACACGGCGATGGCCTCCTACGACGCCGCGCTCGCGGACGCGAACCTCCACAACTACAACCTCGTGGCGGTCTCCTCGGTCGTCCCCGCCGAGGCGACCGTCGAGGCGGTCGCGGAGGCGCCGCCCCTCGGCCCCGCGGGCAACCGGCTCACCGTCGTCGAGGCCCGCCGGACGATCGGCCCCGACGACGAGGTCGACTTCCGCGAGGGCGGCCGCTCTGGCGCCGAGGACGCCGAGTCGAAGCGCGCGCCCCGCCGCCACCCCGACGCGGTGGCGGGGCTCGGCTGGGCGACCGGCCCCGGACCGGGGCTCTTCTACGAGGTGACCGGCGAGGACCCGGCGGACGTCCGCGAGGGGATCGACGCCGGGCTCGACGCCGGGAGCGACCTCCGCGACTGGGACCTCCCCGACCGCGAGACGCGCGTCGAGACGGTCGCCGCCGAGCCGGACCGCTACGCGACCGCGGTCGTGATCGCCGCGTACGGCGAGTCTGAGCCGATCCTGTAGGGGCGTCCGGGGGGTCGGTCGCCGGCGGCGACGCCTTTTTGACTCGGCTCCGCGTACGTGTCGTGTCTTCGAATGAACGGCAACAACCCGTACGCCGGGGCACCGGGTGTGACGGACGCGGGCTCGCCCGCGGCCGTCGACCTCTCTCCGGACCAAGAAAAACAGCTCCGGCGCGCGGTCGCCGGCATCGTATCGCGCACGGAATCGTATCTCCCCGACAGCTACGCCGTCGGCTCCGAGCTCTCCGTGGGCGCGAACGGCCCGCAGGCGACCGTCGCCGTCAACCCCCCGGCCGGCCACCCCGTCTCGGCCGGCTTCACCCCCGATCCGGAGGACCTGGACGCCGGCATCGCCGAGTCCGACACCGACGAGGTCGCCCGCGGGCTGGCCGCCAGCGCGGCGGTCCAGGTGATGGACGCAGTCGGCGACATAACGCCGACCGCGAAGTGACTCCCGGCTAGCGCACTCGGTTCGACCGCTCCTCGCCCTCAGTTCTCCCCGCCCGCTTCGTTCGCCGCCGAGTCGCGACGCCCGTCGGTCTCGTCGCGCGGGTACACCCGCAGCTCGCCCTCCCCCGGCGGCTTCAGCACGCCGGTGACGCGGCCGTACATGCCGAAGATGTCGTCGTACCCGCGTTCGCTCGCGAGGACCGGGACCAGCCCCGGCTCCTCGACGCGGTGCGTGTGGACGTCGTCCTCCGCGAACACCGCGCCCGCCGGGATCGCCTCGAAGTTCGCGTAGTGGACGTGCGGCTCGCCGCCGCCCTTCGGCACCTCCTCGCGGCCCTCCACCACGGTCGTCTCCGAGAACGCCGGCGGCTCGTCCGCGAGCGCGCCGTGGACGCGGAGGAACGCGAGACACGCCTCGTGCCCGTACTCGACGGCCGCCTCGCTCCCCTGTCGGCCCACCTCGATCGAGACGGTGTGCGGGACCGTGGAGTCGAGCGTGGTCGAGCGCAGCCCGCTCGCGTCCACGACGTGCTCCAGCGGCAGCCCGGTGACGGTACGGCGGACCGACTCCGTGAGGTCGCTGAAGATGGCGAACGGCGGCGGGGCGCTGTGGGAGGTGTGGAGCGCGAGGACGGCGTCGAACCCCTCTAACGCGGCGGTGAGCCGCGGCGCGAGCGCGCGCTCGTACTCGTCGCTGTCGGCGTCGCCCGGGAACGCGCGGTTGAGGTCCGCGTCCGTGTAGCGCGTCTCGGCCGCGAGCGCCCGCTCGTTGGCGACGATCAGCCGGACGATCCCCTTGACCCCGTCGCCGCGCTCTTCACCCTCGTCGAGCGCCGGGAGTTCGTCCGCGATCCGCCGCACTATCCGTTCGCCGGCGGGCTCGTCGCCGTGGATCCCGCCGACGATCGCGACGCGAGCCGACCCCGCCGACTCGCGGTCGATCGTTTGCATATCGTTGGTACGGCGCGGCCAGCCCATAAATCGTCGCGATCCGCGGTCGCGGGGGCTCACCGACCGAGCCGCTCCGCGAGCGCGGCCCGGTACCGCCGCGCCAGCCGTCGCGCGACGAAGCGGTCGCGCGGGTCCACGCCGAGGACCCGGAGCGAGCCCGCGTACGCCGCGAGCCCGACCGCGCTACCGACGAGGACCGCCGTTCCACCGGGCAGGAGCGTCCGGACCGCGTACATCACGGCGACGGCGACGACGCCGGCCGCGAGCGGCGTGAGGAAGGTCCGGTCGAACGGCCACAGCCCCTCGAAGCGGCGCAGCAGGACCACCTGGATCGCGTTCTGGACCGCGATGGCGAGCGACGTGCCGAGCGCGGCGCCGACGAGCCCGTACCGGACGACGAACGCGTAGGTCAGCCCGACGTTGAGCACCGCGAGCAGCCAGTCGAGCGCCATCCGCGCGTACTGGTGGTCGGTCATCATCAGGAGCCAGCCGGTCGCGCCGACGGCGCTCCCGACGAAGACGCCGCCGAGGTAGACGACGAGGGGGCCGTACCCCGAGACGTACGTCTCGCCGAACAGCGCGAGGATCTCCCGGCCGTACACGACCAGCACGGCGAGGATCGGGACGACCGCGGTGACGATCTGTCGCGTGACGGAGCTGTACACCGCGTTGAGCGTCGCCGTCCGGTCGTCCGCGTACAGCTCCGAGGCGACCGGCGGGAGCAGTTGGTTGAAGGATAGGAGCGGGATCCACGCGACCGCGATCACCACGAGGACGACGTTGTACACGCCGGCCGCGGTCGCCGTCAGCAGCGCGCCGACCAACAGCACGTCGACGCGGTTCTGGAACACCTTCCCGAGGCTGCTCATCGCGACCGGGACCGCGTGGTCGTAGAAGCGGCGCGCCTCGGCGCGTGCGCCGCGGAGCGTCGGTCGGACGCCGGTGACGGAGGCGGAGAGGGGGACGGCGACCGCGGCGAGCAGGCCGGCGGCGGCGACGATCGCCCCCGCGACGCCGACGACGGAGTAGCCGAGCGCGAGCGCGGCGAGCGCGCCGACGAGCCGGGCGGCCGGGCGGAGCAGCTTGTTGAGGAGGATCTCGCCGCGCGCCGACCCGACCGCGCGGAAGATCGCGGACGCGACCATCACGACCCCCAGGAGTCCGACGAGCCCGCCGAACGCGCGCATCGTCCCCGCGAACGCCGGCTCCGTGACCGTGCGGGCGTTTATCGCCGGGGCCGCGAGCCAGACGCCGGCCGCGATCGCGACCCCGAAGCCGATCGTCGTCGCGTACGCGAGGCCGGCGACCGCGCCCCGCCGGCCCGCGTCGTCGGCGTACTCCGGGAGGTAGCGCTGGATGGCGGGGACGCTGCCGAACGTCACCAGCCGGGAGAGCAGCTGCGCGATGCGCCACGCGAGCGCGTACACGCCGTAGGCGGTCGGCCCGAGCCCGCGGGTCAGCGCGAACTCGGCCGCCGCGATCAGCGCGCGCTGACCGGCGACCCCGCCGGAGGTGAGCACCGCGCCGTGCGCGATGGTCTCTAACGCCTCGCGCTCGTCGTCGGGGATCTCGCCGGGCTCGGGCCCCTCGTCGGACTCCGCCGCCTTCCCTTCGCGTTCGCTCTCCACGGTCGTCTCTGTCGATCCGGTCGCGGTCGCGCGAAAAAAGGGACGCGTTTCGCGGCCGACCCGCTCGGCCCCGCAGTCACGCGGTCGGGACCTACCAGCGCTGGTGGACGTGCGCGCGGACGTGCTCGTCGTAGACGTCGGCCGCGACCTCGCGCTCGGCGGCGTCGAGGGGAGCGGCCTCGCTCGCGGCCGCGTTCGCCCGGACGTGGGACGGCGTCGTCGACCCGGGGATCACCGTCGAGACGGCGTCGTGATCGAGGATCCAACGCAGCGCGAACTCGGGCAGCGGCCGGTCGTCGGGCAGGCGATCGTCGAGCGCGTCGACCGCGTCGAGGCCCGCCTCGAAGGGGACGCCGGCGAACGTCTCGCCCACGTCGAAGGCGTCGCCGTCGCGGTTGTAGTTCCGGTGGTCGTCCTCGGGGAACTCGTCGTCGCGCGAGAGCGCGCCCGTCAGGAGCCCCGAGGCGAGCGGCACCCGACAGACGACGCCCACGCCGCGCGCGGCGGCCTCGTCGAGGAACAGCTCCGCGGGCCGCTGTCGGAACGGGTTGAAGATGATCTGGACGCTCTCGACGCCCGGGAACTCCATCGCCTTCAGTCCCTCCTCGACGCGCTCGACGCTGACGCCGTACGCGTCGATCCGGCCCTCCGATTCGAGCGTCGCGAGCGCGTCGAACGCCTCGGGCCGGTAGTAGACGTCCGTCGGCGGGCAGTGGAGCTGGACCAGGTCGAGCGTCTCCACGCCGAGGTTCTCCCGCGAGCGGTCGACGAACCGGCGGAGGTTCGCCTCCGTGTACCCGTCGGGCTCGTGCGGGTCGAGCCGGCGGCCGGCCTTCGTCGCGACGGTCACGTCGCCGGCCGCGATCTCGTCCGCGAGCGTCTCGCCGAGGATGCGCTCGGAGCGACCGTCGCCGTACACGTCGGCGGTGTCGAAGAAGTCGATCCCGGCCTCGCGGGCGGCCTCGACGGCCGCGACCGCCTCCGCCTCGGTGACCTCGCCCCAGTCGCTCCCGATCTCCCACGCGCCGTAGCCGACCTCGCTGACTGCGCCGACGCCGCCGAGTTCGCGGTGATTCATGGCTGTACTCTACTGGTCGCGGCGGGGGCAAGGGCGTTCCGGAGGCGGCGAGACCGCGGCGTCCCGCCTCACCGCGCACTTTTAATTGGGCCCCGGGACGACCCGCGTAGCATGGCGAAGCCGGGACTGAAGGTGAACGCGGTCGGGCTCCTGCTCAGCGCGGTCGGCACCCTCCTGCTGTACGCGCACGTGACCGACGAGTACCACTCGCACATCCGGGACATCGGGTCGATCGCGGTCGGCTACCTCGGCGTGATCCTGTTCGGGATATCGGTGTCGCTCACCGGGCTCGCGCTGCTGCTGCGGCGGTCCGTCGACTGAGGTCGTCCCGCTCGTTCGGGAAGGGGAGGTGCGCGCGCCCCTCGTCCCACTCGGCGTTCATCACCCGCCAGCGGGGGTCGTCCAGCCAGAGCGAGCGCTCGTCGCGTTCGGCGCGCTCGTGTGCCGCGGTCTTGTCGTGGCCCGCCGCCCGGTGTTCGATCTCCCTGAGCTCGTGGTAGAGGATGAACCGGTCGTACTTCGCCCACTTCTCGGAGACCCACACCTCGTTCTCCGGGATTCCCAGCACGTCCGCGGCCGGGGGGTAGACGAGCTCCCCCTCGTAGACGACCCGGTAACAGGCGTTGTAGTCCGCGATCACCTCGTGCGGGACGTGTTCGACGGTCCACCCTCGCTCTCGCATCGCTTCGCGCGGCGACGGCATATTCAACGCCCCTGCGGCGCGACGCTTCAGCGTTCCGGCGGTCTGTGTCCTGTTCACACCCTCCGTCAGAGGACGGCCGCGAGCGCGTCCATCGTCTCCTCGACGCGGTCGACCCGAGCGCTGTGGCCCATGTGGCCGACGCGGAGAACGTCGCTCGCGCCGTCGCCCAGCCCGGTCGCGAGCAGGACGTCATGTTCCTCGCGCAGCCGCTCCTGAAGCGACTCGGCCCGTCCGGGCACCGCGAAGGCGGTCACCGTCGGCGAACTCCGCTCGGGGCCGGGCACCGTCTCGAGCCCCAGCTCCGCGCCGCGCTCGCGGCACCGCGCCGCGGCCGCCGCGTGTCGCTCCCGGACCGCGTCGAGCCCCTCGTCGAGCAGGAGCCCGAGGGCCTCGTCGAGCGCGACGACCTCGGTCGTCAGGTGCGTGTACGGGAAGCCGTCGCTCACGTCGCGGAACGGGAGGAAGTTCGCGTACAGCGAGTGCGGCTCGCGCGCCTCCATCGCGGCCCACGCGCGGTCGCTCACCGCGGCGGTGGCGAGGCCCGGGGGCGCGCTGAAGCACTTCTGGGACGCGCCGAGACAGACGTCGATCCGCTCCGTCGGCACCGAGACGCCGCCGAGCGAGGAGACGGCGTCGACGACCGTGAGGATCTCGGCGTCGGCGGCCTCGATCCGGTCGAGCGCGGCGTCGACGTCGTTGAGCGCGCCGGTCGGCGTCTCGCAGTGGACCATCGTCGCGACGTCGAAGTCGGCGTCGTCGGCCGCCAGCGCCTCGTCGAGCGCGTCGAGCGGCAGCGGCTCGTCGTGCTCCGCGGCGACGACGGTCGGGTCGCCGCCGTACGACGCCACGAAGTCGGCGAACCCCTCGCCGTAGAGCCCGTTCGCCAGGCACAGCACCTCGGTCCCGGGCTCGACGAGGGACGCGACCGCCGCCTCCAGCCCGAGGATCCCCTCGCCGCCGAGAACGACTACGTCGCGGGCGTCGGATCCGGAGGCGTCGGGGTCGATCCCGTATGCCGTCGCCAGCCGCTCCGTGACGCGGTCGTATATCTCGCGGAACGCGGGGTCCACGTCGGGGTTGATCAGCTCGCGTGACATCGCCTCGCGCACCGGCTCGGGGACCGCGGTCGGTCCCGGCGTCATGAGCATACGCCTCGGTTCGGCCGACGGTATATAAACGGACCGCGGACGCGGCCGCCGCGCCGCCTCAGGCGGCCGCTCCGCGGGGGGCGGCCCGCGCTCGGCGCGCCGACACGCTCATAAGTTTCTGTCGCCTGCGTTCCGGTACGATGATGCTTCCGACCCACGTGCTGGCGGGGATGCTGCTCGCGGCCCCGCTGGTGCGCGTCGCGCCGGAACTGGCCCCGGTCGGGTTCGCCGCCGGCTTCCTCGGCGGACTGGTTCCGGACCTCGACATGTACGTCGGCCACCGCAAGACGCTCCACTACCCGGTCTACTACGCCGCGCTCGCGGCCCCGGCGGTCCTCGCCGCGCTCGTGGCCCCCTCCCAACTCACCGTCGGGGTCGCGTTCCTGCTCCTCGGTGCGGCCCTCCACAGCGTCGCCGACATGTACGGCGGCGGGCTGGAGCTCCGCCCGTGGGAGGGGAACTCCGACCGCGCGGTGTACGACCACTACCGGGAGGACTGGGTCGCCCCGCGCCGCGGCGTCCGGTACGACGGGGCGGTCGAAGATCTCGCGCTCTCCGTGGGGCTGGGGGTCCCGCTGCTCCTCTTAGTCGACCCGCCGCTCCGCCAGATCGTGATCGGCACGCTGGCCGTCGCGGTCGTGTACACGGTCCTCCGGCGTCGCCTGGCGGAGATCGCGGCGGCCGTGATCCCGCTGCTCCCCTCGGTCGTCGACCCGTACCTCCCAGAGCGGTACCGATAATCTATCGGGGGGATCCGGGAACCAATGCGCTTACTTTCTGCGCCTCGTTTGACCCGGTAACAGTCCGCGCCGGCGACCGCTCGCCCCGGCGCGCGCACCCACAATGCAACAGTACCTCGACCTCGTCGACGACGCGCTCTCGACGGGCACGTACAAGCCGAACCGAACCGGCGTCGACACCATCGCGACGTTCAGCGGACAGTACACCGTCGACCTCGCGGAGGGGTTCCCCCTCCTTACCACGAAGAAGATGGACGGCTACCGGTGGAACTCGCTCATCCACGAGGTGCTGTGGTACCTCTCCGGCGAGGAGCACATCCGCAACCTCCGCGAGGAGACGAAGATCTGGGACGCGTGGGCCGACGAGGAGGGGAAGCTCGACACCGCCTACGGGCGGTTCTGGCGCCGCTACCCGGTCCCGGAAGCGGCCGCCGAACTGCCGGGCGAGACGTGGCCCGACGACGCGGACCGCTGGGTCACCGTCGAGGAGGACGTCGACGGCACGACGCGCCGCACGTTCGACCAGATCCAGTACGTCCTCGACACCCTCGAGGAGAACCCCCACTCCCGCCGGATGGTCGTGAACGCGTGGCACCCGGCGAACGCCGCCGTCTCCACGCTGCCGCCCTGCCACTACACCTTCGTCGTGAACGTCCAGGGCGGGCGGCTCAACCTCCACCTGACGCAGCGCTCGGGCGACATCGCGCTCGGCGTCCCGTTCAACATCGCGGCGTACGCGCTGCTCGCGAACGCGCTCGCCCAGCGGACCGGCTTCGAGGTCGGCGAGTTCGGCCACACGGTCGTCGACGCCCACGTCTACTGCGGCCGCGGCGACCGCGGGAAGTGGTACGCGAACAACCTCCGCTACGTTCAAGAGCGGCTCGCGAACGTCGAGAGCAAGGACGACTACCTCGAGGTGAAGAGCTGGGTCGAGCGCACCGCGCCGGACGAGCCCGACGGCCAGGAGGGGTACGACCACGTTCCCGGCCTGCTCGAACAGCTCTCGCGGACGCCGCGCGACCGCCCGCGGATCGAGATCGCGGACAAGCCGCTCGACGAACTCACTCACGAGGACGTCGCGGTCGTCGACTACGACTCCGCGGACGGCATCTCGTTCGCGGTCGCGGAGTGATGACGGACGACGAGCGCGGCTCCGCGGACCCCGACCTCGTCCTCGTGGCCGCCGTCGCCGAGAACGGCGTGATCGGCGGCGACGACGGGATGCCGTGGCACTACCCCGCGGACCTGTCGCACTTCAAGCGGCTCACGACCGGCCACCCGGTGATCGTCGGCCGGAAGACGTACGAGGACATCGCCGACCGGATCGGCGGCCCCCTCCCCGACCGGACGAACGTCGTGCTGACGACCCGCTCCCTCGACGACGCCGACCTCCCGGACGGCGCGGTCGTCGCGGGCGGCGTCAAGGAGGCAGTCTCTCGCGCCGCGGCGGACGCGACCGAACGCGGCGTCGAGACCGTCTACGTCATCGGCGGCGCGACCGTCTACGAGGCGCTCCTCGGCCGCGCCGACGGGATGGTGATCACCGAGATCCCCGAGCGGCCGGCGGGCGACACGCGGTTCCCGGAGTGGGACGCCGACGCGTGGACCGAGCGCGCGCGGGAGACGGAGGGCGACCTCGCGTTCGTCACCTACGAGCGCGCCGGGGCGGAGTGACCGAGGCCGAGACGCGGCTCCCATTCGGGCCGCGACCCTCTCCGGAGAGCGCGAGCTACTCTAGAAAGCGCGACTCGACGTCGCCCGACGGCATCATACACCGGTCCTTTTTCCCGAACCACCGGTACCGGTGGTCGGCGACGAAGTCGTACGCGCCGTCCCGGACCGCGGCCGGGACGTATCGGAACGGCGAGAGCAGCCGGTACGGCCAGCCGAGGCCGGCCGCGATGCGGAGGACCGCCGCCGACTTCACGTAGGCCTCCCCGTCTTCGATCAGGACGATAGACTCCAGCTCGTCGGTCGGCAGGTCGTGTTCCGCGAGCAGCGCCCGGCCGACGTCCGACTGGAGCGAGGCGAAGCGGTACTTCCCGTCCGGGTCACGGGGGAGGACGAACTGGACGAACCCGTTACAGAGGTTACAGACGCCGTCGAAGAGCACGACGGCCGCGTCCTCCGGTATCTCCCGGTCCATCTCGCGTGGTCCTTGCGGCGCCGCGCTGTTCAGGATTCCGGTCGCCGATCGACACTCGGACGGAGTCGGCCGGTCCTCTGACGGATCCGGCCGACCCCGGCGAGGCCCGCGTCAGGCGCCCTCGTCGTCGGTCGCCGGCTCGACCTCGATGAGGCGCGCGACGTCGGCCGGGAGGCTCTGCTCGGCCGACGGCGTCTCGACGGTGAGCATGTCGAACGGCGCGACGTCGACGACCACGAGCTCCGCGCCCGGCCAGACCCCCGCGTCGGCGAGGTAGCGCAGTTCGGCGTCTCCCTGGTCCCGGACGCGCTGGACGACGACCCGGTCGCCCTCCTCCGCGTCGACGAGTCGGACGGCGTCGCCCGCGTCGGGGAGCGAGAGGTCGGCGTCGGGGATCGGGTCGCCGTGCGGGTCGACCGGCGGGTTGCCGAGCGCCTCGGCGATGCGGTCGCTCAGCTTCTGGGAGACGTGGTGTTCGAGCCGGTCGGCCTCGTCGTGGACGTCGACCCAGCTGTAGTCGAGCTGCTCGGTCAGGAACGACTCCAGGAGCCGGTGGTGTCTCAGGATCTCGAGGGCCACGAGCTCGCCATCGTCGGTGAGCGTCACCCCCTTGTACTCCTCCCGGTCCACCAGCCCGCGCTCCGCCAGCTTCTTGATCATCGAGGAGACGGTCGGCGCGGTGACGTCGAGGTAGTCGGCGAGCGCGGAGGTCGACACCCGCTCGCCGGTGTCGCGCTCGATCGCGTAGATCGCCTTGATGTAGTCCTCCATGACCGCGCTGATCACCTCCGAGGACGCCCTCCGCTCGGGGGCCTCGCCGCCCGGGTCGGCGTCGCCGCGGTCTCCGTCCCCGGTCACGGCTCAGTCACCCCTCGCTCCGGCGTCGGCCTCGACGCCGTCGGTCTCGATGCTCCCCATCTCGGGGGTCTCCGCCTCGCCGCGGACGGACTGGAGCTTCCCGACCGCGACCGCGCAGACGTAGATCCCGACCGCGACGAGGACGATGACCCCGCCGGCGGTGACGCCGCCGTAGTAGGCGACGCCGATCCCGAGGAGGACCGCGAGCTCCGCCAGCACGACCGAGACGACGATCGACTCGGTGAAGCTGCGCGACACCTGCGTCGCGCCCGCCACGGGCACGACGAGCATCGCCGCGACGAGGATGACGCCCATGATCTGCATCGCGCCCACGACGACCATCGCCGTCAGCATCACCATCACGCGGTTGTACCAGTTGACGGAGATCCCGGAGACGGCGGCCGCGGTCTCGTCGAAGGTCACGTAGAGGAGCTGGTTGCGCGTCAGCGCCACCGTGCCGACGATGACGGCGAACAGCGCGAGCAGGATCCCCGCGCTCTGGGGCGACACCGTCGAGAGGCTCCCGAAGAGGAACTGGTTCACCCCGACCGCGAGCCCGCCGGCGTTGATGCTGATGAGCGTCGTCCCCAGCGCGAAGCCCGTCGAGAGGACGATCGCCATCGAGACGTCGTTGTACGCGTCCGTCGTCTCGGAGATGAGTTCGATGAACAGCGCCGCGATCATCGCCACGACGACGGCGGTGAGGTACGGCGACACCCCCAAGTCGATGACGGCGTTGAGGAACAGCCCCACGGCGACCCCCGCGAACGCCGTGTGCGCCAGCGCGTCGCCGATGAGCGCGAGCTGTCGGTGAACGAGGAAGGTGCCGATGAGCGGCGCCATCACGCCGATACAGAGCCCGACCAGCACCGCCCGCTGCATGTACCGATAGCGCGGGTTCAGCATCTCCAGCCCGGTGAGGTAGTGCGCCCAGTCCATCAGCCAGTACCACTGTTCTAACACCCAGAGGAGCGCGCCGAAAACGGTTTCGCCGACGCCGGCGAGGCCGCCCTGAAGCGCCAGCGCCGCCGACTGGTTCACCGCGGGAAACAGCCACGCCGCGAGCGCGGCGGTCAGCGGGTCGCTCATTCGCCACCCCCCGCGAGGAAGCGCGCCCCGGCGCCGAACGCCCGCGCCAGCGCGTCGCTCTCGACGAACTCGTCGGCCGGGCCGTCGAAGTACACCTCGCGGTTCAGACAGACGACGCGGTCGGCGTGCTCGACGACCGCGCTGAGGTCGTGCTCGATGAGGAGCACGGTGATCCCCGCGGCGTTGAGCGCGTCGAGCAGGTCGTAGAACGCGTCGACCGACTCGGCGTCGACGCCGACGGTCGGCTCGTCCAACACGAGCAGGTCGGCCTCGCCGGCCAGCGCCCGGGCGATGAACACCCGCTGGCGCTGCCCGCCGGAGAGCTGCCCGATGCGGCGGTCGGCGAACGCGCTCATGCCGACCGTCGCGAGCGCGTCGTCGACGATCCGCCAGTCGCCGGCGGTGAGCCGTCCCGAGACGGCGTTGGCGGTCCGACGCGCCGTGCCGACCGGGTCGTCGAACAGCCCGCCGACGACCCCGGCGTCCCCGCCGGGGAGGTTCCCCACCGCGACGTACGGGAACCGACCCATCTTCACCACCTCGCGGACGGTGATCGGCATCTCCTCCGCGGCGGTGGCCTGCTGCGCGACGTAGCCGACGCGCTCGCCGTCGTCGAATCGACCCGCGTCCTCGCCGAACAGCCGCGCCGCCCCGGCGTCGGGACCGATCAGGCCCAGCATCAGCCGCATCAGGGTCGACTTCCCCGAGCCGTTCGGCCCCACGACGGCGACGTACTCGCCGGAGTCGACGGTCAGCGACACGTCCTCGACGACCGGCGTCGCCGTGTAGCCGAACGTGACGCCGGAGAGGTCGATGACCGGATCGCCAGCCCCGGCGTCGGACGCCGCGCTCGCACGGGCCGCGGGGTCCGTCTCGTTCGCACTCATACCGGTTCGAAGTTCCGCCACTGTTCGACCCACCCGTCGGTCGGCGCCGCGTCCTCGGGCGTCTCGGTGCCGAGGACGATCTTGAACGTGGGCATGTTAATGTTGTACGCGATCTCCTCGTACCCCCAGTTCTCCGCGACCCACTCGTCGCGCACACCGGCGTACGGCGTGACCGGGAAGTACGCCTCGACGTCGGTCTCCCGGAGGAGCTGTTGGGCCGGTCGCTGCGACTCGAAGACGCCGTTCGCGATGTACCGGATGTCGTTCTCGCGGATGACGCGCGTCGCCTCGCGGACGTCCGCGGGCTTGACGTCGCCGCTCGCCGCGAGGTTGGTGACGAGCGGCCGCATCCGGACGCCGTACCGCTCGCCGATGTACTGGAAGGCGTTGTGCGCGGCCAGCTGGACGACGTCCCGCTCGGCCCGGTCGAAGATGGCCTCGTAGTCCGCGTCGATGCGGTCGAGGACGTCGGTCTTGTACGCCTCCGCGTTCTGCCGGATCCGGTCGGCGTGGTCGGGAACGAGCTCCGCGAACCCGTCCGCGATGTTGTCGACCGAGCGCTTCGCGCGCCGCGGATCCAACCAGAAGTGCGGGTCCTTGCCGCGCTGCGCGCCGACGCCCTCCTCGTCGCGGTCGAGCGACGCCGCGAGGTCGACGAGCTCGATCCCCTCGCGGACGTTCAACAGCGCGGTGTCCGCGCCGTCGGCCTCGATCGTCTGGATGGCGCGGTCCGCCCAGGGCTGGAAGTCCTCGCCGACGTGGACGAACGCGTCCGCCTCGATGATCCGTCGGGTGATACTCGAGTTCGGGTCCCAGCCGTGACCGTGGAGCCCCGTCGGAACGAGGTTCTCGACGGTCAGCGGGGTCTCCTCGGCGACCCGCCGCCCGAAGTCGAAGAAGCTGAAGAAGGAGGCCACGGCGACCGGTCCCCCGTCGTCGCTCCCCGCGCCCCCGGTCCCCGCCGGCGCGCCGGGCAGCGACGAACAGCCGGCGACGCCCGCCAGCGCCGTCACCGCCCCGGCGCGTACCGCGTCGCGCCGCGTCACCGCTCGTCCGTCGCCGCTCTCAGGTGTCATGAACAGAGATCACATCCAATTATTTGACTCGTCTAAATCTATGTTTTCTCTGATCATATATCTCTTCCGCACCCGACGCTGCCGCTCCCGGTGGACACGGACGCAGGGACAGAATCTCCGGTTCGGTCGCCGACGAGCGCGCGGCGGTCAGTCGTCGATGACCGTCGAGCCGCGGCCGATCCGCGTCTGGTACGCCCGCGCCTCGATGCCGGCGCCGGCGAAGGCGTCGATCATCTCGGCGGCGACGCCGCGGCGGTCGCGCTCGCGGCAGGCCGCGATCACCGCGGGGCCCGCGCCGCTGACGGTGACGCCCGTCGCGCCGGCGTCGAAGGCGCGCTCGCGCACGTCGTCGTAGCCGGTGATCAGTCGGGCGCGCTCGGGCGTGACCACCGGGTCCGTCATCCCGAGCCCGACGAGGTCCGGATCCGAGCGGCACATGCCGACCGCCAGCGTCGCCGCGTTGCCGACCGTCTCGACGAGGTCCTCTATCGAGGCGGTCTCGGGGACCACGCGGCGCGCGTCGCGGGTCGAGACCGCGACGTCGGGCAGGCAGACGACGAGCGGGACGGCGGCGTCGACCGAGTGGGTCCCCTCGGCCGTCGTCACGGTGAAGCCGCCGAGGATCGAGGGGGCGACGTTGTCCGCGTGCGCGACCCCGGAGACGACGGCCTCCCCCTCCGCGGCGATCGGGACCAGCTCCTCCCGGGAGAGCCCCCGGTCGTACAGTCGGTTGAGCGCGACGGCCGCCCCCGCGGCGCTCGCGGCGGAGGAGCCGAGCCCGGACGCCGGGCGCACGCCCTTGTCGATGTGGATGCGCGCCGGCGCGTCGAGCGCCTCGACGACCGCGCCGACCGTGTTCTTCTCGGGGTCCTCCGGGATGTACTGCGCGCCGACGCCAGTGACCTCGATCGTCGTCTCGGCCGCCTTCTCGACCGTGACGACGTCGGCCGGTCGCGAGAGGGCCGCCCCGAACACGTCGAAGCCGCTCCCGAGGTTCGCGCTCGTCGCGGGGGCCCGTACCGTTACCATGGCGGGCAGTGTCCCCGGTGGGGCAAAAAGGAGCGGGATCGAACAGATAGTGGGACCGCGACGGCGTCTGGCGCGGTCGGCGGGAGGAGAGGAGAGAGTGGGCGCGTCGGGCAGGCTTTCGTCGAGCGTTCCGTCCGGCGGGCTCAGCGGGCCATCGTCCACAGCAGCGTGCCGACGAGGACGAGTGGGATGCCGAGGAGGATGAACGTCGGCGGCATCGTCGTGTACGGCGCCATCAGGAAGACGACCCCGAACACGGCCAAGATCGACGCGATGGCCTTCTGGGACTTCAGCGGCGCGGCACCCAGAAGCGAGACGACGAGCCCGAACAGTATGACGTGCCCGAGGTGGTAGTCGAGCAGGAACGTGTCGATGACCAGCGGCGAGATCATTCTTGGCTGGAGGTGCGAGCGATTCGCGCATTAAAGTTCCGTTTCTCGCGGCCGGGGCGGCTCACGGCGTGCCGATCTTATAAGGGCCGTCGGCGCGACCGGCGACCGTGCGACTCGTTCAGGTCATGATTCCGGCGGGCAAGCGGGCGGCGGTCGTCCGCGCGCTCGACGACGAGGGAGTCGACTACGTCGTCACCGACGAGACGAGCGGGCGGGAGTACACCGCGGTCGCGACGTTCCCGCTGCCGACCGCCGCCGTCGAGCCGGTCCTCGACCGACTGCGGGAGGCGGGGATCGACGAGAGCACTTACACGGTCATCGTCGCGGCCGAGACGGTCATCTCGCGCCGGTTCGAGGCGCTCGAGGAGGAGTACGAGGAAGACGCGGAGCGGGGCGGCGACCGCATCTCCCGGGAGGAACTCCAGGCGAAGGCGGACGATCTCGCCTCCGGGCTGGGGACGTACGTGCTGATGACCGTCATTTCGGCCGTGATCGCCACGGCGGGCCTCCTGCTCGACTCGCCCGCCACCGTGGTCGGATCGATGGTTATCGCGCCGCTCATCGGGCCGGCGATGTCGGCCGCCATCGGCACCGTCGTCGACGACGAGGCGCTGTTCCGCCGGGGCGTGCGGATGCAGGTGCTCGGCGTCGTCGTCGCGGTGCTCGCGGCCACGCTGTTCGCGTTCGCGCTGCGCTCGCTCGCCTTGGTCCCGCCCGGGCTCGACCCGCTCGAACTCGCGGAGGTGTCCGAACGCCTCGCCCCGAACGTCCTCGTGTTGGTCGTCGCGGTCGGGGCCGGCGTCGCGGGCATCGTCTCGCTGATGACGGGCGTCTCCGCGACCCTCGTCGGCGTGATGATCGCGGTGGCGCTCATCCCGCCGGCGGCCGCGGTCGGCATCGGGATCGCCTTCCGGATCCCGCGGCTCGTGCTCGGCGCGGGCATCATCGTCGCGGTGAACGTCCTCTCGATCAACCTCTCCGCGCTGGTGATGCTGTGGTACGAAGGCTACCGGCCGCAGCGGTGGTTCCGCGAGGACGACGCGCGCGCCGCGTTCGTCAAGCGCGCCGCCGTGCTCGTCGTCGCCATCGCGCTGTTGTCGGTGTTCCTCGGCGGCGTCACCTACGACTCCTACGCCGCCTCGACCACCGAGGCCGACATCCGCGCCGCCGCGACCGACGAGCTGACCGCGCTGGACTCGGAGTTCGAACTGCTCGAGCTCACGGTGGAGCGCTCCGGGACGGTGCCGCCCCTGGAGACCGACCGCGTGGTGGTCACGGTCGGCGCGCCGCCCGGCGGCACCGTCGAAGGGATCGCGCCCGCGCTCGACGACCGGATCGAGGCGGTCGTCGGGCGGACGGTCCGCGTCGAGGTCCGGACGGTGACCGTCGAGCGCGCCTGAGCGCGGCGCACCGCTCCCGCCGCCGTCGTCCGCTCTCGCGGCGACGTGATCCGAAGAGCAAGGGCTTTTTACCGGGCCGCCATGGCCTCGGCCAGTGACGGATTCCACGCAACCTGACGACGACTCGATGCGGGAGGTCGTCGAGCGGTCCCGGAGCGGCGCGCCCGCGGTCGGCGAGGCCGTCCGGGACCGATTCTCCTCTGACGAGGTGTTCCAGCGGATCATCGCGGCCGCGGACGAGGAGGTGACCTCGGGGAGCCGCGAGCTGTTCTTCAGCGGGCTCGCCGCCGGGCTGGCGATCACGATCACGTTCATGCTGTACGCGTCGCTGACGGCGGCGACCGGCCGCGACCCCATCCTGAGCGTCCTGTTGTACCCGCTCGGGTTCATCTACATCATCATCGGCGGCTACCAGCTGTACACCGAGAACACCCTCCCGCCGGTCGCGCTGACGCTCGAGCGGCTCGCGAGCCTCCCGACGCTCCTGCGCCACTGGACCATCGTGCTCGCGGGCAACTTCGTCGGCGGCGGGATCGGCGCGCTCGTGTTGTCGTACGGCGGCGTCTTCACCGGCGACACCGTCGACGCGGCGCGGTACATCTCGGAAGGCGGGTTCAAGGTCGGCACCGTACCGCTGTTCTTCAAGGCCGCGATGGCGGGGCTGATCGTCGCCGGGGTCGTCTGGGTCGGGTTCGCCTCCACCGACTCGATGAGCCGGATGCTCGTCGTCTACCTCGCGTTCCTCGCGATCCCGCTCGGCGACCTGTTCCACGTGGTCGTCTCCTTCACCGAGGTCCTCTACCTGTTCTTCCAGCACGACATCCCGCTGTACGGCGCGGAGCTCAGCCTCTACTCCGGGATCGTCGGGTTCGTGATTCCGGTCCTGATCGGGAACACGCTCGGCGGGATCGTGCTGGTCACGCTCGTCAACTACTTCCAGACCAGCGAGGAGCGCCTCGAGGAGGCGCGCTTCGAGGGCGTGAGCCGCCGCCTGACGGTCCCCGAGTGGGTGTTCGGTCGCGCGGCCGGGCGCTCGTACGTCCCGATTTTGGACGCCACCGAGGCGACGCTGTTCGCGGGCGAGGGGTACCGCGTCATGGTGCCGATCACGAACCCCCGGACCGACGGTCCGATAGTCGAGCTGGCGGCGCGGCTCGCGAGCAGCCACGAGGACGGCGTCGTCCACATCGTCCACGTCGTCCAGGCGCCGGAGCGGATGTCGCTGTCCTCGGGCGACGCGGGGCGGCGCATCGCGGACGTCTCCGCCGAGGGGATGGCGAACCTGCGCTCGACCGCGGCCGAACACGACGTCGAGGTGTCGACGTCGACGGTCGTCTCGCACCGCTCGTTCGAGGAGGTGTTCAACATGGCGCGCCGGACCCGCCCGGACGCCGTGCTGATGGGCTGGGGCGACGACCAGCTCTGGAGCGCCGCCCGCGCCGAGCGGCCGATCGACGAGCTCACCAACCAGCTCCCCTGCGACTTCCTCATCCTCAACGAGCGCGAGCTCGACACCTCGCGGATCCTCATCCCCACCTCGGGCGGGCCGGACTCAGACCTCAGCGCCGAGGTGGCGAAGGTGCTCGCCGAGACGGCCGGGGCCGAGGTGACGCTGCTCCACGTGGTGGACGGCCCGGACGGCAGGGCGCGCGGCGAGGCGTTCCTCGCCGAGTGGGCGGCGGAACACGACCTCGACGACGCTGATCTCGTCGTCGACGACGGCGGCGACGTGGAGGACGGCATCTGCCGGACGGCCGCCGACAAGACCCTGGTCATCATCGGGGCCACGGAGAAGGGGCTGCTCTCCCGGCTCGTCTCGAACTCGCTCCACCTCGACGTGATCCACGACGTCGACGCCTCGGTGCTGCTCACCGAGCGGCCCAGCAGCCGGTCGCTGCGCGAGCGGCTGTTCGGGTCGGGTCGCCGCGACGTCGCCGTGTCCGGCGGCGTCGAGCGCGAGTCGGAGCGCTCTCAGGGGACCGACGTGCGGTCCGGCGAGCCCGGCGAGGTCGCCGCGGCCCCCGACGGCGACGCCAACGGCGACGGCGGCTCCGACGCCGCCGAAACGGGTGACGGTGGCGACTCGCACGGCGCCCGCGACGCGGCCGACGACGGCCGCGCCGCCGAGTCGCCCGACGACGACGCCCCGGTCGACGAGCAGCCGCACCTCGACGACGCGTTCATCGCGGACCACGACGCCGCCGACGAGGAGGCCGAGGCGGACGAGGCCCCCGACCGCGACGGCGGCCGATAGGAAAAACGACTCTTTGCGTTATCGTCGTCTTATAGCTGCCCGCCGGCGAACGGTCGCGTATGGACAGACGACTGACGGCACTCATCGGCATCGCGGCGCTCGTCGCGCTGGCCGGCTGCGCGGGGTTCGCGGGGACCGCGACCCCCACGGACGGCGGCGAGGCGCAACTGGAACGGAGCATCGAAGTGACGGCCGTCGGCGAGTCGACGTCGGCGCCGGACCGCGCCACGCTCCGGGTCGGCGTCACCGCGACCGGGGCCGACGCGCAGGCGGTCCGCGACGACCTGGCCGCCGGCGACGAGGAGCTCCGGGCGTCCCTGACGGAGTGGGGGCTCGCAGAAGACGCGATCCGGACCGAGCGGTACGACGTCCGCGAGAGCTACGATACCCGCGACGACCCGAACCGGACGCGCTACGAGGGCGTCCACCTGTACGCGATCGAGGTCGACGACGTCGACGCCGTCGGCGAGGTGATCGACGTCGCGGTCGACGCGGGCGCGGACCAGGTCCAGCGGATCCAGTTCGGGCTGACCGAGGAGACGGAGCGCGAGGTGCGCGAGCAGGCGATCGACGAGGCGATGTCGAACGCCGACGACGACGCGGCCGCGCTCGCGAACGCGAGCGATCTTGAGGTCTCCGGCGTCTACGAGGTGTCGACGGCGGAGTCGCGCGGGGGCACGTACGTGACGGAGTCCTACCAGGCGGCGGCCGGCGACGACGCGGGCGCGTCGACCAGCGTGGAGAGCGGCGACGTCAGCGTGCGCGTCACGGTGAACGTCGTGTACGAAGCGGTTCCGGCGTAACGCCGCGAGAAGAACCCGTTTTTCGACCCCAGTCGCCGAGCCCGCCGACTACTCCCCGTCGCGCGTGGGGAGGTCGGGCTCGTAGCCGACCGCGTCGACGGCCATGTCGAGGACGCCCTCGACGTTCTCGTCCTCCGTGACGCTCATCGTCGCGTCGACGGACTCCGCCTTGACCGCCTCGAAGCGGTCGTGTTTGTTCGCCACCGTGAGCAGCGGCACGTCCGCGCCGAACAGCTCGCGGGCCTCCTCGCGGAGTTCGAGTTGGACCTCCAGCGGGTAGCCGCAGTCGCCGGAGGGGTCGATGACGAAGATCACGGCGTCCGCGAGGTGTTCGAGGGCGCTCACCGCCTGCCGCTCGATGTCGTTGCGCTCGTCCTCCGGGCGGTCTAGGAGTCCCGGCGTGTCGACGATCTGGTACCGGACGCGGTCGCGCTCGAAGTGGCCGATCTGGACGCCCTTCGTGGTGAACGGGTACTCGGCGATCTGGTTCGACGCGCGGGTGACCCGGTTGACGAACGACGACTTCCCGACGTTCGGGTAGCCGGCGACGACGACGGCCGGCTCGTCCGGCTCGACGTCCGGAAGCACCTTCAGCTGGTCCCGGGAGTCGCCGATGTAGCGCAGGTCGTCTTCGATCTGGTCCATGATGTCCGCCATGCGGGCGAACGCCTGCTTGCGGTGCTTCCGCGCGGTGTCCACGTCGGAGTTCCGGATCTTCGTGGTGTACTCGTCGCGGAGGTCCTCGATCTGGCGGCTGGCCCACATCACCTGCGAGAGCGCCTGGCGGAGGCGGTCGACGTCGACGAGCGCGTCCGCGAGCTCGTAGTAGAACGGGTCGACGTCGAAGCCGAAGTCCGGCCACGAGGTGACGACGTTCTCCAAGTTGTCCGAGAGCACGTTGCCGGCCGTCCGTAACATCGACTCCTGCGCCTCGTGGCCGCGCTTCGCGCGGCCGGCCCGCGCCGCCCGCGAGAACGCCTTGTCGACGAGCTCCTCGGAGCGCGGAGTCGTCGGGAGGCCCTCGAATATCATGTTACGCAGGCTTCGCCGCCGACGCGTATAAGAGCGTCCGTTCGCGGACCCCCGCGACACGGCGGCACACGGGCGGACGCGGCGGGTGCCGCGGGGCCTGCCGAAGCCGCTCACCGTAAGCGGCAAGATCTATCGCTATCTATCACACGCATATTTCGAGCCATACTTATGCTTCAAAGGAATACAATCGGACATGGCACGCTCGTTCACCCCGACGGCGTACGACGACCTGGATCCAGACCGCCGCCCGAGCCTCGCGGCGGCGCTGGTCCCGGTCCTCGCCGTCGTGGCGTTCCTCGGCATCGGCTCGGCCGTCCTCGGCCTCGACCCGCACCCGCCGCTGTTGTGGAGTATCGCCTTCGTCGGCGCGTTCGGCCTCTGGCTCGGCTACGACTGGGACGAGCTGTTCGACGGGATCGCGAACGGCCTCGTGATGGGGCTCCAGGCGCTCCTCATCATCTTCACCATCTACGGGCTGATCGCGACGTGGGTCAGCGCCGGCACGATCCCCGGCCTGATGTACTACGGGCTGGCGGTCCTCTCGCCGACGACGTTCCTCCCGGCGGCCGCGGTCGTCGCCGCCGTCGTCGCGTTCGCCATCGGCTCCTCGTGGACCACCGTCGGCACCCTCGGCGTCGCCTTCGTCGGCATCGGCGCGGGGCTCGGCGTCCCCGCCCCGATGACGGTCGGCGCGGTCCTCTCGGGCGCGTACGCCGGCGACAAGCAGTCGCCGCTCTCCGACACCACGAACCTCGCGGCGGGCGTCGCGAACACCGACCTGTACGGGCACATCCGCCGGATGCGGACCGGCACGGCGATCGCCTTCGGCCTCGCCGTCCTCGGGTTCACGGCGCTCGGGCTCCGCGCGAGCGGGTCCATTCCGGCCGGCCGGATCGCCGAGATACAGGGCGCGCTCGGCGAGACGTACGCGATCACCGTCGTCGCGTTCGTCCCGCTGGTCGTCACCTTCGGGCTGGCGCTGCGCGGCTACGCCGCCCTCCCGACGCTCGTCGCCGGCGTGTTCGCCGGCGCGCTCACGACGGTCCTCGTCCAGGGGGTCGGCTTCGTCGCCGCCTGGGAGACGTTCATGTACGGCACCGCGCCGGAGTCGGGGTCGACGCTCGTCAACGACCTCCTCGCGACCGGCGGGCTCACGGGCTCCGCGTGGACGATCACGGTCGTCGTCGCCGCGCTCGCGCTCGGCGGCATCCTAGAGCGCACGGGCGTCCTCGCGGTGATCGCCCACGCGTTCACGTCCGCCGTGCGGAGCCCCGGCGCGCTCGTGGCCGGCACCGGCGTCTCCGCGATCGTCATCAACGCGCTCACCGCCCAGCAGTACATGAGCATCGTCCTCCCGAGCGTCACGCTCCGGAACACCTACGACGAGTTCGGCCTCGAAACCGACCAGCTCTCCCGCGCCGTCGAGGCCGCCGGGACGCCGACCGGCGCGCTGTTCCCGTGGCACGCGGGCGCGGTGTACATGGCCGGCGTCACCGGCGTGCCGACCCTGGAGTACGCGCCGTACTACCTGTTCGCGTTCCTCTCGCCGCTCGTGCTGTTCGCCATGGCCGCGACCGGCTACACGATCGACGCGACTCCGACCCCCGTCGACGCCGGCGGCGACGCGGGCGAGACGACCGCCGCCGCGAGCCCGGGCAGCGACGACTGAGTCTCGGGAGCGCCCGGTCGACCCCGCGTTCGACACGTTTACGCGCCCGCCGATCCGTCCGTTCCACATGAGTCTGGAGGTCGCCGTCGCCGCCCCGTTCAAGGCCCGGGCCCAGGACCGGCTCGGACAGGGGGAGTTCGTCGTCGCGCTGTCGTTAGAGCGGGAGTGGTTCTCGCCCGACCAGGCGAAGCGGCTCGTCGACGTCGCCGTGGGGCGCGGCCTGCTCGCGTCCGAGGACGGCGACTTGGTCCTCCAGTTCGACCCGGCCGAGGTAACCGTCCCCGAGGGGTTCGTCCCGGACGAGTCGGTCCTCCGGGAGCAGTCCACCTTCGAGAGCGCGCTCGACGCCATCGTCGCCGCGGGCGTCGAGAAGCAGCGCGCGGTCGCCGCGATCAACGAGCGCCAGCGCGCGCTGGCGGTCACCATCGAGGCCGCCGCGGTCCTCTACGCCCGCGAGCAGGGGGCGACGGTCGACCGCCTCGCGGCCGACGTGCGCGAGGAGCTCGCCACCGCGAGCGACGACGAATCCGCTCCGGCGGACGACGGGACCGAACCGACCGACGCCGACGACCCGGGGGCGGCCTGAGATGGTGACGGACCGCCTCACCGACGGCGTCAGGCTCGCCCAGCTGCTCGCCTCGGAAGTGACGGGCAACGAGAGTCGCCTCCGCGGGTTGACCGTCGTCGACGCCGACCGCGACGTCGAGCCCGCGGCCGACGGCGCGTTGGCGTACCGGATCGCCCGCGAGCGCGGCGGCTCGGACGGCGGAGACGAGCGCGCCGACCCGCTCGCGGACGTGTACGTCCAGCCGGACCGCGTCCGGATCGAGGCGACGGCCGCTCCGGACGCGGTCGCGACGGCGGCGAGGGAGGCCGACCTCCGCGTCCGCCCGAAGGCGGTGCGACCCCCCCGGACGCTGGTGTTCGTCGAGGACGCCGCACAGGTGAAGCGCGCGCTGGCGGTCCTCGAAGCGCTCCGGCGCGAGTCGGCGACCGAGTGACGCGCCGCGTCGCTCCGCGACGCCCCTGACGACTGTCCCCGAAAAAATCCGCCTCGATTCTCCGCGACTACTCGGGTTGCCCGCCGTCGCCGACGGCGACGTTCGGTCCGGGCGAGCCGTCCGGGTCGACCCCCTCGCCGGAGACCTCGAAGTCGCGCACGAGCGCGCCGAGCCGCTCCGCCTGCTGCGCGAGCGAGCCGGCCTCCGTCGTCGCCGCGCTCATCGCGGTCAGCTGCTCGTCGGCCGCCTCGGCGACCGCGTCGGCCTCGTCGGCCGTCGACTGGCTGATGTCCGCGACCTCCTCGGCCATCGACACCGTCTCCTCCGTGCTGGCCGCCTGGTCGTCGGTCGCCCGGCTGATCTCGCGGATCCCCTCGCCGGCCTCCGCGGCGTTGTCGGACACCCGCGCGAACGCGTCCGCGGCGTCGTCGACCGCCTCCGCGCCCGCGGCGATGTTCTCCTCCGCGCTCCGGACCGCCTTCACCGTCCCGTCGGTCTGCGACTGCGTCGCGCCGATGAGCTCCTCGATCTCCGTGGCCGCGTCCTGGGTCTCCTCGGCGAGCTGTTTCACCTCGTCGGCGACGACCGCGAACCCGTCGCTCCCGCCGCCGCTCCCGCCGGCGCGGGCGGCCTCGATGTTGGCGTTGAGCGCGAGCAGGTTCGTCTGTTCGGCGATGTCGCCGATGAGGTCGACGATCTCGCCGATGTCCTCCATCCGGTCGTCCAGCTTCTGGACGGTCTCCGCCGCGGAGTCGAGCGCCTCGCGGGACTCCTCGACGCGCTCGATCGCGGCGTCGGCAGTCTCCTCGCCCTCGTCGGCGATGTCGGCGGTCTGTTCCGCGACCTCGACGACGGTCTGCGTCGAGGAGGCCACCTCTTCGATCGTGGCCGAGAGGTCGTTCATCTCGTCGGACACCTGCCGCAGCATCTCGCGCTGCTCGTCGGCGCCCTCGGCGATCTCGCCGACCGACTGGCTCACGGCCTCGCTCCGGTCGGCCGCGGTCTCGACGCCGTCGACCGTGTTCTCGCTCGCGTCCGACACCTGCTGGGCGAACGACCGGACCTCCCCCATCGCGCCGTCGATGTCGTCCATCATGCCGTTGAACGCCGCGCCGATCTTCGCCATCGCCTCGCTCTCGCTCTCGGCGTCGAGGCGAACGGTCAGGTCGCCGTCGGCGGCCCGGTTCATCGCCGCGCTGTAGGCGTCGGCCTTCGTCTCGAGGTGGCTGTTCAGCCGCTCTACCTCCTCGCGGCGCTCCTCGACCTCCGCCTTCGCGGCCTCGACGTCCTGTATCTCCGACTGCTTCTGCTCCGCCAGTTCGAGCTGCTCGCGCGCCGCCTCGCGCGACTTCTCGATCGAGTACCAGTTGACCATCAGCGCGCCGGCGAGCGCGAGGACGAAGATCGCGTGAATGCCGCCCCAGACGATCGGGTTCTGTATCGCCGCGGTGTGGTTGTAGACGAGGCTCGAATCGATGAGGCTGAACGCGCCGTGGCCGACCGCCACGTACGCGACGCCGACGGCGAACGGGAGCCAGTCCTCGTACAGCGCGAGCACCCCGATGAACACGAAGAAGCTGAAGTGCGCCTCGATGTAGCCGCCCGACAGCTTGACCATCGCCATCGAGACGGTCATGAGGCTGAACGCGGAGAGCACCGTCCGCTGGCGGCGGCCGAGCCGCGACCAGCTCGCCAGCGCGCCGGTGCCGAGGATGACGGCGATGAACCCGCCGAGCATCCACAGCGGCGTCGCCGGAATCTGCGCGCCGGTGAACGACTCCGTCCCGTTGTAGAGGCCGAGCCCGATCAGCAGCGGCACCTGGACCGCGGTCGAAATCAGGATGTTCCGATGCCGCGGGCTCCACATCTCCTCCGGCATCGAGGTGCCGTCCGGAATGTAGCGGATCACGTCCCGCACGCTCTCCGCCAGCCCGCCCGATCCCCCCGCGTCCACGCCGGTCGCAGTCTCTGCCATGGGCGACGATTGTCGCATGGTATAAAAACACGTTGCCTCCAGATATTATCGCTGATACCGTCTCTCAGGCCCTGAAACGCTAGTAATTAAGTCGCTGAGTGATTTCGTGCTGACACAATTTACCTCACAACGTTGCTGCTTGTTCGGCGATGATCGAACACGTTCGTCTCGGCGTGGGAGATAGCCTCATTGAGTGACACTAACCTCACCGGACAGAACCGGTTTCTCTGAGTGAACTCCCGCCGAGTGAACCCCCACCGAGCGAACCCCAACCGAGCGCCCGGGTCGTCGACCGCGCGGCGACGGCTTTTATATCGGTCCGGCCCGCCGTACGGTCGTGACGCTCGATCCGATCCACGTCGAGAACATCGCCCAGCTCGCGTACGGCATCGGCGGCGACGTGGACGCGACGGACCACGACGACCTCGCCGAGCGCGTCTGGCGGGAGTGGCTCCCCGAACTGCGCCGCGACGGCCGGGTCGTCCTCGCGGCGCTCGGCGACCACGAGCGCCGCCGGGCCGCCATCGACGACGTGGCGCTCGCTGCGCGCCCGTTCGAGACGGTCCACGGCCTCGACTCGGGGACGATCAACCCGACGACGTTCAAGAACGGCCTCGTCGTCGACGTCGCGCACGCGGCGATGGCGAGCTCGCCGACGGACCTCGACCTCCACCGCGACCGGACCATCGTCGCCACGGTCCACGCGGGCGACTCGACCGCGGGCTTCGACAGCGAGTGGACCCGCCGCGACGAGGGCCACACCAAACAGCGCGTGCTCCACGTCCCGCGGGTGAACCGCTACGCGGAGCGGGTCGTCCACGCGCTCGCCCTGTACCTCGCCGAGGGGACCCACGCGCTCGACCACGCCGACCGCGTCGACGACCTCCTCGTCCTCGACGGGCCCGTCTACCCGAAGGAGCTGTTCACGTGGGCCGACCGCGACCCCGAGCTCGGCGCGCTCGCCCGCGAGGCGAAGCCCCGCGCGGTCGTCGAGCAGTACGTCCGGCTCGTCGAGCGGTTCGTCGAGCGCGACGTGCCGCTGGCCGGGTTCGTCAAGAACCCCGCGAGCGCGACCGCGACCCGCGCGCTCTCGCGCGCCGGCGTCGAGTCGCCGTGGCCCGACGACACCGCGCTGTTCACCCGCCTGTTGGAGCGGCGCGAACCGGACGACGACCCGGGGATCGGCGGCGACGACGGGAGAACCGGCGAGGACCGCGGCGCGCGCCTCGACGACGACCTCACGTTCACGACGTGGTTCCGGAGCCGCGGCGGCGCGGACGCGCCGATGGCGGCCGACGGCGACGCGCTCGGCGTCGACCGCGAACTCGACCCGGCGCTGTACGAGCCCACGTTCATGGTCGTCTACGACCCGCGGACCGACGTGACGTACAAGCTGGAGGCGCCGTACGCCTTCACCCGCGACGCGGCGACCCGCGAGCGGCTCACACGGCAGGTGGTCGCGGAGGTGGCGGCGACCCGCGGGCCGCCGGAGCCGGTCTCGAAGGCGGACGCGCTGGCGCGCATCTCCGCCAGCGAGAAGGCGGCGCTCCGCCGGAAGTTCGAGGAGCGGCTCGGCAGCGACCAGCAGGCGACATACGACGACCTCCGGTGGGGGAAGGCCGACTTCTGAACGGTCCGCGCCGGCGAGCTACACCGCCTGCGCGAGCAGCACCGCGTAGGTGACCGCGTTGTAGATGCCGTGGACCAGCCCCGGCACCACCACGTTGTCCGTCCACTCGTAGAGCGCGCCGAGGACCGACCCCAACACGATCACGACGCCGACGTACGCCCACTGCTCGACCGTCGTCCCGGAGACCGAGGGGAGGTGGATCAGGCCGAACGCGAGGCTCGCGATGAGCACCGCGGGGACGGCGTCGAACGCGCGCCGGACGCCGCCCTGGACGACGCCGCGGAACAGCAGCTCCTCGACCGGGCCGACCACCGCGAGCGACACGGCGATCATCGCGAGGTAGTAGACCACCGGGTCGCCGGTGGGGACGACCGCCTGGTTCTGCCCGGTGGAGAGCCCGACCTGATCGAGCAGCAGGAGGGCCCCGTACTGGAACGCGAACAGGAGGAGGCCGCCGCCGACGATGATCGCCGCCTCGCGGGCGTCGGGCCGGGAGACGCGGGCGATCTCCCACTCGCCGGTGATCGCGAGGTAGCCGACGGCGGCGACCGCGAACCCGGCGAACTGGAGCAGCGTCCGGAGCAGTCGGTAGCCGGTCGTGCCCTCCGACACCAGGCCGAGGCTGGCGGCGAGGTCCGCGCCCGGGGCGGTGATCGCGCTGGCGACGAGCAGCGCGAACACGATCGCGAACAGCGCGCTCGCGACGCGGAATACCCGCTCGCCGACGTCGTTCCCGAGGGGGTCGTCGCTCATTGCCGGAGCCACGGCTCGCGGGGGTTTAGACGCACCGGAAGGCGACCGCGTCGCCGGTCTCTCGCCCGGCGGTCGCCTGCCTCAGTCGATCCGGAGCTCGCGCTTCTCCGCGACCGCGTCGGCCTCGTCGAAGTCGCCGCCGCCGAGCAGCCCCCGGGCCGCCTTCTTCCCCCACTCGACGGCGGGCTGCGTGAACGTCGAGACGCTCGCGAGCTCGCCGTACAGCACGCAGGCCGCCTCCATCTCGAACAGCAGCCGCCCCAGCGACCGCTCGTCGACGCGGTCGATCTCGACGCGCACGTTGGGGACGCCGGCCGCCGCGAGGCTCGCCTCGGTCGCCTCGAACTCGGCGTCAAGCAGCTCGCCGAGCGACGAGCCGCCGAGGTACGCGAGCCCGTCGAGGTCGGTCTCGGGGATCGGCGCGTCGGCGCGCTCGGTCGGGCGCACGAGCGTCACCAGCTTGTCCGGCGGCCCGGCGCGGTACAGCTGGAGCTGGGAGTGCTGGTCGGTCGCGCCGAGCGCGCGCGCCGGGGTCTGTCCGAGGCCGTCCTTCCCGAGGCTCTCGGCCCACAGCTGGGCGAACCACTCCGCGAACGTCTCCAGCGACTCGGCGTACGGCATCACGGCGTTGGTGAGCGCGCCGCGCTCCGCGAGCGCGTACGTCGCCGCGCCGTAGGCGTACGCGGGCGAGTCGTACAGCGACCCGGCGAGCGCGTCCATCCCGTCGCGGCCGCCCGCGAGGACGGCCTCGACGTCGTGGCCCTGGAGCGCCGCGACCGCGAGCCCCACCGTCGACAGCGCCGAGAAGCGCCCGGGGACGCCGTCGGGGACCGGGAGCGACGGGAGGTCGTGGCGGTCGGACAGCTCGCGGAGGTTCCCCGACTCGCCCGTGGTGACGAGGGTGCGCTCGGTCCAGTCGACGCCCGCGTCGACCATCGCCTCGCGGACGACGAGGAAGTTCGCGAGCGTCTCCGCGGTCGTTCCGGACTTCGAGACCACGTTGACGACCGTGTCGCCGAGCGGAAGGTCGGCGAGCAGGCGCCGCGTCTCGTCGGGGTCGACGTTGTCGAGGACGTACGCGTCCACGTCGCTCTCTAAGGCGTTCGACAGCGTCGCCGCGCCGAGCGCGCTGCCGCCGATGCCGACGGTCAACACCGCTTCGGGGCTGTCGAACCCGTCGACTGCGGCGCGGATCGCGTCCGGGTCCGCGGTCTCGGGCAGGGTGAGGGCGGCGTACCCGAACTCGTCGTCGGCCATCCCGGCCGCGATCCGCTCGTGCGCGGCCGCGACGCGGTCGTCGAGCCGGTCCAGCGTCTCCGTCGTGAGCCCCGGAGTCGTCTCCAGGGCGTTGCCGAGGTCCACTCGCATACCTCCCTCACCGCGCGAGAGTCACTTAAAAACCGCCGGCGGGGCGCGGTCGGCGGTCCCCGACCGCCGTCGCGGTCAGTCGGCGGCGACCGCCGACTCGTCGCCGTCGAGCGCGGGCCGACCGAACCAGTAGTCGAACGAGAGCGGCCCGGACCCGAGCGTGAACACCGCCGACGCCATGCCGAACAGCGCCACGTGCGCGAGGACCGGGTCGTCCGGGAGCCCGAACAGCGTCGTCGTGAACAGCACGAACGAGAGCGCGGCCGCGCCGCGGGTGAAGAAGCCGGCGATCAGCGCGATCCCCACGGCGATCTCGGTCACGCCCGCGCCGACGACCCACAGCCCCGGGTCGACCGGGACGACCGCCGTGAGGTCGTACTTCTCGACGACTTGGAGCGCGCTGCCGGGGTCGGCCAGCTTCTGGATGAGCCCGAGGTAGACGAACGAGACGCCCATCCCGACCCGGAGCACCGTCGGGACGTAGCGCCGCAGCGGGGCGGTCGTCCGGTCGAGGAACGACTTCAGGTACTGGACGGGGTCGACCCGACCGTAGTACGAGCCAGGCGTGCTCGCGACCGCCAGCAGCATGTCGTCGGCGCTCGGCCGGCCGCCGCCGAGGATCAGCAGCGCGAGGAACACCGGGACGTATTCCACGGCGAGGAAGACGAGGGAGTCGACCGCGAGGAACACCCACGCGTACGTCAGCAGGCCGACCGTCGCGGTGATCCGCGTCGCCAGCCCGAAGAGGGTGAAGAAGCCGAGCCCGATGAACAGCACTCGGAGGAGCGGGCTCGCCCCGGTATCGAACGCGAGCGTCGGCGCGAAGAGGTACCCCTGGAAACCGGCCCCGACGAGCGGGAGCCCGACGGCGAGCCGCAGCATCCACGGGACGAGGTCGCCGTAGCCGGCGAGCTTCTCGCGGAGGACGACGATGTCGACGATGGTGGGCCGCACCCAGAGGTACGCCGCCAGCCCGGCGAGCGCGAGGATCCCGGACCCCGCGAACAGCGCCGCGTTGAACGGGTCGGACAGGACCTCCGCGGTGAACGCCACCGCGTCGAGCGGGTCGCCCGACCCCTCGGTGACGTAATCGACGTGGGCCGCGGCCGGTCGCGCGGCGAGCGTCCCGAGCAGGGCGAGCGCGGCGACGACGGTCGGTCGGACACGGACGGACATACACCGGCTACGAGCCGGACGCACCTAACGGTATTTCTTCACGAACGTTCGACTCCGACTCTGAGGAAGTCGTTTAGCGGATTCGACCCGGGCCGACTACGGCGCTCGCGCGACGACGCCGAACGTCTCGGTGCGGCCCGCGGTCGAGACGACCTCGAAGCCCGCCGCCTCGAACGCCGCGGTCGCCTCCGCGGGCGAGAACCGCTCGTCGACCGGCGGTCCGTGATCGCCCGAGCCGTCGCCGCTCCAGTCGAACGTGACGACGACGCCGCCCGACCGCACGACGCGGGCGAGCTCCGCCAGCGCCGCGTCGCTCGCGAACTCGTGGTACGTCATCGTGGAGACGGCCCCGTCGAGTTCGCCGTCGTCGAACGGGAGGTCCGAGACGTCGCTCGCGACCAGTTCGACGTTCTCCGGGACGCCCTTCTCGCGGTAGTACTCGTGCATCTCGGACTGGACGTCGACGCCGTAGACGGTCTCGACGTGCGGCGCCACGTCGTCGGTGTAGAACCCGGTGCCGCTGCCGAGGTCGGCGACGACCGCGGCGTCGGCCTCGACCAGCGGCCCGATCAGCTCTTCGGCGGACACCCAGCGGTAGCGCCCTGGTCGCTCCAGCCCCTCGGCCTGGTCGGCGTCGAACGTGTGGAATCCCATGCGCGGTCTTGCCCGTCGAGCACTAAAACGCGTCCGGTCGAGCGGCGGCCGCCGCCGACCCGGGCCGCGGAGACCGCGCGCCGCGGCTCACCACTCCGGCTCCAACGCGTCGAGGAGCCGGTCGATCTCCGCCTCCGTCGAGACCGCGTGGACCGACACCCGGACTCCGTCCGGGTGCGGCAGCGACCGGACGACGATGTCGTCGGCCGCGAGCCGCTCGACGGTCGCCTCGGGGTCGTCGACGTCGACCGTGACGAGCCCCGACTCGTGCTCTCGCGGGCTGAGGAGTCGCTCCTCGGGGACGCCCGCCTTCAGCCGGTCGGTGAGCGACGCGATCCGGGACTCGATCGCGTCGACGCCGACGGCCTCGATCGCGTCGAGCGCCTCGACGAGGCCGACGTGCGCCGCGGCCGTCGTCGTCCCGATCTCGAACCGCCCCGCGGCGGGCTTGAACTCGATCTCGTCGCCGGTCGGGTCCGCGACGCTCCGGTAGCCGACCACGCGCGGCTCGAGGCCCGCGGCGACGTCGCGGTCGACGTAGAGGAAGCCGGCCCCCCACGGGCCGAGCGTCCACTTGTGGCCGGCCGCCGCGACCGCGTCGGCCCCCCACTCGTTCACGTCCATCGGCATCTGTCCGGGCGACTGGACCGCGTCGACGAGGGTGAACGCGCCGGCGTCGTTCGCGACCTCGACGAGGTCGGCGACGGGGAGGCGCGTGCCGTGCGTCCAGGTGATCGCGCTGAAGCAGACGAGGCGGGCGTCCGCCACCGCCTCGGCGTACTCGTCGCGGTCGAGGCGGCCGTCCTCCGTCTCGAGGACGCGGACCTCGACGCCCTCGCGTTCGAGGCGCTTCCACGGGAGGACGCCGGCCGGGTGTTCGAGGTCGGTCCGGACGACCACGTCGCCCGGCTCCCAGTCGATCGCGCCGGCGACGCGGTTGATCCCGTCGGTCGTGCTCTCGGTCAGCGCGATCTCTTCGGGCTCGGCGCCGACGAACGCCGCGATCCGCTCGCGAACCCGGTCGTACGTCCCGAAGGCGTGTTCGTACGGGTCGGTCGTCGCCGAGCCGAACTCGTGGTCCTCGATGAACGAGGCGGCCGCCTCGACGACGTACTCGGGGCTCGGCCCGTGCGCGCCGTAGTTGAAGTACGCCGCGTCGCTGAGGGCGGGGACGTCCGCGCGGAGCTCTCTCGGGGTCATACCGTCGGCGTCGAGTTGGATCGTTCTCATGATGTCGGTTTCCGCGGGGGCCGCGGGTGGGCCTCCCGGTTCAGGCGTCGGCGTCGGCGACCGCGTCGGTCAGCGCCTGCTCCGTCTGTGCGCCGACCAACCGCTCGACCGGTTCGCCGTCGGCGAACACGAGCAGCGTCGGGATCCCCTGGACGCCGAACTTGCCGGCGAGCCCCTGGTGGACGTCGACGTCGACCTTCAGCACCGCCGCGTCGGTGTCGTTCGCGACCGCCTCCACGGCCGGTTCCATCATCTGACACGGGCCGCACCAGTCGGCGTAGAAGTCGACGAGGACCACGTCGTGGTCCGCGACGTGCGCGTCGAACGCGTCGGTGTCGGCCAGCTGAATCGGCTCCGCCGGGGCGGCTTCTGTCGAACTCATACAACCGGGTACGCGCCTCGCCGTAATAACGGTTTTGGATAGAAGCCACAATACTATGCGGGACCGTGGCGCGCCGTTCGGGCGATCGCGCGGGGATGCGAACCGGTGCGGCCGCGCTCGGCGCCCGTGCTCCGCGGCGATCGACTGAGCGATCGCTCGTCGGGTTCGCGTCGGAAAGAGAGAGAAGAGAGGGTTCGCAGGCGGCCGACGGCGAGGTCGGCCGGCGCGACCGATTACTGGATGTGGCCTTCGCGGCGGAGCTGGTCGGCGTCCTCGTCCTCGTACCGCCACTCGACGTTCGCCTTCTCGTCCTGCCAGTCCCACGGTTCCGCGAGGACCACGTCGCCCTCGCTGATCCACGTGCGGTACTTCATGCGGCCGGGGATCCGGCCGAGCCGCTCCTCCCCGTCGGCGCAGCGCAGCTGAACGTGGTTGCCGCCGAGGTGTTCCGTCACCACGGCGAACACTTCGTCGTCGTTGGGCATGCGGAGGTTCTTCCGCCCGGATTCTTCGCTCATACCACCAGTAGTGCGTTCGCCCGTATAAGTGATTGGAGACGCGTGTGTACCCCCGTCATGCGATCTGCTCGCACGACAGCCGAGCCGTGGACGCCGCCGCCTACTCCGCGTCGGTGACCGGGGCCGAGCGGTCGCCGTGACCGCTCGGCTGGTCTTCGCCGGTCCCGTTCTCCCCGAACGCGGCGTCGACCTGCGCGAACGTCTCCGCCTCCGTGCCGGAGTTGTCGACGACGACGTGGTCGGTCGCCACCTCGTCGAACAGCTCCTTGAAGTGGAGGTGGATATCGAAGTCGGCGTCGCTGATCCCGTCGCGGCGCTCGATCCGGCGCTCGACGACGGCCTCGTCGCAGGCGACCTCGACGAGGTCGAACTGGGCGGCGGCCGCGGCGGCCGTCTCGCGGGCGTCCGCCCGGAACCGCGCGTCCGCGAACGTCGCGTCGAGGACGACGGCGTCGCCGGCGTCGACGTCGTCGCGGGCGCGCGCGAGGAGTTCGGCGTAGACGGCCTCGGTCTCCGCGTCGGTGTACTCGGGGTCGTCGAACAGCTCCTTGCGAATCACGTCGGTCCGACGGATCCGCCCGTCGACGTGGGCCGCGACCCGCTCGGCGACGGTCGTCTTCCCGACGCCGGGCAGGCCGCAGACGACGACCAGCCGTCCGGTTGAGGGGCCGTCGTCGTCGGCGATCGTGGCGGAGGCGGTCGACGCGTCCGGAGCGAGAGAGTCGGCCGCGTCACGCTTCGAAGTCGTCGATTCGGTCCGGTCCGGTGTTCGGCCGCCTCCGTCGCTCATCTACGCGTATCCTCCGGGGTGAAGTAAAAGAAACTTCGCATCACGCTGCGGCGCCGTTCAAGCGGTTCGACGGGAGTCTCCTCCCCGTACGAGAGGCCGTCTGTGTCCCCCGCATCCGTGGTAGCGTGTAACCACCCGCGGAGGCTCAACCAACCCGTTACCCGACCGTGTGGGGTGTACTGGTTCCACGGTCGAACGGTCGGAGTGGCTAACCCGGCAATAATAACAAATTTTAAATATTATTAATCAATCATTAGGTATGGTGTAACACACCATGGCCAACCCCCAACACACCGTCGTATTGGAGGGATTAGAACCGGACGGACGATCCGATTACACTATCGACGCGACCGGACAGATCGACATGGTTGACGGGATGTTGGACGGCGTGAACGTCAGTCGGGACAGTGACGCGCCGGTGACAGGTAGCACCACCGAAGGGACCGTCTGGGCCGGTGCCGACGGCTACCGAGTCCACGGGGCGATCAAGTCCATCGACATCGAGAACCCGAGCCACGTCCAACTTCGCGTGAACAAAATGTCGGCGCCCGTACCCCCCGTTGGTGAGGAGTGCCAGGTGACGATCCGCATGGAGAGCGTTGACTTCATCAGCGGCCAGGGGGCGGGCGAGGGAGCACTCGAATTAACCATCGAAAGCGATGTACACGGAGAGCAGTCGGCCACCGAGTCGGTTCGGCTTCCCACGGGCAGCTCACAGAACATCGCGCAGTCGATCGAGTCGTTCCAGGTTCCCGTGGGCCGCTCGCTCACGAAGCAGCTCACGACGAAAGTGACCGAGCGTGAAGTCCCGTCGGACTGGTTTACCGGAAACGACGACTACGGCGAGTCGACGACGGATATCGTCCTCCAGTGTGGCGAGCCCAAGACCGTCAGCCAAGAGGTGACGATCAGCTCGGATCAGGGCAATCCCGGAAAAGTGCGGGTCAACTACACGATCGGTGACCTCTCGCGGTAACGATCGCCCGGGTCCGCTCAGACGCATGCGCCGGATGAACGCCCCATCCGGTCCCCGGGGAACTTCTTTCGATCGAGCGTCCGAGCCACGCGAGTGACTTCGCGGCGGTGATCGGCGATCGGCCGTCGATCGAGGACGACCGCCGTCCCGACCGCTGGGGCCGATTCGGACTGCGGTCGCCTCGCTCGCTCCGTTCCCCGCTTCGAGTCCGTGGCACCGCGCTGTCGAAAGAAACCGGGCGCGACTGCGGTGTCGAGAAAAGTGGGTTGGGGCAGATTTGAACTGCCGGCCTCCTCCATGTCAAGGAGGTGTCATAACCGGACTAGACTACCAACCCGCAGGGGCTTACTGACGCATCTCGTCGTTTCCGTGGGACGTAATTGAACCTTTCGTTTCGCGCCGCCCCGCCGGGCCCGTCGGCCGCGGTGGATCGGGAGACGGCGGAGCGACGCTCGCGGAGCCGACGGCCGTCGAGCGGTCGATTCGCTCCGGCTCCCGACCGATCCGCACCGGTCGAGGTGCGCGCCGGCCGGGTTCCGACCGGTTTTACTGACTCGCTGAGAGTCGGGTCGTATGGTCGACCTCGCTGCCCGAACGGACAGGCTCGACGCGTACCTCGACGAGCGCGGGCTCGAAGCGGTCTGGTTCGCGCGCCCGAACGGGTTCGCGTGGCTCACCGGCGGCGACAACGTCGTCGACGCCGACGCGACGACCGGCGTCGCGGCCGCCGGCTACGACGGCGGACTCCGCGTGATCACCGACGAGATCGAGGCGGACCGGCTCGCCGACGAGGAGCTCCCGGACGCGTTCGCGGTCGAGTCGTTCCCGTGGTACGCGGACTCGCTCGCGGACGCGGTCGCCGAGCGCTCGCCCGCGCCGGCGGCCGCCGACTTCGACGTGCCCGGCTTCGAGAGCGTCGACGGGAGCCGCCTCCGGCAGCCGCTCACCGACGACGACGTCGAGCGGTACCGCGAACTGGGCCGCGAAGTCGCCATCGCGGTCGAGACCGTCTGCCGAAATCTCGAACCCGAGGACCCGGAGTACGAGGTCGCGGCCGGCATCGACATCTCGCTCGCCTCCCGCGACGTGGACACGCCGGTCTTGCTCGTCGGCGGCGCGGAGCGGGCGCAGGCGTACCGCCACTACACGCCGACCGACGCCGCGCTCGGCGACTACGCGCTCGTGTCGGTCACCGGCGAGCGCGCGGGGCTCTACGCCTCGATGACGCGCACGGTCGCCTTCGACGCCCCGGACTGGTTCGAGGAGCGCCACCGCGCCGCCGCGCGTATCGAGGCGACCGCGATCCGAGCCACCGAGGCCGCCGCGGCCGGGACGCTCTCGGACGACGGCGACGACGCGCCGGACACCGCCGGCGACGTCTTCGAAGTCATCCAAGCGGCGTACGACGCCGTCGGCTTCGCCGACGAGTGGGAGAACCACCACCAGGGCGGCGCCGCCGGGTTCGCGAGCCGGGAGTGGTTCGCCGCGCCCGACGGCGACGAGCCGGTCCGCCGGCCGATGGGCTACGCGTGGAATCCGACCGTTCGCGGAACCAAGAGCGAGGACACGCACCTCGTCGCGCCGGACCTGACCGAACGGCTCACGAAGACCGGCCGGTGGCCGACCCACGAGGCCGAGCCGGTCGACGTGGCGGGGATCGACGACGAGCCGGTCGAGCTGTCGGCCCCCGTCATCCGGTAGCCGTCGGTTCCGGCGTTCCCGCGACTGCTCAGTCAGTCACGCGCGACCGCGCGGCGCCGGTGTGGGCGACGCGTCAGTAGACGTACTCGCTCTCGTCGATGCCGACGTACCCCTTCTTCACCCGTCGCTTGTTCCACTTGTACCCGACCAGCAGCTTCAGCGACTCCCACCCGGAGCGGTACGGCTGCGAGAGCAGGTCGTCGCCGGTCTCGGCGGCGAGCATCGCGTCGGCCGCGCCGATGACGCGGTTCCAGTCGGCCGGCCCGTAGTCGGCGACCATGTCCGCCATCGTCACGTTGCGGACGACCTCGTCGCCGATCGCCTCCTTCCAGCGGCGGTTGTACGCGGCCATGTCGCCCTCGGCGGCGAGCTCGCCCGCGATGGCACCGGTCCGCACCGCCACGTGGTCGCCGCCCTCGTGGAACGCCGAGGTGGTCCCCATCGCGCCGCCCGCGACCGCGATCCCGGCCTCGACGGGCGAGTCGATCGGGCGGGTCGACGAGATCGGATACGTCTCCGTCCCGTCCCGCTTGCCGGCCTCCTCGACGAGCGGGAAGTCTTCCTCGATGTCGTACTCGTCGCCGTACTGCCACTCCAGCAGCCGTCGGACGTACTCGCCGCCCTGCGGGATCGACTCGTCGTCCTCGCGGAGGAGAGCGTACTCCGAGGCGTCTACCGCGTCGATCTCGAGGCCGATCGGCATCGTCAGCCCGACCCGGCAGACGCGGTCCGCGTTGGGGAATACCCACGGGTACGCGGTCTCGCCCGGCATCACGCCCCACCAGAAGACGAGCGCGTCCTCGACCTCCTCGAACACCGCCTCCGGGACGCGCCGGTACTCCTGGTACGCGATGTGGTTCGCGGTCCGGGAGGCCAGCCGCTCGGAGGCCTGCGCGTCCGCGGGCAGGTATTCGTCGAGGACGCGGTTCGTCACCGTCCGCTGCGGCCCGTCCGCGAGGACGACGAAGTCAGCGCCGACGGTGCCGCCGTCCGCGAGCTCGATCGCGTGACGGGGGTCGTCGTCGCCGGGCGCCACCGAGAGGTCCGTGTCGACGCCGCGGACGGAGGTCCCGACGCGGTACTCGGCTCCCGCCTCCTCGGCCCGGTCGCGGAGCCAGTCGTCGAACCGCGCGCGCTGGAAGGTGTACCCGAACTTGTCGTACGAGGAGTCGATGCCGGTCGAGGTCAGCGTCGCCGACTCGTCGGGCCCGCGGAACTCGGCGCGGGTCAGCTCGCGCTGGACGACCCCGTCGTCGAACTCGTCGGGGTGGATCCCCATGATGTCCACCCAGTAATCCAAGATGCCGGCCGCGTCGGTCGAGTCGGGACCGAGGCCGTCGCGGTCGGCCCGGGGGACCCCCTTCTCGACGACCAGGGCGTCCGCCCCGCCGGTCGCGGCCGCGTGCGCCGCGGACGACCCGGCCGGCCCGCCGCCCACGATCGCGACGTCTACGCGTTCCATACCTCGTGAGGTCCCTGTCCGGCTATTAAATTCACGGTCCCCGACGCGAGCCACGCGGCCGGCGTCTCGGCGCGGACGCGCGGCGACGGACCCCCTCGGTCGCCGCGCCGGTGACCGATCGATCATGTTCGATGATCAGCAGTAACAGCGCCGGAGAGACACGTTTTTACGGGGGAGATGGATTTCCTCCGGCACACAGATGGCACGCGAGACATGGGCGACGCGGGCGGGGTTCATCCTCGCCGCGGTCGGGAGCGCGGTCGGGCTGGGTAACATCTGGCGGTTCCCGTTCATCACCGGTCAGTACGGGGGCTCGTCGTTTCTGATCACGTATCTCGCGTTCGTCGCGCTGATCGGCTTCCCGGCGATCCTCGTGGAGTTCGTCATCGGGCGCCGCACCGACCGGAACCCAGTCGGGGCGCTTCGGGAACTGGGCAGCGGCGTCTGGTCGTCCGCCGGCTGGCTGTTCGTCGTCACCGGCTTCATCATCCTCTCGTACTACAGCGTCGTCGCGGGATGGTTCCTGCGCTACACGCTCATCGGGATCACAGAGGGGTTCACTGTCGCCGACCCGGCGGCCGCGGACGCGCTGTACGAGTCGGTCTCGACCGGGCTCGACACCCTCCTCTTCCACGCCATGTTCATGCTGCTCGTCGTCGGGATCATCGCCGCCGGCGTCAGGCGGGGGATCGAACTGAGCGTGAAGGTGATGGTGCCGGCCATACTCGTCCTGCTCGTCGGACTGGCCGCGTACGGGTTCACCCTCGACGGCGCGAGCGCGGCGTACGGCTACTACCTCTCGCCGGACTTCGGGACGATCGCGGCGAACTGGACGGAGATCCTCCCCGCCGCGGCCGGGCAGGCGTTCTTCACGCTGTCGCTCGGGATGGGCGTGATGATCACGTACGCCTCCTACCTCGGCGAGGACCGGAACCTCGCGGCCGACGCCGGGATCATTGCGGCGCTAGACACGCTCGTCGCCGTCCTCGTCGGCTTCGTCGTCTTCCCCGTCCTCTTTTCGATCGGGATCGAACCGGGCGCCGGCGGCCCGCGGACGATCTTCGTGAGCCTCACCGCCGCGTTCGCGGGCATTCCCGGCGGCCGAATCCTCGGCGTCGTCTTCTTCGGCATGGTCGGGATCGCCGCGCTCTCCTCCGCGATCAGTATCCTCGAGGTGCTCGTCTCCTACCTCATCGACGAGGTCGGCGTCGCTCGGGTGCCCGCGTCGGCCGCGCTCGGAGCCGCCGTCTTCCTGCTCGGCGTCCCGGTCACGATCGACTCGATCTTCCTCGGCCTGTACGACGGGCTCGCGGACGGGATCCTGCTCGTCCTCGGCTCGCTGCTGCTCGCGCTGTTCGTCGGCTGGGTGATCCCGGACGTCGGCCGCGAGGAGCTCAGAAAGGGGATCGCTGACGGCGCCGGCCTCGACGCAGTCTGGATCTGGGCGGTCCGGGTCCCGATCCTGATCGTCGTGGTCGTCGTGCTGTACCTCGGCGTCGTCGACTACGTCGGCTTCCTCACCGGCGACTTCGCCGGCTGGCTGGCGGCGCGATAGCCCCGGGCTACCGGGCTGACTTCCCGTCGCCGCCTCAGACGTGTTCCTCGCGCGGCTGGACCACGACGAACCCCTCGCCGCCGAAGCGCATCTGGTAGCGCTCGCCGGACTCCTGGCCGATCATGTCCGAGAGGCTGCGGTTGACCTCCACGTCCGGCGACGTGCCGCTCCACGCGACGGTCGCGCTCGGGTCGGTCGACACCGGCGGTTCGAGGACGATCGGGTCGCCGTGGGTGGTGATCGCGACGTACCCCGGCCCCTCGAGGTAGACGTTGCTGAAGCCGCCGGCGAGCGCGCCGGCGAGGCTGTCGATCGTGTTGATCTCGTAGGAGAGCGACTCCTCGAAGGCGAGCACGTCCTCGCCGTTGACCGTGATCGACTCGCCGGCGTCGAGCTCGACGACTTGGACCTTCTTGCCGTCGTCGGCGAAGTAGACGTGGCCCTGCCCCTCGACGGCCATGATCGGCGTTCCTTCGCTCGTGGCGGCCTCCTTGAGGAACCCGGTGATACCGCCCTCCGCGGAGGCCTTCCCGGTGAAGGACACGTCGCCCGTGAACGCCACCATCGAGCCGGCCTTCGCCATGACGGTGCCGTCGACGTCGACGTCTAGGGTGTAGCTGTTCTCGCGCTGGAACGGTTCCGCGCTGTCGGTCGGTGCGTTCGCGGCGGTGAACTGATCGAGATCCATGGTGCGGGGACCGAACCGTCTCGGTTCGGCTGTCCGAAAGTTCCGCGCAATCGCTTAAGAATCTACGGGAGACGTGGGACGGAACCGCACGACTCGGCGGATCTCATGCGGTTCCGACCCTCTGCGGTCCAGGTGCCCGACCCGGCCGTCAGTACACGACAAGCGCGAGGTACAGCTGGCCGATCCCCGCGACGACCATCACGCCGCCGGCAATCCGCTTCAACAGCCCGGCGTGGGCCATCACCCGGTTGGCGTTGCTGAGGAGGCCGACGCCCGTCGCGACGGTGGTCGCGGCCATCAGGACGGCGACGGTTCCGGCGTAGACGGCGAGGAGGAGTATCGCCGTCTCGGACGGCAGCGCGATCGCCCGGGCGACGACGCCGAGGAACACCGGCGCGACGCAGCCCGCGCCGGCCAGCGCGTACCCCGCGCCGAAGAGGCCGAACCCGAACACGCTCGCTCGCCGCTCGGGCAGCGGCACGGAGATCGACGGCGCGCGCCCGGCGACGACGAGGAGTCCGAAGACGATCAGCAGCCCGCCGACGAGCGTCTCGAAGACGGTGATGTTCGACAGCGTCGAGTAGCCGACCCGGACGGTGGCCCCGGCGAGCAGCGCGAACGTCGCTAACACGCCGACCGCGGCCGCGATCCCTCGAGCCCCCGCCCCGACGACGGACGCGGAGTCGGCGTCGACGGAGTTCACGTAGAAGCCGACGTATCCGGGCAAGAGCGGGTAGGCGCACGGCGAGAAGAACGTCGCCACGCCTGCGGTCACGGCGAACGGGACGTTCGTCGCGAGCGAGACGTCGGTCATCGGTCGCCCCGTCGGGTCATCGGTCGAGCGCGCGCTCGATGCCCGCGACGAACTCCTCGGTGGTGTGCGTCCCGGAGGTGGCCCACCGGACGCGCCCGGAGGCGTCCATGGCGCGGGCGCTGGGGTAGCTCCCGACGTCGAGCCGCGCCGCCAGTTCGGCCGAGACGTCGGCGGCGACGAGCCAGTCCCCCCCGTTCTCGCGCCACCAGTCGGCCACCGTCTCCTCGCTGACCGCCTCGCCGACGGGCTCCGTCGTCACGGAGACGAACAGCGCCTCGTCACCGATCCGGTCGTGGGCCGCCGCGAGGGCCGGCATCTGCTCGGCGCAGGGCGGACACCACGTCCCGAAGAAGTCGACGAACGTCGGTCGGTCCGGGGCGGGCAGCGTCACCTCGCCGTCGCGGCTCCCGGGCGCCTCGACGGTGTCGAGCGTCACCGGATCGACCGGTTCCGGCCCGTCGCTGCCGGTCGAGCCATCGCCGTCGCCCGAATCACCGCCGCCGAGCGAGCCCGGGACCCCGCCGGTCGCGACCGCGCCCGCTCCGCCGAGCACCGCGACGCTCGCGACCCCGGCGACGAGGTCCCGCCGCCTCACGCCGTGACCACCCGCCGGAAGTCGTCGACGATCCGTTCGACGTCGGTGGCCGGCCCGCGCGGGTACGACCGCTCGACGATCCCGCGCTCGTTCACGAGCAGGATGAGGCCGTAGTGCGGGAACGCGTACTCGAGGTTCTCGTACCCCTCGGCGTCGGTCTTCTCGATCTTGAGTCCGAAGTGCTCGTCCATCAGCTCTACGCCCGCCTCGTAGGACTCGGGCCGGAGGAAGTGCCAGTTGCCGGCGTCGAGGTCGACCCCGCGCTGGGCGGCGTACTCGCGGAGCGCGTCCGCCGTGTCGCGCTCGGGGTCGAACGTCAGCGGGAGGAAGGCGGCCTCGTCGCCGAACCCTTCCTCGGCCGCGACCTCCTGAACGCGGCGCAGTCGGAGGATGAGGGCGGGACAGACGCCGTCGGGGCAGTTGGTGTAGAAGGACGTCCACAGGAACGCGCGCTCGCCCTCGAACTGCGTCGTCGATATCTCCTCGCCCGCGATCGGGTCGGGAACGGTGAAATCGGGCATCTCGTCGCCGTGGATCGGGTGGACCGGCTCCCCGCGGGTCTGTTCCGGCGGGCCGAGGACCGTCCCGTCGTCGTCACCGAGCGACCCCGAATCGCCGAGGACGCCGGCGCAGCCGGCCGTGGCGGTCGCGCCGGCGGCGGTCCCGGTGGCGGCGAGCGAGCGGAGGAAGTGGCGGCGGTCCATGTCGTTGCTCGACCTACGTGGTCGCTCGTAAATGAACCCCGCGGCTGCTGGCACTCGCTGAACACGACCGCGCCCCCGAACGGCGGCGATGCGGCCGAGAGGCGGACGTCTCTGGCGAGTTCGCGGTTGACGAACGTCCGGAACCTCCGTGGTAACGCGGCCCTCGCAAGGGTTATCCCCTAACCGGCTGTACGTTTATTCGCAATGGCAAACGGTAAGGTTGATTTCTTCAACGACACTGGCGGCTACGGTTTCATCTCGACTGACGACGGCGACCTCGACGACGACGAAGACGTGTTCTTCCACATGGAAGACGTCGGCGGCCCGGACCTCGAGGAGGGTCAGGAAGTGGAGTTCGACATCGAGTCGTCCCCCAAGGGACCGCGCGCGACGAACCTCGTCCGCAACTAACCCCCCACACCGCGGACGGCGCGTCCGCACGCACTACCGGATTTCGGCGGTCGCTCGACGTGATCGACGCCATCTCCGTTTCTCTCACACTTATGACACCCCGACGAGCGACGGCCGCGCGTCGCGAGCGACGCACGACGACGCGTTCGTCGACTCGTCCCCGCGGCGATCGACCGTTTAAATACGAGTGCGGGCAAATTCCCCTCCAGTGAGCGATCCGATCCCGACCGGCTGTCGGCCGGTCGACGAGCTGTTGGGCGGCGGCTTCGAGCGCGGCGTCGTCACCCAAGTGTACGGGCCGCCGGCCGCCGGGAAGACGAACCTCGCGCTCGCGGCCGCGGTGGAGGTCGCGGCCGGCGGCGACCGCGCCCTCTACATCGACACCGAGGGGCTCTCCATCGACCGCTTCGAGCAGTTGGCCGCGGGGCGCGCCGACGACCCGGACACCGACGAGACGGTCGATTCGATCGCCTCTCGGCTGGTGATCTCGGAGGCGTACGACTTCGACGACCAGCGCGAGGCCGTCCGCGACGCCGAGGAGCTCGCCGAGGAGGTCGAGCTGATCGTGTTGGACTCCGCGACCGGCTTCTACCGGCTGGAGCGCGCCGGTGACACCGAGGGCGGCGAGTCGCTCCGGAAGGTCGCCAAGCAGGTGACCCACCTCCTCTCTCTGGCCCGCCGGCACGACGTCGCCGTCGTCATCACGAACCAGGTGTTCACCGATCCGGACGGCGACCGCGACCGCGCGCTCGGCGGCAACACTCTCAACCACTGGACCGGCGCCATCGTCCGCGTCGACCGGTTCCGCGGCGGGAACCGTCGCGTGACGCTCGAGAAGCACCGCTCGAAGGCCGCCGGCGACACCGCGACCTTCCGGATCGTCGGCGACGGGCTCGCCGAGGGCACGGACGCCTGAGCGTCGCGGGCGGCGAATCGAAGCGGACGGCGAGAAGGCTAGGGTAGGGGACCGAAATTCTCGCGCCGGACGACAGAGGTCCGTTAACAGCGTCGAGGTCCGTTAACAGCGTCAAAATCCGTGGATACCGTCGAGGTTCGCCGACGGCGTGACGACCGCGCCCGCCGGTCGGGCGCGCTACCGGCTCACAGGTCGCCCAGCTTCCGGAGGAGCTGGCCGCGGTACTCCTCGTCGGCGTTGACGCCTTTGATCTCCAGGACGTTCCGCTCGAGCTTGTCGAGCGCGACGTGGAAGGCGTGTTCGGCGCCGTACCCCTCGCCGGAGCCGCCGACCTGTCCCTCGTTGGTGCGGAGGCGGATCTGACACTGGATCAGGGGCGTGCCGCGGAGCTTCTCCTTGTGGGCGTGGAGCCGGACGTGCGCGTGGATGACGTGCATGTCCGCGTACTTGTCCGCGACCTGCTCGATGGACTCGACGATGTGTTCGCGGGAGGTCCCCTCCAACAGGTCGACGTTGGTGATCTGGACGTCCATCGAGTCCTGCTCGGTGAACGTGAGCGCGCGCAGCACGTCGGTCTTCGTCACCATCCCGGCGACGGTGTCCGCGCCCTCGGGCGTGACGACCAGCCCGGAGACGTCGTTGTCGAACATGCGCTGGACGACCGCCTGGGCCGTCTCGTCGTGCGCCGCCGTGACGACCGGGCTCGACATGATGTCGTAGACGGGGATGTCGAGCATGCGGTCGATGTCGCCGGCGCGGTCGCCGCTGCCCTGACGCTCCTGGTCGCGGACGACGAACTCCACGATGTCGTTCGTGGTGACGACGCCGACGAGGCCGCCCTCGTCGTCCAAGACCGGGAGCCGGGAGACGCCGTTCTCGCGGAGGCGATTGATCGCGCGGCCGACGCTCTCGGTCTCGCCGATGCCGATCACGTCCTCGGTGGCGATCTGGCCGACGGTGATCGCGTCGAGGCTGTCGAGGACGGCCTCGAGGATCTGGTCGACCGTGATGATGCCGAAGAGCTTCTCGCCCTCGTAGACGGGGGCGATCTTCACGTCGCCCTCGACCAGGAGCCGAGCGGTCTCGCGGACGTCCTCGTGGCGGTCGACCGAGGGCGCCGGCTTCATCACCGCCGACACCTTCGTGTCGTCCTCCATGCGCGAGCGCATGAGCTGCTTCTCGCCGACGACGCCGGCGTAGTCGCCGTCCTCGACGACGATAATTCCCTTCGGGTTCTCTCGCTCGAAGATAGAACGGACCTTGGCGAGTCGCTCGTCGATGTCGACCTCGACGTATTCCGGCACTGCGATATCAGAGATGTTCATGGTCCAGTCTGACCGTTCGACGGGCCGGGTATTGAAAGTGCGGGAGTCGTCGCGCGAGCCGGATGCCGTCGTCGACCGGTCGCAATCCGCCTGAAGGTATTTGATCGGCGGCGGCGAAGCGATCCCGTGACGCTCTCGACCGCGCTGATCGCGCTCGGCGTCGCGCTGATCGCGGTCCCGCTCCCGGTTCCGATCCCCTTCGTCGGGGCGATCGCCGGCGCGCTCGCGCTGCTCGCCGGGCTCTTCCTCCGGCTCTTCGGCGTGTGAAACCTTTTTGCCCGTTACCGACCCACAGGGAGGCGTGTACGACGCCATCGTCCTCGACAACGACGGAGTGCTGGTCGGACGGACCCCGTTCGACACGCTCCGCGAGGCCGCCTGGGACGCGTTCGTGAGCCTCGGCGTCGAGGACCCGGACCTCGCCCACGTCGACGACGTCGCCGTCGGCGTCGACCCCGCGACGCTGACGGACATCTGCGAGCGGTACGGGGTGGACCCGGCGGAGTTCTGGCGGGTCAGGGACGAGACCGCGGCCGCGGCGCAGATCGACGCCGCCCGCAAGGGGCAGAAGACGCCGTACGACGACGTCGACGCCGTCCGGGCGCTGGACGCGTCGCTCGGCGTCGTCTCCTCGAACCAGCAGGCGACCGTCGACGCCCTCCTCGACCACTTCGGGCTCGCGGGGCACTTCGAGGTCGCGTACGGCCGCGAGCCCTCGGTGGCGAGCCTCTCCCGCAAGAAGCCCTCCCCGTACTACATCGAGCGCGCCCTCGAGGACCTCGGCGCGGAGACGGCGCTGTTCGTCGGCGACAACGAGTCCGACGTCCGCGCGGCCGACAACGCCGGCATCGACTCCGCGTTCCTCCGCCGCCCCCACCGCCGGTCGACCGACCTGGACTGTCACCCGACCTACGAGATCGACGACCTCCACGACCTCGTGAGCATCTGCGGACGAGCGCCGGCCGATCCGGACGGGAAGATCTAATCGCCTGACGGCCGCGCGACCAAAACGGGCATGTGACCGGTCGCCGAAACGCGGACGATGCCCTCGCCCTCCGCGAGTCAGTTCCCGGACGCAGACGCATCGAACGTGCGCTCCGTCGTCGCTCGCTACCGCCGCGCGGAGCGCGCCGTCAGCTGGACCCTCGCGCTGCTCGTCGTCGCCGCGTTCCTCGCGGCGGTCGTCGCCCTCTCGTTCTGGCCGGGGATGGCGGTCGGCACCGTCCTCGTCGTCGCGCTCCGCGTGCCCGCGTTCCGACGGCGCGGCTCGACACGCCTCCGGACGGACGCGCCGCCCGCGGCCGTCGTCGGCCAGTTCGGGTCGGCGAAACCGCCGAACCTCGCGTTCCAGTGGGGCGTCGCCGACGGGGTCCAGAACGACGACGCGCCGGACTCGGCCGACACCGCTACCGACGGAAGCGCTCCCGGGACGGACGCGACCTACGAGTTCTCCTACCTTCTCGGGCTCAAATCGGTCGAACTCGACTTCTCCACCGACGTGCGTGAAGGGGTCGCGGCAGAGGACGGTGGAGCGGGCGAGCGCGACCCCGACCGCCCGCCGGTCGCGACGGTCGAGATGGAGGGGACGGCGGACGGTCGGTCGTGGGCCTCGTACGCGGCGACGGTCCGCGAGGCGGCCGACGGCGGGACCGTCGTCGACCTCGAACTGCGGCCGACGCGGCGGCTCGACCTCCGCCGGCTCCCGCAGGGGTGGGTCGGCGAGCGGTACTACGCCGCGGCGCTCGCCGCGCAGGGGTACGAGGTCGTCGAGCGGTCGGTGTCGGTGACGGTGTGACGGCGGCGCGCGGTTCGAACCGCTTTTGTCTCGTCTCGCGCGAGCCGTTCGCATGGAACTCCCGCCGGTCGGTCTCGGGACGATGGGGATCGACGACCCGGACGCGGTCGCGACGGCGCTCTCCGTCGGCTACCGCCACCTCGACACCGCCCGCATCTACGAGAACGAGGCGGTCGTCGGCGAGGGGCTCGCCGCCGGACTCGCCGACGCCGACGTCGACCGCGAGGACGTGACCGTCGCGACGAAGCTCTGGATCGACGACCTCGCGGCCGGGGACGTCGCGCCCGCGGCCCGCGAGAGCGCGGACCGGCTCGGGGTCGACGCGGTCGACCTCCTCTACGTCCACCGACCCCGCGGCGACTACGACCCCGAGGCGACGCTGTCCGCGCTCGACCGGCTCGTCGACGACGGCCTCGTCCGGAACGTCGGCGTCTCGAACTTCGAGGTCGCGGACCTCGACCGCGCGATCGACGTCCTCGGACGACCGCCCGCGGCCCACCAGACCGAGCTCCACCCGCTGTTCTACCGGCCCGAACTGCTCGATCACGCCCGCGAACACGGCTACTCTGTCGTCGCGTACTCGCCGCTCGCCGGCGGACGGGTCGGGGAGGTCGACGCGGTCACCGAGGTCGCCGCGGCGCACGGCGCGACGCCCGAGGCGGTCGCGATCGCGTGGGCGACCGCGAAGGAGCCGGTGGTCGCGGTGCCGAAGGCGTCGAGCGCGGCCCATCTCCGCGCCAACCTCGCCGCGGCGGACCTCGAACTGACCGACGCGGAGGTCGCGGCCATCGACGCGGTCGAGCGCGAGGCGGAGCTGTTTCCGGAGTAGTTGATCCACATATGCGGATCGAATCCGGTTCGAATAGTTCTCGATACGCACGATCCCGGTTCACTTTTACCCCGGGGGCGACGAGGATCGCCCATGACGGAGATCATCGACGGGGAGTCGGTCGCGGCGGACGTGCGCGGCGCGGTCGCCGACGAGGTGTCGCGGCTGTCGGACGCGGGCGTCGAGCCGGGGCTCGCCACGGTGTTGATGAGCGACGACCCCGCGAGCGAGACGTACGTCTCGATGAAGCAGCGCGACTGCGAGGAGGTCGGCATCGAGAGCTTCCACGTCGAGATCGACGCCGACGCACCGGCCGAGGAGCTGTACGAGACGATCGACGACCTCAACCAGCGCGACGACGTCCACGGAGTCCTGGTCCAGCTCCCGCTCCCGGACCACGTGGACAAGCGGACCGTCCTCCGGCGGGTCGCCCCCGAGAAGGACGTCGACGGCTTCCACCCGGAGAACGTCGGCCGCCTCGTCGCGGGCGACGCGCGGTTCAAGCCCTGTACGCCCCACGGCGTCCAGAAGCTGCTCGAGGCCTACGACGTGGAGACGGAGGGCGCGGACGCCGTCGTCGTCGGGCGCTCCGACATCGTCGGCAAGCCGATGGCGAACCTGCTGATCCAGAAGTCGCCGACCGGCAACGCGACCACGACCGTCTGCCACTCCCGGACCGAGGACCTCGAGGCGAAGCTGGCCGGCGCCGACCTCGTCGTCGCGGCCGCCGGCCTCCCGGAGTTCGTCGACGGCTCGATGCTCAAGGAGGGCGCGACCGTGATCGACGTCGGGATCAACCGCGTCGACGCGGACACGGAGAAGGGGTACGAGCTGGTCGGTGACGTCGACTACGAGTCCGCGAAGGAGGTCGCGAGCGCGATCACGCCTGTCCCCGGCGGCGTCGGGCCGATGACGCGCGCGATGTTGCTACACAACACGGTGAAGGCCGCCGGGCTCCAGCGCGACGTCGAGGTCGAGCTCGAGTAGCCGGGGCGACGACGGACGCGCACGGTACCGCGGAAACCCCGCGGTCGTCGGGGCGTCCACCTACCTCTCGGGTCGCCACCTTCCCCCGATCTCGTGACGGGGATAGTCCTGGTACGTGCCGTCCAGGAACGTGGTGACGCGCCCGTCCTCCTCGCTGAGCGTGACCGCCCAGAGGACGTCGTCGCGGAGCGACGTCTCCAGGGCGCTCATGTGTTTGGTCCCCATCCAGTCGGGGAACTCGAGGGTCTCGAGGTCCTCGACTTCGCCCCGTGAGGGGTTCCGGACCCGCACCATCTGTCGCTGGATGGTGCCGTCGCCGGTCACGACGACGGCCCCGTCCCGACTGAACGCCACGTCCCGGGCAACGTTCGTGAACACGTCGCGCGACTCGGTGACGAGGCGGCAGCGGTCGACCGGCCACTCGTTGTCGCCGAGGGGATCGGTGTACTCCGCGAAGTTCACGTCCGCGACGATGAGGATGTAGAGACTGGGGCCGCTCACGTACCGTTCGCCCCAGTTGTCGAACCCGACGCTCAGCGACTCGGCGGTGTACCTGATGTGGTCCATGAGGTGCTGGCTCGTCGCGTACTTCTCGAGCACCTCGTCGAGCGCGTCCATGTGCTATGTGTACACACGGGCCAACCCAGTTTAAACCCTCTCAGGGGCTCGAAAGTCGGCTCGTCGCTCGCGCCCCCGGCTCTGCCGGCGCCGGTCGCACGGTCGGTGCCGCTCGCTCAGTCGTCGTCCGCCGCGGCGGCGCGGTTCCGGATCTCGATCCGCCCCTCGATCTCGGGGCCGATCCCGTGCTCGCGGGCGAACGCCGCAAGCACCTCGTACTGGATGTCCGCCTCGTCGATCCGGTGGCGCTGGGCGAGCGTCGGGAACTCGTGTTCGGAGTGGAGCAGGTACTCCGAGACGGCGACCGTGTAGCGTTCCTCCGGGTCGACCGGCTCGCCGCCGACCGCGGCCTCCAGGATCAGCTCCGCGTCGTCGTCCCAGACGACCCGGGCGTTCGAGACGTGACCGTGCCACCAGTCGTCCTCGCCGAAGTCCACGTCGGGCGCGGCCATCTCGCGGAACACCTCCCGGAGCTCCGCCCCGCTGACCGAGGCGAGCGCCACCGGCTCCTCGAACGGGATCAGGGAGATCAGGTCCGCCTTCGTCACGTCGCCCGCCCACGGGTCCCCCTGCCGGAGCCCGCCGGCGTTCGACAGCCCCACGTCGGCGTCGTGGACCCACCGGAACGCGTCCGCGACGAAGTTCCCGACGCGGCACTCGCCGCCGTGGACCACGTCGCCCGACCGCTCGATCGGGCGGTCGACGACGTCGATGGTCTCGTCTAAGTCCGCCGCGGCCATCCGCTGGGCGAGCGCGTCCGCCAGGCCGGGCGCCGGGTCGGCCCCGTCTGGTTCGTGGAGCGTCGCGGTCGGCGGATCGGCGGCGAGGTCGATCTCGGCCACCGTCTCCCCGTTGACGCCGGGCCGGACCAACAGCGTGTCCGCGACGACCTCGTTCCGGCGGCTGTGGACGTGCCCGCCGGCGATCGCGTCGACGTCGAGCTCGCGGGCGAGGTCGTCGTCGCCCGCGCCGAGGTGCGAGAGGACGACGACGTGGTCGAGCGCGTCGCCGCCCGCGCCCGCTGCCTCCTCGCGTTCCGCGACCGCGTCGCGCAGCTCGGCGAGCGCGTCCCGCGCGGCGGCCACCGGGTCGTCGAACGAGAGGTCGGCGGCCATCGGGTTCAGCGAGTCCGTCGCGGGGTCGGTGACGCCGACGAACCCGATCGTCTCGCCGTCGACCTCGTGAGTCGCCCACGGGACGACGCCCTCGTCGCGGCCGAACGGCTCGCCGGCCTCGTCGCGGACGTTCGCGGAGACGAACGTCGCGGGCGCGTCGGGGACGAGGTCGCGGAGAGCGTCGGGGCCGTAGTCGAACTCGTGGTTGCCGAACGTGTCGAAGACGGTGTCGGTCGCCTCGTAGAAGTCGAGGACCTGTCTGCCGGTCGCGACCAGCGAGAGGACGCCCGGCGCGGTCGTGTCGCCCGTGCCGACGACCGCGGCGTCGGGGCCCGAGAGCGACCGGACGCGGCCGGCGAGCCGCGCCGCTCGCTCCGGAGCGTCGAAGACGTTCTCGATGTCGGAGTAGTGAACGAGACGCACCATTCGTTGCGTGTATCGAGGGCCGAGCGATCCATAAAAAGCGCGGAGTGTCGCCGCGGCCGCCGCGCGGGGCGCGGCGACGACCGCACCGCCGCCGGTCCTGCCCGCGATCTCGCCCCGTGACTCCCGCTCGCACACGCACGAGACATTGAAAGCGCTTTTATGGATGTCCTGACTACCACGGGGCACAGCCTCTGTGGGGTTGATGATGTGCCGTTCCGTTAGGGACCGACCACGGGACGGGCACGCGAGCCCGCACGGAGGACAGGTGAACAACATATGCCCGTTTACGTAGACTACGACACCCCAGCAGACCTCGCGGAGCGATCCCTCGAAGCGCTCGAGGTCGCCCGAGACACCGGTACCGTGAAGAAAGGAACCAACGAGACCACCAAGGCCGTCGAGCGCGGCAACGCGGACCTCGTCATCGTCGCCGAGGACGTCTCCCCCGAGGAGATCGTGATGCACCTCCCCGAGCTCGCCGAGGAGAAGGGGATCCCGGTCGCCTTCGTCGACACCCAAGACGAGGTCGGGCAGGCCGCCGGCCTCGAGGTCGGCTCGGCCGCCGCCGCCGTCGTCGACGCCGGCGACGCCGCCGACGACGTCGAGGACATCGGCGAGAAGGTCGCGGAGCTCCGATAACCTCCCATGAGCGCAGAAGAGGGCACCGGCGACTCGACGACCGCGGAGGTCATCGAGGTCGTCGGCAAGACCGGGATGCACGGCGAGGCCATGCAGGTCAAGTGCCGCATCCAGGAGGGATCGAACCAGGGCCGGATCATCACCCGGAACGTCCTGGGTCCCGTCCGTCTGGGCGACGTGCTCCAGCTGCGGGAGACCCAGCGCGACGCCGACTCCATCGGAGGCCGATAACCAATGGTCGAGACACGCACCTGCGATTACAGCGGTGAGGAGATCGAACCCGGCACGGGGACGATGTTCGTCAAGAAGGACGGCACCGTGCTCCACTTCGTCGACTCGAAGGCGGAGAAGAACTACTTCCTCGGCCGCGAGGCGCGCGACGTCGAGTGGACCGAGGAGGGCCACCGGGCCGGAGGCGACGACCAGTGAGCCACCACGACGAGCGCACCTTCGTGATGGTGAAGCCCGACGGCGTCCAGCGCGGTCTCATCGGCGAGATCGTCTCCCGCTTCGAGGACCGCGGGCTCAAGCTCGTCGCCGGCAAGTTCGTCCAGCTCGACGAGGAGCTCGCGAAGGACCACTACGGCGAACACGAGGACAAGCCGTTCTTCGACGGCCTCGTCGAGTTCATCACCTCCGGCCCCGTCTTCGCGATGGTGTGGGAGGGCGCGGACGCGACCCGTCAGGTCCGCGCGATGGTCGGCGAGACCGACCCCGCCGAGTCCGCCCCGGGCACGATCCGCGGCGACTTCGGCTTAGACCTCGGCCACAACGTGATCCACGCGTCGGACCACGAGGACGAGGGCGCGAACGAGCGCGAGATCGACCTGTTCTTCGACGACGAGGAGCTCGTCGACTACGACCTCGACACCGCCGCGTGGGTGTACGAGGAAGAGGACCACTGACGCGCCGCTCTCGGACATCTCACTTTTCGCCGCTCGCTTCCCCGCCGAGCCCTCGCTCCGTCGACACACCGCGTTTCCGGTGAACGACGCGGCGAGGCCGACCGCTGTCGGTCGATTCTCGGAGGACGGTCGCATATAATTGCCCGCGATCGACGCCGCCGGTCAGACGTCGACCGCGATCGCGGTCCCGTCGTCCGCGACCACGATCACCTCGTCGCCGCCGTCGCCCGTGACGTCGGCGAACAGGGGGCCGGCGTAGACGACGACCTCGCCCGCGTCGAACCGCGTGATCACCTCGCCGGTCTGGGTCATCGCGAGCACCTCGCCGTCCCGGTTGACGACGATCGGCGCGATCTCGCCGTCCCCGTCGACGTCGCCCAGCCGCGGCTCGGTGATCCGGGTCGACGCGCCGTACTGCTGTTTCCAGACCACCTCGCCGTCGAGGAGGTCGACCGCCCACACGCTTCCGGAGCCGCCGACGTACACCCGACCGGGGTCCGCGTCCCCGACCGCGACCGGCCGGTCCTGGAGCTTGACCTCGTACCGGTCCGACCCGTCGCTCGTCTCGAGCGTCTCGATGTTCCCGTTCGCCCCGCCCAGCGCGAGCACCGGGCCGTCGCGGCTGTCCGCCGCGTTCCAGCTCAGCGGGTTCACGCTCGGTGCGGCCGTCCAGCGCGTCCGACCGCGCTCGTCGAGCATGTGGACGGTCGCGGGGCTCCCCGCGGTCGTCAGCACCGCGAGCCCGCCCAGTTCGTCGTCCTCGGCGTCGGGCTCGACAAGGAGCGGCCGCCGGTCGACCTCGCCCGACAGCGAGGCCTCGGCGACCGCGTCGCCCTCACCGTCGACGACGCGGACGCCCCCGTCGGTCGTGACCGCCGCGACCTCGCGGCTCCCGTCGCCGGTGAGGTCGCCGACCGCGGGCCGGAGCCCGGAGGGGCCGCCGAGGTCGACCGCGAACCGCTCCGACCCGTCGGTCGCGTCGATTACGACCAGTTCGCCGCGCGCCGTCGTGAGCGCGACCACCGGCTCGCCGCCGAGCGTGGCCGCGGTGAGGCCGCTGACCCCGAGGCCGCTCCCGTCGGAGTCGTTGCCGTCCGCGTCCCCGGAGCCGTCGCCGCCGCCGCGCTCCGCGTCCGGCCCGGCGATCGGGACGGTCCAGGCCGTCTCGTCGGTCCCGGCGACCGTCGCGCTGACGACCCGCGACCCGTTCTCGACGGCGGGACGGAGGAGGAGCGGGTCCCCGTCGACGGTCGCGACCACGGCCCCGCTGCCGTCGTCGCCGGCCGCCGGCTCGGACTCCCAGACCACCGCGGCCTCCGTCGCGGCGTCGTCGACGCCGACGAACGCGAACAGCGCCACGCCGACCCCGGTCGCGCCACCGGCCAGCAGGATCAGCGTCGCGAACAGGACGCGTCGGTCCATTTGAACCCCCTTCGGGCGTCGCCGTGAAACGGTTGTCGGATGCGGGGAACGCGCCGCCTACCGTTCCAGGAGCGTCGCCACGTGGTCGGCGCGCGCCTCGCCGGCGAGGTCGCGAAGCGCTTCGGGGTCCCGCTCGCCGTCGGCGTTCACCAGGTAGACCGTCCCCTCGCGGTCGTCGTAGACCCCGTGGAGGTCGTAGACGAACCCGTACACCGTCGCGTCGGCCGCCTCCTCGCGGTCGCGAGCGAACGCGACCTGCTCGTGGACGTTGTACTCGACGAGGCGGTCGCGGACCGAGGCCCGGGCGTCGCCGTCCGGGTCCGCCTCGCCGTCATCTCCTTCGACGTCGCCCCCCTCGTCTTCCGATTCGCCGACGACCGCGGGGTCGTCGAGTCCGGCCTCGACGATGGGCGCGAGCGCCGCCACGTCGGCGCGGACGCCCGGCTCCGTCGGGTACTCGCCCGTCCGGACCGCCGTGAGCGCGGCCTCGACCGCGCCGCACCCGGTGTGGCCGACCACCGCGAGGACCTCGGTGTGGGTGTGCCGGAGCGGGTACGCCACGCTCCCGTCGAGGACGCGCTCGCCGTCGACGACCGCGCTGACGGCGTTGCCGATGGCCCCGGAGGTGAAGAGGACGCCCGGCTCCTCGACCGCGAACATCCCCTCCTGCGAGACGCGGGAGTCGGAACAGCAGACGGAGACGACGCCGGGGCGCTGCCCGTCGCGGTGCCCGTCGAACGCGCCGGCGGGGAGCGCAGCGACGTGGTCGTCGTTGCGGTCGAGGAGGTCGGCGAGGATCCGGTGGTCCATACGGGCACCGTCATCCGGGGGTGTGAAAAACGCCGTGGACGCGGCGGTCCTTCGCCGATCGGTCGCCGCCGACGGAGGTCGCGGCGGCGGGACCGGTCAGGCGACGAGACCGACCGCGAAGACCAGCACGCCGACGACGAACACCGCGAGGAGCGCGACCGTCGAGATCACGACCGCGGGCGCGAGCACCTCCTCGTTCTCGTCGACCACGAAGTCTTCCAAGTTCCGCATATCTGGGCCGTCGTCGCGGCGGGGTTTGAACGCTTCGACCGAGGTCGCGCTCGCGAACGCGTCGCCGATGCGGTCGCGGACGCCGATCCGGGGCGGCGGAGGCCTCCCGCCGACGTGTTTTTGTGCGTCCGGCGAGGCGGATACGCCAACACGATGCCACGCGAACAGTACCAGACGAAGCTCGAAGACCTCCGCGCCGACGTCCTCTACATGAGCGAGGTCGTCGCCGAGCGCCTTCGGAAGGGGCTCGACGCCCTCGAACGACAGGACGCGGAGCTGGGCGGGGAAGTGATCGACGGCGACGCCGAGATCAACGACCTCTACCTCGAACTGGAGGGGCAGTGTACGGACCTCATCGCGCTCCAGCAGCCGGTCGCGGGGGACCTGCGGTTCATCGCGGCCTCGTTCAAGATCATCACCGACCTCGAGCGGATCGCGGACCTAGCGACGAACCTCGGCGAGTACGCCAAGCAGGCGGACCGAGAGGTGTTCCCCGACGTCGACGTCCAGCGGATCGGCGACGACACGCTGGCGATGCTCCAGGAGGCGATGGACGCGTACGCGGAGTCGGACGCCGAGCGCTGCTACGCCGTCGCCGAGTCGGACGACGACCTCGACGCCGCCTGCGAGGCCGCGAGCGACCTCGTCGTCCGCGACCTCATCGAGCGCGACGAGCTCCGCGAGGACGCGGACGTCGAGGGGACGATGCAGAACGTCTCGCGGCTGCTCCTCACGATCCGCGACCTCGAACGCGTCGGCGACCACGCGGTCAACATCGCCGCCCGGTCGCTGTACATGATCGAGAACGACGACGAGCTGCTCTACTGACCGGCGCCGACCGACTCGCGCCACCGCTCCGTGACCTCCCCGGTGACCCCCGCGGAACGTGTCACCGAGACTGACGCTGTCCCCCTGTTATTTCCGCCCGAGCCGAGAGGCGTACGCATGGTTCTCGGAGCGATCGTCTCGTTCGTCGTCGCGCTGCTGGTCGGCGGACTGGGTATCTACGTCAGCGGTCGCATCGTCGCGGACGTCGACGACTACTCGCACGCGGTCGTCACCGCGCTGCTCGGCGCCGTCGCCTGGGCGATCGGGTCGCTGATCCCGCTGATCGGCTCCGCGGTCGCGCTGGTCGCCTGGGTCTGGGTGATCAAGTGGCGCTACCCCGGCGGCTGGAAGGACGCAGCGATCATGGGGCTGGTCGCGTGGGCCGCGGCGCTGGTCGTCATCGCCGTCCTGAACGGGGTATTGGGGCTCGGCATCAGCGCGTTCGGCGTGCCGGGCGTCTGAACGCGCGACCGCCAGCGGCTCCGCCGCCTCGACGTCGCCTCCGCGCCGGTCAGGTCAGCAGTTCGAAGCGGGCGCCGCCGTCGCTCTCGGCGACGCGGACGTCCCAGCCGTGGGCGTCGACGATCCGCTCGACGATCGCCAGCCCGAACCCGCTCCCGTCCTCGCGGGTCGTGTTCCCCTTCTCGAAGACCCGTTCGCGCTCCTCGGGCGGGATCCCCGGGCCGTCGTCCTCGATGAACACGCCGCGCTCGTCGGGGAGCACGCCGGCGGTGAGCGCGACGCCGCTGCCGCCGTGCTCGACGGCGTTGCGGATGACGTTCTCGAGCGCCTCGGTGAGCCGCGCGGAGTCGCACGACAGCGTGACGCTGTCGGTGACCCGCAGGCTGCTCGCCGGGGCGCGGACGTTCTCGTAGCTCTGCTCGACGATCTCCCGGTACGGGACCTCCCGCCGGTCGCCGAGCGTCCGGCCCTCCTTCGCGAGCGTCAGGAGCTCGTCGATGAGGGTGTCCATGCGCGCGACCGCGTCGAGCGCCGTGTCGATGCGCTCGTCCTCGCTGTCGGACGCGGCGAGGCTGAGGTTGCCGGCCGCGACGTTCAACGGGTTCCGTAAGTCGTGCGAGACGGTCGCGGTGAACTCCTCAAGCTGGTCTATCGTCTCGGTCAGCTCCCGCTGGTACAGCTTTCGGTCCGTGATATCGCGCGTCAGCCCCACGAGCGACGTGACTTCGCCGTCCGCGTCGGTGATCGGCTTACACCGCGACTGCGCCCAGAGCCGCACGGCGTCGGACTTCTCGACCCGGTACTCGACGACCTGCGGGGTCCCCGCCGACGCCGACTCCATCGCCAGTCGGACGCGGTCGACGTCGTCCTCGTGGATCCGGTCGAGGAACGTCGTCGGGTCGTCTCGGAGCGCCGCCGGCGGCTGGCCGAAGATCGCCTCGTGGCCGTCGTTGACGAACCGCAGCTCCTCCCACGTCGGCGAGAACACCCACCACACCTGGTCGGTCACCGAGGCGATCTCGTGGAGCCGCCCGTTCGTCCGGTCCCGCTCCCGCTGCGCCCGGCGGTGCTCGACGTAGGTGACGATCTTCCGCGCGAGCAGGGGCGCCTGATTCTCGATCGTCTCCTGAATGACGTAGTCCGTGACGCCGGCCTCGATGCTCTCGCTCGCGACGGCCTCCGTCCCGGTGTTCGTGAACAGCAGGAACGGGAGCTCGGGGCGGTCCTCGCGGACCCGCCGCAGGAACTCGACGCCGGTCGTCTCCGGCATGTGGTGGTCGCAGAGCACGCAGTCTATCGGCCGCGCCCCCAGCAGCCGCTCGCCCTCGGCGGCGGAGCCCGCCGTCACGATCCGGAGCCGGTCGCTCTCGTCGCGGAGCCGCGTGGGCACCAGCTCGCGGAGCTGGTCGTCGTCGTTGACGTACAGCAGGTCGACGGGCTCCTCTGACCTCATGTCTCACCGAGCGGGGGCGGCCCGAATAGCACTTCCCCCGCGGAAATCGCGTCTGATACCGCCGTTCGGGGTCCGGGACCCGTGCGGGATCCGACCGCTTCCCGGGGCCCACCCGGGACGGAACTACCGCCACGGCCCGGACTCAGTCGTCGGCGGCGGCCGGCGTCTTCGCCGGTGCGGCCCGCGGTTCGGCGTCCTCCGACGCGGGCGTCCACGCCAGTTCCTCGTCGTACCGGAACGCGCGGTGGTCCCGCGTGGGGTCGACGACCGTCAGCGAGAGCCAGTCGTTGTCCAGCAGCCCGGCGACCGCGTCGTTGCCGGCCAGCGCGTCGGTCACGCGGTCGACGGGCGCGTGGACGACCGTCGAGAGGCGGAGCGGCCGGTGGTACGGCGTGTCGGCGTCGGCCTTGACCGACTGGAGCGGCAGCCCGGCCATCAGGTCGCCCCCGTTCCCCTGGTAGACGCCGACGTTGCCGACGGGGTTGTGGGTCACCTTCGAGCCGCTCCCGTACGCCGCGTTGTCCACCGTCGAGAAGTAGTACTGCGCGTTGATCCACTGCGTGACGACCATCGGCCCGGCGAGGATCGCCTCGAGCGCGTCGCCGTCCGGGTCGGTCGTCCAGTCGTACGAGTGGAGGAAGGCACGTCCGTCGAGGTCGAGGCCGCTCGTCAGATCCCGGGGGCCGATCACGAACCCGGCGTTGCCGGCCAACCCCCACTCGGGGCGCGTCTCGGCCCAGTCGCCGGCGCGGCGCTCGGCCTCCCGCACGCCCGTCGCGCCGCCGCCGGCCGACGACCCGGGCTCGCCGGTCGGGCCGACGCGCTCGGCGGTCGCGCGTTCGCGGGCGGCGTCGAGGTCCGCGCGAAGCCGCTCGACGTCGCCCGCGTGCGAGTCGGGCACGCCGCCGTCGTACAGCTCGACCTCGTCGGTCGTCGTGTTGTGCTCGGCGGCGAGGAAGACGGTGTCGTCGGGCACGTCGTGGCCGCGCTCGCGCAGCCCGTCCCTGACCGCGGGGTCGTTACAGATCGCCGCGAGGACGCGGGCGTTCGGTCCGCCGGGGTTGCCGGCGCACGCGCCGCAGTCCAGGCTCGCCCCGTGGGGGTTGTTCGCCGTCTCGGCCGCGTGGCCGGTGAAGACGACGAGACGGCCGAACGCCTCCCACCCCATCAGCTCGAACGCGGTCGCGGCGTACTCGACCCGCTCCTCGCGGGTCAGCCCGACGGGTAGCCCGTCGGAGGCGTCGTCCTCCCCGCCGAGGCCCGGTTCGCAGAACTCGTGGTCGTCCGGCACCGCGTCGTTCGCGCCCGCGAGGAAGTCGTACACTCGACCGGGGACGAGCGTCCGCGCCGCGAGCGCGAGCCCGTACCCGCTCCCGGCCCCCTCGACGAAGCTGAACGCGGTCGCGGGGTTCGACCGCAGCGTCTCGATCACCGACTCGGCGGTCTCGCGGACGCTCGCGAGGCGGTCGCGGCTCGCTCGCGTCTCCTCATCCGTCGGGACCTCCGAGACGCGGTGTTGCGGGTCGAGGATGGGCGGGCAGGCGTCGACGGACACCTCCGAGTCGTACCCGCGGTACTCGATCGGGACGCCGAAGAAGCCGGCGTAGCCGTGCGTCTCGTAGTCGCCGGTCGCCTCGACGTGCCGGCGGATCACCTCTGAGCGCGTGTCGATACAGAAGACGAGCTGGGCGGCCGGCCGCCCCGCGTCGTCGCCCTCGTCTGGGTCGTCGCTCCCGGTGAGCCCCTCGCTCTCGGCGGCGACGCGGTCGACGAGCTCGCCGCGGTAGCCGGCCTCCCACGCGCTCAGGAACGCCCCGGCGATCTCGTCGCTCGCCGCCAGCCCACCGGCGTCCGCCTCGGGCGGCGGCGAGAGGTCGACCCCGAAGGCGTCCGCCAGCGCGAGCCGCACCGCGAGGTAGCCGGTCAGCGTGATCGGGTACGCGGACTGCCACGCGCCGTCGTCGGCGGCGCGCCGCTTGAGCAGCCCGGTCCAGCCGGGCAGTTCGGCGAACTGCGCCTCGAACACCGACGCCCACCGGTCTCTCGGCTGCGCGTCCAGCGCGGCCTCGATCGCCTCGCCGGGGGCGTCCGGCAGGTCGGCGACGAGACCTCCGTCCGGGATATCGTCGTCGTACGTCGCCACCGACCGGAACGCGTCGTAGAAGCCCGCCTCGCGGTTCGGCATCGACCACTCCGCGCGCCCCTCGTCGAGGAAGGCGGACAGCCACTTCGTCAGCACGCGGTCGACGCGCTCCGCCGCGGAGTCCGCGCGCGCTCCCTCGACGGCTCCGTCCGGCTCGTCCGCCTCCTCCGCGGCCGCCAGCCGCTCCAGCAGGCGCTCGGGGTCGGCCTCGAACCCGCGCTCGGTCAGCTCCGCGTCGAGCCGCTCGCGGTCGATCCGCCCCTCGTCGAGCGCCGCCCGGAACGTCTCGGCGCGCGGATAGCCGCGGCCGCCGAAGCGGTCGGCCGCCCGGCTCACGGCCTCCTCGAACGGGCGGTCCTCGAAGCCGGAGAGGGGGTTCGCGGTGACGAACGAGTGGATCGGCCAGACCGAGCCGACGGCGCTCGCCGCCTCGTCGACCGCGGCGGCGATCGCGTCGTCAGTACTCATCGTACTCCTCCCTGGCGGTCAAGACGGTGTCCGGAGCGGGCCGTCCGGCGTTCAACAGCGCGACGTAGAGGCGCTCGCTGCGCTCGTAGACGCCGGTGTCGATCGCGAGGTACGCCGCGAGGAAGGCGACCGCGACGAGCGCGTGGAGCGCGGTCAGTTCGGTCGGCGCGGAGACGAGCGGTAGCCCGGCGAGGAGCCCCGAGACCGCTTGGTAGGCGAGCGCGTACACCGCGATGGCCGGGAGGGCGACCAGCGGGACCGCCGCGTAGCGCGCCGGCCTCGACGAGGTAGCGTGACGGGCGGCGCTCCGGGCCGCGTGGAGCGTCGTGAGCGCGACGAACCCGGCGAGCAGCAGGCCGGTGTCGAGGCTCGTCCCCTTCCCGGTCAACACGGCGAACGTCGCGCCGCCGGCGACGCCGGTCACCAGCGCGACGACGGTCCCGACGGCGGTCGTCCCCGCCGGCTCGGCCTCGGTCGGCGCGGCGCGCTCGACCTCGCCGCCAGCGCTGAGGAAGTGGTACGCCTTGTAGAAGCCGTGTAACACGAGGTGCGTGACCGCGGCGGCGAAGAAGCCGAGCCCGGCCTGGACGATCATGAAGCCCATCTGCCCGACCGTCGAGCAGCCGAGTTCGCCCTTGACGTCCGAGCGGACGGTCTTGAGCAGCTTCCCCGCGAGGGCGCTCGTCGCCCCGACGACCACGATGCCGAGCATGAGCCACGTCTCGACGGTCACGACGGGCGCGAAGCGGGTCAGCAGGATCCCGCCCGCGTTGACGAAGCCGGCGTGCATCAGCGCCGAGGCGGGCGTTGGGGCGGTCATCGAGGAGAGGAGCCAGCCGTGGAACGGGACGAGCGCCGACTGGATCATCGCCGCGAGGACGAGCGCGACCGCCGCGACGAGCCACGCGGGCCCGCCGAGGGCGTCGGCGTTCGCGGCGATCCCGGTGACCGTCGTCGCGCCGGTGGCCCACCACAGCGCGGTCAGGGCGACGCCGAGGAGCGCGCTGCTGGCGAGGAAGGACCGCCGGGCGACGCTCGCGGCGGCGCGCGCCTGCGGCCACCCCTCGACGGTCCCGACGAGCCCCGCCATCAGCAGCCCCATCGCCAGCCAGCACAGCCAGAACAGCGCGAGGTGGTCGGCCGCGACGAGCGCCATCACGGCGAGCGTGAACGCGAAGACCGTGCCGAAGAACTTCGTCTCGTGAGCGTTCCCGGCCATGTAGCGCCGGGAGTAGCTGTGAACGATGCCGCTGAAGAACGTCACCACCAGCCACAGCAGGACGGTGAGCCCGTCGACGGCGATCACGCCGGGGAGCTCCCACGGCCCGCCGAGTCGGAGTCGGGCCGCCAGCACGGCGAGGCTCGCGGCGAACAGCGACCACGCGAGCCACGTTAGTGCGGCGGGGACGGACGACGTGTCCGCCGTCTCCCGGAGCGCTCCGACCGTCGGTTTCGAGGTGCGTCCTGACATCGTTCGGTCCGTCAGGCGACCGCTCCCGGCCCAGGCGACCCGCCTGAATCCGGATCCGGTCGCGTCTACTCCTCTCTGAGAACACTATACGTATTAAATCTGCTCTTATTCACAAATCGTTCGAATAAAGCGAATTATAGAACGTTATGGTTACCCTGTGTCGGCGGGCGTGTCGCGGAGCGAGTCGACCCCGTCCGGCCCGATTCCCGAATCGTTCGCGATCTCCACTCAGGAAATCATATCGTTCCTCGGTCCGGAGGGAGGGTATGGAAGAAGTCTCGGGGACCGTCCTCGTCGGAGAGTCGTTCGACCCCGTCCGGGGACGCGTCGTCGTCGACGAGGGGCGGATCGAGGCGGTCGAGGAGACGGAGACGGACTCCTCGGCCATCGTGGTGCCGGCGTTCGTCAACGCCCACACCCACCTGGGCGACTCCGTCGCGAAGGACGCGGCCGTCGGCCTCTCGCTCGACGAGGCGGTCGCGCCGCCGGACAGCCTGAAACACCGCCGGCTGGCGGCCGCCGACCGCGACGCGCTCGTGTCCGCGATGCGGCGGACGCTCCGGCTCATGGCGCGGACCGGGACGGTGTCGTGTCTGGACTTCCGCGAGTCCGGGCTCGACGGTGCGCGGGCGCTCCGCGACGCGGCCGAGAGCGTCGACGTCGACCCGTTCATCTTCGGGAGCGACGACCCCGCCGTCCTCGACGTCGCCGACGGCTACGGGGCCTCCGGCGCGAACGACGACGACTTCGCCGCGGAGCGGGCCACCTGCGAGGAGCGCGACGTCCCCTTCGCGATCCACGCCGGCGAGCCGGACGCGACCGACATCCACCCCGCGCTCGACTTGGACCCGGACCTGCTCGTCCACATGGTCCACGCCGAGGAAGACCACCTAGAGCGGGTCGCCGAGGCGTCGGTCCCCGTCGCGGTCTGTCCGCGCGCGAACGCGGTGCTCGACGTCGGCAAAGCACCGATCCGCGAGCTGCTCGACCACACGACCGTCGCACTCGGCACCGACAACGTCATGCTGAACCCGCCGTCGATGTTCCGTGAGATGGCCGACGCCGAGAGGCGGTTCGACGTGACCGCCGAGGAGGTGCTGCGGATGGCGACCGCCGCCGGGGCCGAGATCGCCGGGCTGGACTGCGGCGTCATCGAGCCCGGCCGGCGGGCGGCGCTGCTCGTCCTCGACGGCGACTCGGACAACCTCGCCGGCTCGGTCGACCCGGTGCGCGCGGTCGTCCGCCGGGCGACGGCGCTCGACGTCGAGCGCGTCGTCGTCTGACCGCGTCTCTCTCTCTCTCGACCGGTTCCCGCTCCTTCCCCGACCACCCCGCTCTTCAGTCGACCGCCTCGCCCCGATCACTCGTCGCCGTGACGGTCGGCGTCGAACTTCCCGAAGGGCGTCGTCTGGTGGGTCCGCACGAGCACCTCGTCGGCGACGGTGACGCCCATGTCGAGGAGCGCCTGCGCCACGGGCGTGATGTCGCTGTCCGACTCGCCCACGACCGTCACGAGGAGGTTCTGCTCGCCGGTGACGAGCTCCTGGACCGACACGACGCCGTCGATGTCGAGGATGTCGGGGATGAGCTCGCCCCGCTCCGGGATGGAGGCGGTACAGTACAGCAGCATCCGGAGGGGGTACCCCGAGCGCTGGTAGTCGACGCTGGCGCTGTACCCCTTGATCACGCCCTCCGACTCCAGCCGCTGGATGCGCTTGCGGACGGTGCTGTCCGAGGTGCCGGTCCGCTCCGCGATGTCCCCGGACGAGGCGTTTCGGGCGTCCTCCTGGAGCGCGTACAGGATCGCGCTGTCGACCTCGTCGATCGCTCCGTCGTTCATACCGGCGTGTCGTGGCACAGCCGCTTTACCTTTGTACATCATCCGGGCGCTCCGCGGTCGCCGGCGGGGGCGGAGCGAGTCGGATCTCGATGCCTACATACGGTCCCCGCCAGTGGGTCGGATATGGCACCTTACACCGTGGACATCGACGTGCGGTTCCGCGACATCGACGCGCTGGGCCACGTCAACAACGCCGTCTACGCGACGTATATCGAGCAGGCCCGGACGCGGTACTTCCGCGACGTGCTCGACGTCGACATCTCCCAGTCGTCGAACGTGCTGGCGTCGCTGTCGATCGACTTCCGTCGGCCGATCGAACTGACCGACGACGACGTGACCGTCACCGTCGAGCTCGCCGATCTGGGGCGGTCGAGCGCGACGATGACCCACGAGATCCGCGTCGGCGACGCGGTCGCCGCGGAGGCGGAGGCGACGATCGTCGCGCTGGACCCGGAGACGGGCGAGCCGGCCCCGATCCCCGAGGCGCACCGCACGGCGATGGAGTCGTATCACGACCTCTGAGCCGACGAGCGCCGAAATGCCGACCCCAGAGCCGACGAGCGCCGAAATGCCGACC
>ERZ1034488.3-NODE-3-length-58144-cov-5.770662_pt1 | contig 58144 bp, 65 predicted proteins | sample MGYA00520646_ERZ1034488 | MGnify/ENA primary metagenome ERZ1034488 (study PRJEB33760, sample SAMEA4777686) | hypersaline lake metagenome | biome: hypersaline environment; feature: brines | place: Spain | collected 2012-08 | depth 0 m ...
GTCGGCGTTGTTGACCAACAGGTTCGGGATCATGGCGTCGCTGCCGCGCGAGCCGTAGCGGAAGGCGAGGTAGATGATTCCGGCGGCCAGAATCCCCAGCAGGATGTTGCCGACGGCGATCAACGCGTAGCCCAGCACGACCGCGATGATGATCCACATGAGGAACGACCGCATCTGGTTCCGCTTGCGGGCCTCCTCCTTGTGGGCCTCGACGATCTGTTCACCCTTGCCCGACGGCACCGTCCGCACTTTCGGAGCGTTGCCGTCGTCGGGGTTGTGGTACACGAGCACGTCCTGCAGCTCCTCCGGGGGGAGCAGCTCCGACATTGCCTTCGCCAGCATCGACTTCCCCGTCCCCGGCGAGCCGATCATCATGACGTGTCGCCGTTGCTTGGCCGCCTTCATCACCACGTCACGGGCGTGTTCCTGCCCGATGACCTGGTCCACGAGGCGGTCCGGAACCTCGATGTCCGCCGTCGAGTCGATCTTGAGCCCACCGAGGAGGTCGTCCTCGGCGTCCTCGTCGATCTCGGCTTCGATCTCGACGTCGCTGCCGAGGTCCTCGATGGCCGCGTCCTCGTCGGCTGGGGTGTTCGACCCACCCACCGTGTCGTCGTCGACCCCGTCGGGGTCGTCGACGATGAAGGGGTCCTCCCCGCCGTCGTCGTTGTCGTTGCTCATAGAACGTCCGTACACAGTTGGAGGGCCCAGCAACTGATATACTTTCTCCCGAGTCGTACACCCGGCGGGCGACCGAAATCCGAACTGAGAGCCGTTCTCGCGACGACTCGTCGTTCCGAGAGCGACCCGCCGGGCTTATAAATCCCGCTCCAGAAGGCTCCGGCAGGATGCGGGGGTTCTACATCGGCCGGTTCCAGCCGTACCACGACGGCCACCACCAGATGGTCGCCGAGATCGCCGACGAGGTGGACGAACTCGTGCTCGGGATCGGCTCTGCCGGCGACTCACACACCCCTCGGAACCCGTTCACTGCCGGCGAACGCGTGATGATGGTGAGCAAGGCCGTCGCCGGGTTCGACCCCACCACCTACGTCGTCCCGATCGAGGATCTGGACCGCAACGCCGTCTGGGTGAGCCACGTCCAGTCGATGTGTCCTCAGTTCGATGTCGCCTACTCCAACAACCCGTTGGTCGTGCGGTTGTTCCGTGAGGCCGGCGTCGAAGTGCGCGGCTCCCCGATGTTCCGCCGGGACGTGTTGGAGGGGACGGAGCTCCGGTCACGGATGCTCGCCGACGAGGACTGGCGGGAACACGTCCCCGACCCCGTCGTCAGTGTGATCGAGGAGATCGACGGTGTCGAACGGATGCGGGCCGTCGCCGACACGGACGCGAACGGCGACGACCCACGCTGAACAGGGTCGCCGCCGACACAGACGCGAACGACGACGACCCACGCTGAACAAGACCATCGCCCACGGGTGAACAACACCGTCCGCGGGGCTTATTCGCCTCGCCCGCCGACTCGCCGGCGTGACCGACCTCGCACTCGACGCCACCCAACTCGACCGGTACAGCCGTCACGTCGTGATGGACCGCGTCGGTCCCGACGGGCAGGCGGCGTTGCTCGACGCCGCGGTCGTGGTCGTCGGCGCCGGCGGGCTGGGGTCGCCGGCGCTCCAGTATCTCGCGGCCGCGGGCGTCGGCCGGCTGGGGATCGTCGACGACGACCGGGTGGAGCGGTCGAATCTCCAACGCCAGATCATCCACCGGGACGCGGATGTGGGGCGCCCCAAAGTCGAGTCGGCCGCCGAGACGGTGCGGGCGCTCAACCCGGACGTGACCGTCGACAGCCACGAGACGCGGCTCACGACGGAGACGGTTGGACTGCTCGACGACTACGATCTGGTCGTCGACGCGACGGACAACTTCCAGAGCCGGTTTCTCCTGAACGACGCCGCCCGACTCCGGGGACTGGCGGTCGTCCACGGCGCGATCTACGAGTTCGAGGGGCAGGCCACCACACTCGTCCCCGGCGGGCCGTGTTACCGGTGTCTGTTCCCCACAGCGCCGGAGCCGGGGACGGTGCCGAACTGCGCGGAGACCGGGGTGTTGGGGGTGTTGCCCGGCACAGTCGGCTCGATCCAGGCGACGGAGGCGGCGAAGCTCCTGTTGGGCGAGGGAGAGCCGCTCGTGGGGCGGCTGTTGTTCTACGACGCGGCCGACCTGACGACGGAGACGGTGCTGTACGAGCGGAGCCCGGACTGTCCGGTGTGTGGCGACGACGGGATCAACTCCGTCGTGGCCGTCGACTACGATGGTGACTGTCGGGTCAAGCCGGCGACGGACGGAGACGGGTGACGACCCCGACCGACCGACGTATGTCGCTGGCGCGCAAGCGAGCGGACGTGGACTGGAGCCGTCACGACAACGAGGATGTGCGAGCGTGAACGTCGCCGAACTGATGAACGATCTCCCGTTCACGCAGCACATGGGGATTGAGGTGCTCGGGGCGGAGGACGGCGAGGCCGTCGGCGAGCTCACACTCGAACGGGAGCAGACGACAGTGCCGGACGCGCCGGTCGCCCACGGCGGCGTGGCGTACGCGCTCGCGGACACCGTCGGCGGCGCGGCCGTGATCTCGCTGCACCACCGCCCGACGCCGACGGTAGACATGCGAATCGACTACCATGCGCCGGCGACGGGGGACCTGCGAGCAGGCGCTGAGGTCGTCCGGAACGGCGGGAGCGTGGCGACGGCAGACGTGCGGGTGGAGCTGGACGACGGCATGCACGCCGCCAGCGCCCGCGGCGTGTTCAAGACCGGCGGCGACAGGACTGGCGTGTGGAACGGCTGACGACCGACGGAGTGACCTCCAGACGCCGGGTTCTCGGGCTCTGATAACCACGGCTGCGGTGTGGCGACCAGCCTGACAGCCAGGCGGCCGGAGTGATAACGGTCTGACACTGTTGCGTCGTGTGATTGCGTACAGTTTCGAGCCAGTCCAACACGTGTTCGAATTATATGCATATTTTCCAACATGATTCACTACCAGACCTGATACTCAAAGTACAAATACGCTTATTGTCCCCTGGCTATCATTAGCACACGGATATGTCGTCCGAGATGGGGATTCCCCCGGCGGTCGGGACGCTCGCGGAGTACAGTGAGGCACCCTTCGAGCGGCGGACGGGGTGGGCACAGGAGGGTGACGTGGTCCGGATCACCGGGCCGGAGGAGGACCACCACATGGTCACCCACCCTGACCTGGTCCAGCGTGTGTTGTTCAGCGACAACGACGAGTTCGTCAAGTTCGACGGGTACGAGTCCGTGTTCGGCCAGGGAATCGTCTCCGTCTACGGCGACCAGTGGCGGGCACAGCGAGGTGCCATGCAGCCGGCGTTCGTTCCAGACCGCGTCCAGACGTACGCAGAGACGATGCGCCGTATCATCGACGAGAAGGTCACGACCGTCGACGACGAGCAGACCGTCGATATGAGACAGTGGTTCAGTGACCTCACCATGGAGGTGATGCTGGAGACGCTGTTCGGGGGGGCTGCCGGAAAGAAGGCGACGATCAGTGAGGCGGCCGAGCGGATTACCGAGTGGTTCCTCGAGACTGCGACCGCGGGAGACGTACCACCGGAGGTTAATGAGGGGTTCGACGCCGGCATGGACGACCTCACGTCACTTATTGACGAGATGGTGGGTCAACGCGACGGAAGTGAGGACGGTGACCTTCTGTCAATGCTGATCGCTCTCGGGAGTGACAGCGAAGCCGGCTACACGGACGACCGTATCCGGGACGAGATGATCACGATGCTGTTCGCGGCACACGAGACCACGTCCCTGACGCTAACGTACACGGTGTTCCTCCTCGCGAACGCTCCACGAGTTGAGTCTCGACTGAGGCGGGAACTTGACGCAGTACTCGGCGACCACGGTGTCCGTCCGGAGCATCTTGACGACCTGGGTTACACTGAACGGGTCATCGACGAAGCCCTCCGGCTCTACTGTCCGGCTCACTCGCTGTTCCGTGAGACGACGAGAGACGTGACAGTCGGGAAATTTACTATCCCCGAGGGGGAGGTGGTTCATCTGCCGCAGTGGGTGGTCCACCGTGACGAACGGTGGTGGGACGACCCGACGACGTTCAGACCGGAACGGTTCGCAGGAGACTCTGAGCCGCGACCGTTTAGCTACTTCCCGTTCGGCGCCGGACCACGACGCTGTCTCGGGGAGGATTTCGCGCGCGTGGAAGCGAAACTCGCCGTCGCGGCGTTCGTCGACGAGTTCGACTTCGAACGTGAGACTGAGACGTTCGAACTGTTCGCCAGTCTGGCCGCCGTACCGGACCGTCCCGTCGAACTGTCACTCGAACGTCGGTGACCCCGTCACTCTCGCTGTCGGCACGAATCTCGGCCTCAAACTGTTATTTTCTCTGGTACAGTATACTGTTAGTATATATTAATAACCATTTTACAACACAACTTTAGGAGAATTAGTTACACACATTTTTTAACAGTGCGTACATCCACTACACTGGGCATGGACGAAGACACCGAGGTAACTGGCCGGTACGTTGTCAGTATGGTCGAGAGCGCGGGTGAGGTCTCGCCGGTGTTCAAAAAGAAGATGAACGAACTGCTCTCGACGCACGGCATCGACAACCCAGAGCCAGACGAGTGGTACGACGCGAACGCGTTCGCCGAGGCAGTGAGCCAGGCGACCGAACAGATCGGGACACAAACCGTCGTTCAGGCGGGCGAGGAGATGGGTCGTGACGTCCCCAAACCGGAGGGAATCACCAGCCCACACGACGTGCTGGCCGAGGTAGACGAGTCACAGCAGGCGGCCTACAGGAACAGCAGCGAGCCACGACCGGCGGGTAGTTACACCTACGAGCGACTCGGTGAACGCGCCGCTCGGTCTGCCGCGACGGAGAAGTTCGCCTACCCGGACGAGATCTGTGAAGGGTCGTTGCGTGGCATTACCAAAGATATCGTCGACCGGGCGGCAGACGTGACGATGGAGGAGGTCGAGCCGCAACCGACAGATCACCCGGAGAAGGCCCCCGAGCGAATCGCGTATCGGATTGAGTGGTAAACTTCAGATTATTTATTTTCTCTTTTTACTGTATATTTTAGTTACAAATATATACTTCTAGACAGTACAGTAAATCGTGTCAGAGAGAGAAGTGCCGCCGGGGCCGGACGGGTTGCCGGTTCTCGGCAGCATGTTGCGGTACGGACTGGACCCCTTCGAGTACAGAAAAGAGTGGGCAGAAGAGTACGGCGACATCGTCTACGTCGACGGTGGGCTCGGACGAGACGGGTACATCCTGACGGAGCCGAGACACTTCGAACAGGTGCTCGTCAACGACGACGAGCACTACCGTCGACCTCGGGAGTATCAGGAGATCTTCCGGAACGGGCTCGGCGCCAGCGAGGGTGAGTTCTGGCGGAAACAGCGTGAGCTGATCCAGCCTGCCTTCTACCCTGACCAAATCAGGTCGTACGCGGACGATATGCTCACTGCGACGCGAGAACTCATAGACCGCTGGGAGGGAGACGGCGAGATCAGGGACATCGAGGCAGAGATGAAAGGCCTCACCCTGGACGTGTTCGCACGGAGTGTGTTCGGAATCGACGGGATCGACGAGTACCCCGAGATTCGAGAGGCGTGTGAAGCGATCAGCGACAAGGCGTCGGCGTCCAACCAGGCGTTTCCGAGTTGGTTCCCGACCGCCGCCAACCGGCGGTACGACAGAGCAGAGTCGAAGATGGACGGGGCGCTCGACAAGATCATCGACGAACGACGGGGGGCGTCGGACGACAGTCTCCTCTCGACGCTGTTGGAGGCCCAGTCTGACGACGGTCACCAGATGTCAGACAGTACACTCCGCGACGAGATGGTGTCGTTGTTGTTCGCGGGCCACGAGACGACGGCGTTATCACTCACATACACGTGGTATCTCCTGTCAAAAAACGAGGAAGAACGTCGTCGGCTGTTCATCGAGGCCGACGACGTGCTCGACGGTGGGTTCGGGCCACAGGCTGCGATGCAGCTTGAGTACACGGACAAACTCGTCAAGGAGTCACTCAGGCGGCTCTGCCCGGCACACTCGTTGTTCCGCCAGCCGTGTCGGGAAGTCACCATCGACAGCTACACCATCCCGGAAGACTCGGCGATTTTCCTCCCGATCTGGCTCCTCCACCACGACGAGACGTACTTCGAAGATCCGATGTCCTTCCGACCGGACCGGTGGGATGGGACGCTTCAGGAGCAGCTCCCGAAGTACGCGTATATCCCGTTCGGAGCCGGACCCCACCGGTGTATCGGCGAACGGTTCGCCAAGATGGAACTCCACACTATTGTTCCGATGATAGCACGCGAATTCGAACTGGAGTACGTTGGCGAGGAGCCACTGGAGTTCAAGGCGTCGCTCACAGCCGAGCCGAAAAACGAGATGTCGATGCGAGTGCGGAGTCGCTGATTGCTCCGGTCCCAGCGTTCACCGGTGACCGCGAGTTGCGAGGTGGTTCTGCATCAGGAACTCCATCCCGTCGACGTAGGCGTCGAGGTCGATGGAGTCGAACTCGTCTGCGCGGAGGCGGGCTCGTTGTCGCCGTCGGTCCCAGTCGGCGACGAACGACTCCTCGATCTGTGTCTCGTCGATTCGGTCGGCGATTTCGGCGGCAGTCGTCTCGCCCGCCTCAAGCTCGTCGATGATCTCCTCGTCGATGAGGCCCCGCTGCCGCGCGGCGATAACGATCCCGGCGGTGTAGTCGTGTTCCTCCAGCTCTCGCTCCCAGGTGATGACCCAGTTGCCGATCCGCCACATGTGTTGGAGTTCGTCGACGACCTCACGCAGCGGCCGGAGATCGCGTCGGTCGAACTCCGGGGAGAACATCACGTCGACGTCGACGAACCCGTACATCATCATGTTGTGCGGCGAGTGGTGCCACGCCTCGGTGAGGTTCGACAGCCCCGGGTTCCGGAGTGCCACACGAGAGTAGTCCATCGCGTTGACGGCCTGCCGCATGTCGAAGTGGAACTGCTCTTCGAACTCCTCGTAGCGTGGCGCCTGCTTCAGCTTCCGGTCGATGGTCTTCCACACCTTCTCGCCCACGTCGAGGTACTCTTGATTGAGGTCGTCACGGTCCCAGTCCGGCTCCGACCGGGGGAGCACCGCCTTGGCGATCTCCCAGAACGTCTCCAGGTCGTCGTGCTTCTCCGAGAGGTCGTCGAGGAGCGTGTCGTACATCGTCATGATGGTCTTGATCTCACAGGCCGTCTCGGCGTGTTCTGCCGGGACGCAGGACAGCTCCAGCTCCTCGAAGAGGTAGAAGAGCCACCGGGTCAGGAACTCCGTCCGGTCGCCGATCACGTCGTCGTAGTACTCGACGAGGAAGGCGAGGTCCTCCGGAAGCTCCGTCGCGCGTGCCTCGGTCATGATCCGGTCCCGGATTTCCTCGTTGTACTCCAGCGAGAGGTTCTCGATGCTCGTCGGGTCACTCAGCGGTCGCATCATCGGGACGCGGAGCGCCTGATCGGCCCGCCCCTCTGTCGGTGTCTCTACCGCAGCCTCCGTGTCGTTCGCATGTCGTGCTTCTTTCGACATGCGTCACACGTGACGCTACTGAGTTTTAATATTATCGAGTCAAGCAAGACCAATTTCTGTCGCTAGAGAGCAACTAGCAAACAAATCGAATGCCGATTGGTTTGCGACGCTGAATCCGTGTTCGTGGTGCGCTACCACAGTGTGATGTATATGATTTACTAGTTGTATGTGTAGAAACAAAGAAAAACTATATGACCCGGTAGCGCGACGATTCACGTGTATGGACCCCGATGTCGAGGTGACTGGGCGGTACATCACCAGTATGGTCAACAGTGCTGGCGAGGTGTCGCCGGTGTTCGGACGGAAGATGGAGGAACTGCTCGGGGAGTTCGGCCTCGCGGATCCCGAGCCGGAGTCGTGGTACAGCGCCCAGGACTTCGCCGAGGCAGTCGACAGCGCCACCGACCAGATCGGCTCGAAGACGGTTGCACAGGCGGGCGAGGAGATGGGCAAAGACGTCCCGAAAGACGAGTTCGCCGACCCCCACGAGGCGTTGGCGGGGGCCGACGCGGCCCAGCAGGCGGCCTACCGCGGCGGGCAGACGACACGTCCGGCCGGCGGGTACACGTACGAGAAGGTCGATGCAACCGAAGCACATCTCGGCGTCACCGAACCGTTCCCGTATCAAGAGGAGATCGCAAAGGGGGCGTTGGTCGGCATCCTCAAGGACATGGTCGAGCGTGAGTCCCAGGTGTCCGCCGAGGAGACAGACACGAAGCCGACCGAGGACCCGGAGAAGGCGCCCGAGCGCGAGGCGTACGTGATCTCCTGGTAGTCGACATCCCCTCACTTCTTCTGATCACAGTGTTCTTCTCTAGTCTCGACACTAGCCGTTCGTTGACTCGACAGCTTCTTGTACCTCTCTGATACGGAATTGTGTCTTCGCGCCGGTAACTCATCGTAGACGCCGTCGCCCCGCCGAAAGAAGGTTTATATATGTCCGGAGACTAAGTTCACGTGAACACGCCGACAAACAGACACGGTTCTCTCGGTGTGTTCAGATCACTCATGTCACAGCACACTGATACGGACGACAGCCGAGACGGCAAACAGGCGGCACAGTCGCTCCGGGCACACGACGATGTTGCCCCGGAGGAGGGTGGTGGTGGCGCCCCGGGTGGGCCACCACGCACTGACGGGGGCGAGCGCGTCCGCGGGCGCGACGAGAGGACGGAGACGACGGCCGACGAGACGGACGTCTGCCCGGAGTGTAGCGGGAACCTCGCCAACGACGAACGCCACGGCGAGACGGTGTGTGCCGACTGCGGGCTCGTCGTCGAGGAAGACGAGATCGACCGCGGGCCGGAGTGGCGCGCGTTCGACTCCGCCGAGCGCGACCAGAAGTCCCGCGTAGGCGCACCCACGACAAAGATGCTCCACGACGAGGGGTTGTCGACCAACATCGGCTGGCAGGATAAAGACGCCTACGGCAACGCGTTGTCGGCGAACCAGCGCCAACGGATGAGCCGGCTCCGAACGTGGAATGAGCGGCTCCGCACCACCGACCACTCCGAGCGGAACCTGAAGCAGGCGTTGGGCGAGATCGAGCGGATGGCCTCCGCGCTCGGCCTGCCGGAGAACGTCCGCGAGACGGCCAGTGTTATCTACCGGCGCGCGTTGGAGGAGGATCTCCTCCCCGGCCGTTCCATCGAGGGGATCGCGACCGCCTCACTCCACGCCGCCGCGCGGATGGCGGGTGTTCCCCGGTCGATCGACGAGGTGGCGCGCGTCTCCCGGGTCGACGAGGAGACGTTCCAACGGGCGTACCGTTACATCGTCAAGAAGCTCGGCTTGGAGGTGCAGCCGGCGGACCCGACGGAGTATCTCCCGCGGTTCGCCTCGAAACTGGAGTTGAACGACGAGACGGAACGGCGCGCCCGGGACCTGCTGGCGGCCGGGAAGGAGTCGGCCGTCCACTCCGGCAAGTCGCCGGTCGGGCTCGCCGCCGCTGCGTTGTACGCTGCCGGCGTGTTGACAAACGCCGACCTCACCCAACGGGAGGTGAGCGAGGTGACGGACATCTCGGAGGTGACGATCCGCAACCGCTACCAGGAGCTGTTGGAAACCGGGGATGTCACGGCACGGAACGCCGGTGCAGCCTGAGGCGGCGGGAGACTGGCTCGTTTGGTTGTTGGCACTATTCTGGCAAGTTTATAAAAAGAATATACGTACCAACAGTTGTTCCCTCAGTGGTTTCTACAGCTTTTGTCGACAACTGCGCCGTTAGCTGCCGTCTTTGGAGGCTCAAAGCCTGAATACCGGATTTCGAACTCCCAAGCCCTTGTTCGGCTGTCAGACGGAGATTCTGTTGTATGTGGGCTGTCTATTACTGCACGACAAGTCGAATAGTGTAGTTAGCTTCTCATAAAATAGCATGTAATTGTTACTCAGCTAAAGTATTAAAACTAAAACAGCTTAGCGATGCCCCTCCGTTGCGAGATGACTTCGCAGGAGCCACTCCATTTTGCTGATATAGTCGTCGATGTCAACGCTTTCCATCTCGAAGGCCCGTCTCCGCAGTTCGTCGCGCCGGCGTTTCCAGTCCCAGACGAACTGGTCGACGATACCGGACGATTGAATCTGACCGATGACGACCGCTGGGTCGAGGTCTCCGGTTTTCACCCGTTCGAGGTCCTCGTCGGAGAGAATACCCTGCTGGATTGCTTCGACGAAGATTCCGGCGGTGAAGTCATTTTCGTAGGCTTCCCGCTTCCAGGTGATGATCCAGTTGCCCAGCCGCCACATATGTTGGGCCTCGTGCATCAGTTCGCGGAACTCACGGTAGTCGTCACGCTCGAACGACGGCGCGAACATCAAGTCGGCGTCCCAGAACACGTAGGTGCCGACCGCCGCGGTCTCGAACTGCCACGTCTCCGCACGGTTGGCGAACGCGGGGTACTCACCGGACATGCGGGCAAAATCCATCGACTCGATGCTTACCCGGAGATCGTACATGAACGGCTCGACGAACTCCTCGAACCGTGGAGCAGCCTGGAGCCGGTCGGTGAGCGCGTCCCAAACCCGCTCCGTGCTCCGGGCGTAGTCCCGACGGATGTCTTCACGGTCCCAATCGGGGCTCATCCCTGGATACGCGACCTTCGCTAGCTCCCAGAACGTCTCCTTGTCACCGTGTTTTCGGCAAGATCGTCGATCAGTGTGACGTACGCGCCGGCGAGGAACTTTGCTTCTTGTGCGATCTGCTGGTGGTCTTCCGAGACTAACTCGATCGTCAGCGGTTCGCCGAAGATGTAGTAGATCCACTGCCAGGTGAAGAACCGTCGGTCACCGAGAACGCCATTGCCACGGACGATCTCTTCCATCTCCGGCGAAAACTCCGTCTGCTTAGCTTCCTCAAGCATCGCTTCGCTGACTTCTTTCTCGTAGCCGATGTCGAGATCAGAGATGTCCGTCTCACTCGTGACCGTCGTCATCGCTGGTGTCTGTACGTTGGCACGTCCGTTCAGTTCACTTGGTGCGTTCCCTGGCATATCTCGAACTACTTCACACGGTCCCTACTAGCGAGCTGTGTCGCCAACACCTGTTCTGCCGCTTCAGTGAACTCAACGATATCGACAGACTCGAACCAGTTAGATCTGGTGAGCAACAGGTCTCGGCGCCGGCTCCACTCCGCGAGCAGTTTGGCTTCGATGTTAGCCTCCTCAATGCGTTCGATCAACGGCTCTCTGGAAATCTCACCGTCCGCCACGGCCGACAGCTCCTCTTCGGTTACGACACCTTCGTTGAGCGCGGCGATAACCACCATTGAAGAGTGGTCGCCTTCGGTGAGCTCGCGTCGCCATGTCATCAGCCAGTTACCGATTCGCCACATCTCCATCGCACGGTAGAGTGTCTCTCGGAGCGGTTGGAGATCGACCGTGTCGAACGAAGGAGAGTACATTACGTCGATCATACTGAGTCCGACAGTCATCACATTCTGTGTGTCGTACAGCCAGGACTCAGTTTCGTTGACGAGCCCGTGGTGGCGGCTCGCTAGATCAGAGTAGTCCATCGCCGTGAGGGCGTTCCGTACGTCGAACAGCCACACGTCTTTGAACTCCTCGTACCGCGGAGCCTCCGAAATAATGTTTGTTATTATCTCCCACATCGACTCCGCTACGTCTGCGTACTGACGGTCGATACTCTCACACCCCCACTCCGGTTTTGTCTCTGGGTAGACACACTTCGCAAGCTCCCAGAAGGTCTCACGATCGTTATTCTCTTCGGCCACGTCGTCGAGTAACGCATTAAACACGCCGAGAACCGTCCGGGTAGTCGCAACATCCCTCTGGTAGCATTCCGGAATGGTTGACAGCTGAAACTCCTGGAACGCACGGAAGAGCCACTTCCACTGGTACGGCGTGCGGTCGTCAAGGTGTTCGTAGTACGCGTCCATCGCTGTGCGAACTGGAGCCGGGAGTTCGACAGCGTTGACTGCTTCAGTGATCACAGCCGGCTCGGATGGTTCGTGTTGCTTGAACACCAGTTCGTCTTCGGTTACCGCCTGCGCGACAGTGTGCATCCGGGGGGCGCGTAGGGTGACCTCCTGAGCCGCCAGCCCGGCTACCGAGGCTGGGTCGTCCCTGCCGCCTCTGTCTCTATCTTTGCTTGTCTGCACACAGTCGTGGTGAACCTACATACGGTTAAATCTTCGTTATTGAGTAGAAAAAACTGGGCAATATAGCTTGGTATACCCAGTATTAGTAGTCAAAAAAAGTTTCATATGATCTCTTATTGTTTTTACTATACAAAAGTAGGTTGACAGGTATAAGCACTGACAAAAACAAAGAAAGATATGAACACGAACGGGAAACGAATGCGCAGACAACTGATCGGTCTCCGTGTGGTTGGAACCAATAGAAACTGTCGACAACCGTCGATAGTATAAAAGACGACAGTCGATATTCGGCGCGCGAGCGCAGATCACCCCGGCGTTGTCTTGCGATTTTGTGGGTGCGCGTCGCTCACTCCAGGAACGGTAACGCTTTTTAACGGGCCTCGGGAACGGTCGGACAATGTCCGAGGAACTACAGCGCGGGCTCGAAGGTGTTCTGGTGGCAGAGTCGACGCTGAGCTACATCGACGGGAGCGAGGGGCAGCTCGTCTACCGCGGCTACGACATCGCGGATCTGGCCGACCACGCCTCCTACGAGGAGACGCTCTACCTCCTGTGGAACGGGGAACTCCCCACGGAGTCGGAACTGTCGTCGTTCCGTGACGCGATGGCCGCCGAGCGGTCGCTCCCGGCGGAGGTGTCACAGGCGGTCGAGACGCTCGGTCGCCAGGAGGGCGACCCGATGGCGGCACTCCAGACGACGGTGTCGATGCTGTCGGCGTACGACGAGAATCGCGACGCAGAGCCGACTGACACCGCCGCGAACGTCGCGCGCGGCCGCCGGATCACCGCGAAGTTGCCGACGGCGCTAGCGACGTTCGCCCGGGCGCGAGACGGTGAGGAGCCGGTCGCGCCCGACGAGGAGCTGGACCACGCTGCCAACTTCCTCTACATGCTCAACGGGGAGCGGCCGGACGCGGTCGCCGCCGACGTGTTCGACCAGGCGCTCGTGTTACACGCCGACCACGGGCTCAACGCCTCCACGTTCGGCGGGTTGGTCACCGCGTCGACGTTGGCGGATCTCCACGCGTCCGTCACCGGCGCGATCGGCGCGCTGTCGGGGAGTCTCCACGGCGGCGCGAACGCCGACGTGATGCGGATGTTAGAGGAGATCGACGCCGCCGACCAGGACCCCGTCGAGTGGGTCGAACAGGCGCTCGAAGAGGGGCGCCGGGTGGCCGGCTTCGGCCACCGCGTTTACGACGTGAAAGACCCGCGTGCGAAGATTCTCGGGGAACGCTCCGAGAAGCTGGGTGAGGCCGCCGGCGACACGCGGTGGTACGAGATGTCTCGGGACATCGAGTCGTACATGGCCGACGAGAAGGGGATCGCGCCGAACGTCGACTTCTACTCCGCCACGACGTACTACCAGATGGGAATCCCGATCGACATCTACACCCCGATCTTCGCGCTCTCGCGGGTCGGCGGCTGGATCGCGCATGTGCTCGAACAGTACGAGGACAACCGACTCATCCGCCCGCGGGCCCGGTACGTCGGCGAGACCGACCGGGAGTGGGTGCCGGTCTCGGAGCGATAGACGGTCGCGACGGCGGTCCGCCGCGTGCCGACGGGCTATTCTCGTGTCCTCACGGTCGACACGCTACTCTTGTGCTGCCAGCAGTTGGTCGGCGGTGACGAGCGACTCCAACTGTACGTCCGCCTCGGCGAGCAGCTCGCTCGCGCCCGCCTGTCTGTCGACGACGACCAACACGCGGTCGACAGTCGCGCCGGCGTCCCGTAACGCCTCGACGGCGTCGAGTGCGGACTGGCCGGTGGTCGCGATGTCCTCCAGGACGACAATCTCCCCGTCGGGTAGTTCTCCTTCGATCCGGTTGCCGGTGCCGTACTCCTTGGCCGCCTTCCGGACGATGAGGTACGGTGTGTCCGTCTCGACGGCCGTCGCGGCGACCAACGGCACCGCACCCAACGCGACGCCCGCGAGTCGCTCACCGGACAGCCGGTCGGCGAACGCCTCGGCGACGAGCGACAACGCCGTCGGGTCCGTCTCGAAGCGGTACTTGTCGACGTAGTAGTCGCTGGTGCCCCCGTGTGACAGTTCGAACTCGCCGAACCGGACGGCGTCCGTCTCCACCAACGCCGTCACGAGCCGTGTCGTGTCCATACGCGGGGTGGGTGCGTTCGGAGTCAAAAGCTACCGGTTCGGGGTCACCCGAACCCGGGGGTCTCCGTCTCGGCGGCCGCAGACAGACAGGCGTTCACCTGCTCGGGTGGGATCGGGTCGGCGATCTGGTAGGCGGCGATTGTCCCGGAGGTCGCCCGGCCGTCGAACACGATCCGGTAGCTGTCACCCTGCCGGAGACAGGAGAGGTCCGAGTCGGTGCCGGAGACGCGGACGACGGCGCCACTCCCCGCGCTCGCGGCCGTCCACGCCACCCGGTTGCCGTCGCCGTCGACGACGTACAGTCGGTCGACGTTCGGAATCGACTCCTCGGCGTACCGGACTTCGAGCTGTGTGACGTTCTGTGAGGTGTTGATCTGGAAGGAGAAGGCGTCGCCGGGCGGGCGTTGGAGCGGCTCACCGCCGACGCCGGAGGCGACCAACCCGCCGACGACCGCCGCCCCCGCCGCCGCAACCAACAACGCCACCGTCGCGACCAACGAGAACACCGTCCGGAACCGTTCGAAGAAGCTCCCCGGCTCCTCCTCCTCGCGGTCGCCGAACGGCTCCTCGGCTCCCATACACCGCGGTCGGGCGGCGACGCCGTTAAACGCGCCGGTCCGGCTATCAGACGCGAGACGACGGCGGCGCTACCACGGTTCGTCTTTCAGCCCGAGTGCGTAGGCGGCGACGTTCGTCCCGACGTGGAGCGCGGGGGTGACGACGACGACGACGGCGAGGCGTGCGGGTGTGAACGTCGCCGCGAACCACTCCGGCGCGCCGGCGGCGGCGAAGACGAGCGCGCCGACCACAAAGTCGAGTTGGTCTAACCCGGGGACGGCGGCGCCGCGTTCGCGGCCACTGCGGCGTTTCAGAAACGAGGCGGCCACGTCACCGACCATCGCACCCAGCGCCAGCCCCAGCGCCGCCACGAGCGGGAACCCGGGGAGTGTGACACCGACCGCGGCGCCGGCACGACCGGCGAGCGCGTCCAACGAGACCGCAAGCGCGATGCCGGCGGCGGTGCCGGCGGCGGTGCCACGCCACGTCTTCCCGTCACCCAGCAGACGGCGGTCCCCGAGCGTGCGCCCGCCGTCAATCGGTCGGCCACCGCCCGCGAGCACGGCGGCGTTGTTCGGGAGGTACGCCGGCAACACCGCCCACAGCGCGCCGACGACGACCGAGAGGAGCATACCGATCCATATACGGGGGTGTTTGAATCTCCGGCGGTTCCCGGTCGGCGTTCGGCAGACGACGAGCGGGCGTGTCAGGCGGCGTCAGGACAACGAGACGCCGGGGATCGCGTCGTCGAGCAGGTCACGGGCGAGCCCGGCGACGAGCGGCACGTCGTCGAAGGTGAGCAGGTTGAACATGGCGGCGAAACTCCCCTTGTTGGCGCGTTGGAGCGTGTCCGTGCCGGCGGCTTTCAGATCCCGCATCAGGCGGTCGTACCGGTCGTTCGACCCCCGATACAACAACTCCGTCATCAACAACCGTTTCCGGGCGTTGGGCGCTACGTCGGAGTGCCAGAGGTCGTCGTAGACGCTCATCATCTCCGCGGAGGTGTCCGTCTCCCCGGTGAGCGCGCTGTCGACCGTCGCCGCGGCGACCCGCGCAGACCGCATACACTTGCCGATCCCCTCACCCCACAACGGGTCGATCGTCGGGACGGTGTCGCCGATGGCCATGAACCCGCCCGTCGAGAGGTTGTCGGGGAGCTGGATGTGGCCCGAGCCGCGGTGTTGTTTCCCCTCGATCCGTTCGGCGTCGGCGAGACGCGGGTCGTCGTCGATCCAGTACTGGAGGTAGTCGTCGATCCGGAAGTCCTCCCGGGCGTGTTCGCGGTGGCTCTCGTTTTGGATGTAACACACCCCGACCTTCGCCTCGTCGTCGTGTGTGTGGAAGATCCACGAGTAGCCGCCGGGAGCGAGATCGTGGTCGAGCCGGAGCATCATCGCGTCCCGCAGGTCCGCGTAGCCGGGCGTGTTCATGTCGATCCCGCGCATCTCGTACTCGACGCCGATCGCCTGGCGTTCCCGTTCCAGATCACACACGTCGAGCTTGCGGGCCAACGGCGCCGCCGGGCCGGTGGCGTCGATCACGACCTCGGCGGACACCTCCTGGTCCCCGTTGTACCGGACGCCGACCGCACGGCCGTCGTTCCGGATCGGCGCCGTCGCCCGGGCGTCGAACCGCACGTCTGCCCCCTCCGACCGGGCGTCTTCGACCAGCCACTGTTTGTACTCCGCGAACTGCAACACCGCGCCGGTCTGGTCGCGGACGTAGTGGTCGTTGGGCGACTCCAGGACGACCTCGTCGGTGTAGTTCATGACGACCTCGTCGGGAATCCCGAACGAGGACATCACCGAGGGGAACGTCCCAGCGGTGGACTTGTTGCTCCCGGCCGGGAACTCGTCTTCCCCTTCGGCCTCCAACAGCAGTACGTCGTAGTTTCGTGTCGCGAGATCGCGGGCACACTGTCCCCCCGCGGGACCGGCGCCGGCGACCACGACATCGTAGTGTTCGGACATGGTGAGAGAGACGGCTGCGTCGCTGTGTATTTCCCACGAACCCGTTCCAGTTGTTACTTCTGGTTCACAGTCGGGTGGCGACGCGTCCTCGTGACGCTCCGCTCCGGTCGGGGCGACCACGTCGGGTCCACCGCCGACGGGCGGGCGCGGCGAGAATGCACGAACGTGCCTACACGTTCGCGAGCCGTAACCGACTTTACACACGACCACGCACCGACAGTCGATGACCGCCTACACCGCGACGGTCACGGTCAGTCTCAAGCAGGGTGTGTTGGACCCGGAGGCGGAGACGACACAGCAGGCGTTGGAACGGCTGGGGTTCGAGTTGGAGACGCTCCGGTCGGCGGACCGCTACGAGGTGGATCTCGACGCGGCCTCGGCCGCGGCGGCCACCGACCGCGCCGAGTCGATGGCCGAGCGACTGCTCGCGAACCCGACGATCCACGACTACGAGGTGCGCGTCACCGAACGCGAGTCGGGCGGTGCTGAGGGTGACGAGACGGACGGCGCGGGCGACGAGACAGCCGGGAGCGAGCAGGCGACGGCCGACACCGGCGGAGACGACGAGGCGACGGGGGAGTCGTGACGGTCGCAGTCGTCCAGTTTGGCGGGTCGAACTGCGACAGAGACGCCGTCGCCGCGCTCTCGCATCTGGGTGCCGACGCCGAGCTCGTCTGGCACGACGACGGGCTCGCCGACGGTGCCGGTGTCGACACGCCGGCGGCACTCGACGGGATCGTGTTGCCGGGTGGGTTCTCCTACGGCGACTACCTCCGAGCGGGCGCGATTGCCGCGCGAGCACCGATCTTAGAGGAGGTCCAGACGGCCGTCGACGCGGGGGTGCCGACCCTGGGCGTCTGCAACGGCGCACAGGTCGGCGCGGAGTCGGGACTCATTCCGGGCGCGTTCACCACGAACGCCTCCGCGCGGTTCCAGTGTGAACACGTCCACCTCCGGGTCGAGCGGGCAGACACCCCGTGGACGAACGCCTACGAGCCGGGGGCGGTGATCGAGGTGCCGATTGCACACGCCGAGGGGCGGTTCGTCGCCGACGACACGACCGCCGACCGGCTCGACGCAGACGGGCGGGTGTTGTTCCGGTACTGTGAGCCGGACGGGGCTGTCACCGACGCCGCGAACCCGAACGGCTCACGGGACAACGTCGCCGGCGTGTTGGGCGAGACGGACAACGTCGCGGTGATGATGCCACACCCCGAGCGGGCGAGTCTCCCCGACATCGGCGGGACCGACGGGCAGGGTGTGCTCCGGGCGTTCGCGTAGAGTGAAAGCACTAAGCTATTTTAGTTGCAGTTATCGTTATATCTTTGTCACTAACTGGGACTGGCACGACATGCACAGCCTCAGCATCGCACCGACTCTCTGCCTTCTCTTGCAACCCATTAAGACGCTCATGCGGGAAGCGGTTCTTTTGTATTCCCTTTACTCTTCCTCCATTTTCGTCTACCCCTCCAACAATTAGTCCTGCACCATTATCTAGCTCGTCTACCATCTTATTTACAAGTTTTTTATCGTTATCAACATAAAACCATTCGGCTGACTTAAGCTCTACAGATGCTGAGCCGCCCTCACTAAATGTGACTGTGGACCCATCAGACACTGTGCTTTCGTGTCTTTTGAGATATTCTTCAGACATTTGGACAAAAAAGTGAGATATTGGCTTGCTAGCTACTTTTCCTAGTATATTGAATATAATATACTTAACTAGACTTGACATATTACCAGTGCCCAGATCTTGAGCAGTTTTGACGAGGTTCCGCAGACTCTCAGTAGTTTCTTCTTTCACTCCAATTTTGTTGTAAATTTTTAAGTTCCCAATATGAATAGGATTGTCTTTAATACTATTACCGGGATGGTAGATTGGGACACGTTCTTCGTGATCAAACGCTTGTGTAGCAAGCGAAGAGACCCATCCTGCCTCTAGCTCAATATATTCATTTGCAAGTACTATATTGAAATTATTTGTCTCTTTTGTTACTTTTGTTTCTTTTTTATTCTTATGTATTAGTGTAAGCTTATTTTCACGATCTATCGCTTCTTTGGTCGCTAGTTCTAGATCTCCTTCTTGTAGACATTCATATTCATTTTCATAATACGATAACTCATAGTGATGAGTTAATACTTCTTGCTTGAATTCTTCTGGGTTTTGATATATTTTGTTTCCCCATCCAATATGAGATATTCTGTAGTCAGAACTTCCTTCTGGAGTTCTGAGAACAGACCCTTCCATTTGGAAGCTATCGGAGTTTATAATCTTCTCCACGACATCTTTCTTACTAAACTTTATTGTTGTTCTTAAACTACCATTAATTTTTGAATGAACTTTTACATCTCCATTAATGTCATAAATTATTTCGCTTTTTGGAATACCTAACCACCCACTAAAAGAGTCTGTATTGTGCCTGTCAAAATGATTTACAAGTATTCCATCTTCATCTTCCGTGAATTCAGCATATTTATCAATATTATCGGAACTTAATAATTCCTCAACGACATCCATATCGGTGGTGAGTGCTTTCTTACCAGTATAAGAGTGGCAAGTTATAAGCTGTCCTTCACCGAGTATCATAATGATATATTTGCCTTCTGCCCGTGCACTCGTCTTCATATTCTCAGAAAAGTTTTCAGCAATATTTTTTAAGATTTCATTTTGTCTTTCGCTAATGTCTTCTCCTGGAACTATATTTTTTGACGTATTTATAGTTTTGTTTATCCATCTGTTGAAGTAACTGGAGGTGTCAAGTTCTTTCAAATGATGTTCTCCACCCTTATTTCCAAATATGTCATTCAATAACCTGCTAATTGAATTTTTATCTTTTTTATCGAATTTCTTATTTTCTAATTTGTTTGACCTAGACTGTATTTCTCGGTAAAATACATAGTAATACTGGCTATCGTTCTCATATTCGAGCGTTTCTTGGGACATGAGCGTGTATCTAATGTATTGTGTGTGCTGCTAGCTCTTTATCGTTCCGATTATGTGGTCACATGGTTATAACTGGAGTTTAGTAGTTAACGCCCACTCAGTACGGCCAGTCGCCGGTGATCTTCATCCCCTCGGCCTGCCCGGCGGCCTCCAACTCGTCTGCAATCTCGGACTCCTCGCGAGGGTCGATCGTCACGTCCTCGCGGGCCAGATCCGCGACGAGCGCGGTCAACAGGATCGCCTGCTCACGCAGGTTCCGCGCCTCCAGCTTCTCGAAGGTGTCTGCGAACGTGTGGCCGTAGCCGCGGCCGCGGCCCTCCGTCTTCCCGTTGATCATGTAGCCGGGGACGCCGTGACGGACGAACGGCCAGTGGTCGCTGTGCGGGACGTGGTCCGGCACCACCTCGATCGGGTGGTCGAACCGGTCGGCGACCCGCCGTGCCGCGGCCCCGAGTTCGTCGAACCCGTGGGTGGTCACGCGGAGCGTCCGGCCGAACACGTTCGAGTCGGCGTTGACGACCGCCTTGATCTGATCGTGATCGACGCGGTCGCTCTCGACGGTCGAGCCGACGAGTCCGACCTCCTCGGCACCGAAGGCGACAAAGCGGACCTTCGTCTCCAGCTCCTCGGCGCGACGCGACAGCGCGGTCGCGATCTCGACGATCGTCGCGGTGCCGGCGCCGTTGTCCATCGCCCCTTCGGCGATGTCATGGGCGTCGGCGTGAGAGGTGACCAACAGCTCCTCGTCGGTGTCGGAACCGAGCACGGCCGTCGCGTTGCCGCTTGTCGCCTCGGGTGTCTCACAGTCGACTGTCAGTGACACCTGTTCGCCCGTCGCGCGGCGGGCGAGCCGAGCGCCGACCTCCCTGCTCACGCCGACGGCGGGGATCTCGCCGATGGGCGCGTCGCCCGTCCCGACGGAGCCGGTCGGCGGGAGACACCCCTCGACGTGGTTGTGGAAGACGAACCCCGCCGCGCCGGCCTCGACGGCGTGGTAGTACTTCTCGCGGCGGTGGACGAACCGGTCGTACCAGTCCGGCACGGTCGTCGAGACGAGCGCAATCTTCCCGTCGAGTTCTGCCTCCCGGAAGTCGTCCGGCAACCCCGCGCCCACGTCGACCAACTCCCCGCTCGTCTCGCCGGCCGGAGAGCGCGGGAGGGCGATACACTCCTGTGGGCCGTGTGGCGTCTCGACGCTTGCGTCCCCGCGAACCCACCCCTGAATCTCGAACTCCTCGATCCGAGCGTCGCGGCAGCCCGCCGCCGCGAACGCGTTGCGTGTCGCCGCCAGTGCCTCGCGTTCCCCGGACTGGCCGGCCATCCGGTTGCCGATGTCGACCAACGTCTCCAGGTGGTTCCACCCTGCGTCGCTGGTGAACGTCTCGCCGATCCACGCCGCTGTCTCCGAGTCTGTCACGGCTGGGTCGTGTGCCGGTAGGGAGAAAGTCGTTCGGGAGGGAGAAGTCGGGCATCGACGACCCACCGTGGTGGCGCTGGCTCACTCCCCCGGTGGGTGGCCGAGGAGCGAACAGACCGTCGCGGTGAGTCGGTCGGTGAACGACGCCGTGACTGCACCCTGCTGACCGACCACGTCCGTCTCGTCTTTCAGCGTCGCCAGCGACCACGGGAGTGCGTAGCTCTGTCGCTCGGGATTCCCGTACGCCCAGTCGTCTGCCGACAGTCGCAACGAGTCCGAGTGGTGGGAACTAGTCGTCAGCGCGACTGCGACAGAGTCTTCTGCCGAGTACGGAACTGACGACGACGCCACAACGACCCACGGACGAGGGTTGCTCCCGTCGCGAAACGGGTCGCGTGCCCAGACGACATCACCACGAGTGGTGTCATCGTCCGACATCACTCACCGTTCTGTGGTCGTTCTCCAGTGCCGTCCTCAGGTCGTGTCTCGTCTCTGTCTCCGTACGCCGGCTCCGGAACCGGGTCGACCGCCGAGTCCATCCAACGTTCGATCTCGTCGTCGTCGAAGCCACCGTCTGCGGCGTCGGCACGTTGCGTCCCCAACCGCCCGGCTGTCGCGGCAGCGTGAGCCGCGTCGGCGACGGTCCAGTAGTGACCGCGGTGATCGACGAGCCCGCGATCGGCGAGCCGTGACAGCGTCGGGCCGACACTGCCCGCCGGCGCGTCGACGGCGTCGACGATCTCGTGTTGTCTGAACGCCTGGTCTGCGTTCGACAACAGGAACTGGTAGATTCGACCCTGTGTCGTCTCGGAACTCAGATCTGTCTCGGCGGCCGACTCGTCGAGCTTTCCAAACTCCGTTCTCGAGATCGGCACACCGACCACTCCGTATTAGATCGTATTAGTTGCTATGGCGGGGGGCTAGTAGCTCACTTCCACGAACTCGTAGGCGTACACCCAGTTGAGCAGGAAGTACGTCACGACACCCAGCGACAACGAGAGAAGCCAGGAGCCGGCCGCAACCCGTCCGATCTTCCGGTGTGGTGTCTCCGAGCGCAGTTCCTCGACGGAGTGGGTCGCCGCCAGCGTGAGCGCGTACAACACGACCGGCACGGACACCACCGACAGGAGGATGTGGATCGCCAACATCCCGAGATAGGCGGCCTTCACCGTCCCGGCGTACGCACCGAGGAACATCCCCGCCTCGATGACGATCCGTTTCTCACCCGGCCCGCCGCCCACCTTCAGGAGGTACAAGACCAGAAACACCAGGATGAGCCCGAAGGAACTGATCATCGCGGCAGCGTGTTTCCGAACCTCGTCCTGCCGAATCCAGTACCACCCCAGCGCCAACGAGACGGTCGCGACCGTGTTGACGACCGCAATGGCGTGGCTCAGGAGGTTCACCTCCGCCTGTGTCAACTCGGGGAAGATCGGGAACACACCCGCGAACGTCCCGATCACGGCGACGTAGCCGATCACGGAGACGACCGCGACGGTCGCACGCGGATACTCTCGAACCCGCGCGAGTGGCCCGCTCGCGTCTGCCGTTGCCATACGAGCAGTTGGGTGTCGACGGGCTTGCGTCTTCGGATGTCGCTGCGAGAAGTCACACGAACCGATTAGTCGGTCGCCGCCACACACCTCCGTGACAGACAACCACCGCACAGCGGTCGAGGAGACGCTCACACGTCTCGAAGCCGACTACGAGACCGTTCCGACCCGGACGACGGAGTGGCGGGTCGACCACGAAACGTACGAGCAGACGCGGGAGCGCGCCGTGGCCGGGACCGTCGGCGGCGCGGGTGCGTGGGTGCGGCGGGTCGTCGACGGGACGCCGCAGGCGTTGCTCGTCCGCGAACACGGCGCGAACGGCTGGTCGGAGCCGGCCGGGAAACAGGAGCCGGGCGAGCGACTGGAGACGACCGCGCGCCGCGAGACCTGCGAGGAAACCGGCGTCGACTGCCGGCTCACGGGCGTCCGGCTGGCGACGCGGGCGATCCACACGCACCCCGACCGGCCGCGGCTCCACAGGCTGCTCGTCGTCTTCGACGCCGTGCCCGCAGCGGACGGCGCCGACACCACAGGCGACGATCCGACCGCGCTCGACCCGCGGGAGTCGGAGATCGACACCGCGCGGTGGGTGGACGAACACCCCGAGTCGTTGCGGTACGACGCCGTCGGGTCGTTCCCGATCACGACGCCGGAGTGACTGGCACCGACCGGGTAGTGACCTCCACCGGCAAAAGGCCTACACGGGGGTCACCCCTATCGGTGTTCGTGTCACAGCCGACGCTGACGGCGGCCGCCCTCCTCACGACTTGGTGGGAGCTGTGGCTGGTCGTCGTCTGCGGCGTCGCGGCCGCGGCGACCGCGCCGTTGGTCGTCAGCTACACCCACCGGACGCGAGCGCCGACGGCCACACAGCGTCGCCGGCTGGCCGCCGCCGGAGTGCCACCAGACCGGGTTCGGTTGCTGGCGGCCGGCGACGCGGTCGGCGCGTTCGCGGCGGGGCTCTCGCCGCGGGTCGGTCGTGTGTTCGTCACCACGGCGTTGTGTGCGGAACTCGACGACGCGGAGGTCGCGGCCGTCGCCTGTCACGAGTACGGCCACCTCGCGCGGCGACACGTCCCCCTCCGCTTGGGTGTGCCGACCGCTTTCGCGGCGGCGTGGGTCGCCGGCACGCAGCTCGCGCCACAGTCGCCGTTTCTGGTCGGGGTCGCGTTGCTCGTCCCGACGGTCGCGCTCTCGGTCGTCGCGGCCCGGTGGACGGAGTTCGACGCGGACGGCTTCGCTCGGACGCGAACCGGCGGGGAGGCACTCGCGAACGCGCTCGGTCACCTCGCCGCCGCCGGCCACGTCGTCGACGGCGGCCGGCTGTCGCGACACCCCTCACTCGACGGCCGGATCGGGCGGCTCCGCCGAGACCACGGGGAGTGAGCGGTCGCTGACGGCTCCGGTCAGATCACGCCCGTGTAGCTGGCAACCTCTCTGACGGCGTCCCGTTGCATCCCGTCGCCGAGGATTGTGTACCGGTCACGAATCTTGTGTGCGGTCGCCAACGCCTCACAGATCACGTCCCTGGGGACGCCGAGTTCGGCGGCGGTCGTCGGCGCGCCGATCTCGTCGAGCGCGTCCCGGATCAGCCGCCAGCCGCCGTCTTCGCCGGTGTGGAGATACTCAGTCATGATCGCGCCGACGCCGACCTGGTGGCCGTGGAGCGCCGGCTCCGGTGCGATCCGGTCGAGCTGGTGTGAGAAGAGATGTTCCGCGCCGGAGGCCGGTCGGGAGGAGCCGGCAATCGACATCGCCACACCAGAGGAGACCAACGCCTTCGAGACGAGCCACGCCGACTCGACGAGCCCCTCCTTGATCGACTCGGCGTTGCCGACCAGCATCTCGGCGGTCATCTCCGAGAGCGCGCCGGCGTACTCGCTGTAGCGGGCCCCCTTCAGCCGGTGGGCCAGCCGCCAGTCTTTCACCGCGGTGTAGTTGGAGATGATGTCCGCGGAGCCGGCGGTGGTGAGCCGCCAGGGCGCCTGTGCCATCAGCTCCGTGTCGGCGACGACCGCCAACGGCGGGTCGGCGGCGACGGAGTGGCGCGTGTCTCCCTCTGGGATCGACGACCGGCCGGAGACGATCCCGTCGTGGCTTGCGGCCGTCGGGACGGAGACGAACCCACGACCGATCTCCTCGGCGGCCATCTTCGCTACGTCGATTGCCTTCCCACCACCCAACGCGACCAGGTAGGCGGGGTCAACCTCGCGGGCGGTCGCCGTCACCCGTTCGATGGCATCGTAGCCGGCCGTCTCGACGACGACCGTCGTCACCGCGTCGAACTGAGCGCGAAGTCGGTCGCCCGCCAACGACTCCGGCGTCGGGCTCGTGACGAGCAACGCCTCACCTCGCAGCCCGAGTTCGCCGACCGCGTCGCCGACCTCGTCGAGCATCCCGTGGCCGACGAGGACGCTCCGCGGGAGCTTGATCCACCGCGATTTGTCTGTCATACCCGCTCGTGGGTCAGCCCGGCTGAAATGGTACTGGTTTTCTAACCTACCGGGTCTCCACCTCCGTCTCCTCGGCCGCCATCGCGGTCACCTCAGACTCCAGCCAGTCGCGGAACCACCGCACCCGTTTGAGCCGGCGGTGGGCGATGTCCGTCGCGGTGTCGGAGTCGACCCGGGCGGCGTGTTGTTTCCCACGCTGGTACACCCGCTCGACCATCGTCGCGGCGTCCATGTGGGTGCGGGACTCGTAGCCCATCCGCAACAGCATCAGCGCCGTCCCGTTGGCGCCGACTTTGTCGAGCAGGTCCGCCTCGACGAGACACTGTGTCTCCAAGGAGAGATCCGTCACCGACCCCTGGTAGGAGTGGTCCTCGACGGCGGTGACGACCGCCTGGACGAACGACGGGGCGTACTCCCCGCGGCTCTCTAGGAACTCCCGGGCGACACGAGCACCCTCCTCGGCGTGGACATCCTGGTCGGCCTCTAACTTCGCCACGTCGTGGAACAACGCCGCCACACGGACCACGTCCACGTCGGCCCCCTCCTCGCGGGCGATCCGTTCGGCGATCTCGACGACGTTGCGGATGTGGTTGAACCGGTACTCCGCGGAGTGCCACGGGTACCACCGCATCCGCCCGCCGTCGTCCTCGCTCTCGACGGACGCGACCAGATACTCCCTGACGAACCGTTCCATGTCGGCGAACTCCTCGGCCGACACCGCAGACTCCCTTATCTCGACACCCACGGGAGACACCTCCGGCGTGTGTGTGGAGAGACGTAGTCGCTTCTCATTGTCTGACACCAGGCGGGATGCGTCCTTATAAGCTTCGCAACTCCGGTCTCCACCCGTCTCGCGGTCGTTCTGCCGGCGTTCGACTGTCGGGAGAGACGGCGGCGCGGCGACGGAACGACCACACACCGAGCCCACGCCCGGCAAACGGATTTGTGTGCCGCCGTCGTACTTCCGGCCGTGACAGACCGACGCTATCTCGCGGACAGCACCGTCCGGTCGTTCGAGGCGACTGTCGAACGCGCTCTCGACGAACGCGTGGTGCTCGACGCGACCCACTTCTACCCGACCGGCGGTGGCCAGCCACACGACACCGGTCGACTCGTCGTCGGCGGCGAGTCGGTGCCCGTCGTCGACGTCCAGAAGAAGGATACGGTGTACCACACCCTCGACGGTGAGCCGCCAGCGGCCGGAACAATCGTCACCGGTAAGATCGACTGGGAACGGCGCCGCGCCCACAGCCGCTACCACACCGCACAACACCTCCTGTCTGCGGTCCTGCTGTCGGGGTTCGACGCCCCCACTGTCGGCAACCAACTGTACGCCGACCGCGCCCGCTTGGACTGTTCGTACGACCGGTTCTCCGAGACGGAACTGGCCGATCTGGAGGCGTCCCTGAACGGACTCGTCGACGCCGGGTTGGGTGTCCGTCACTACACGATGGCACGCGACCGCGCAGAGACGGAACTGGACACGGAACGCACTCGGATCGACCTGTTGCCCGACTCCATCTCGGAGCTGCGGATCGTCGAGATCGGCGACTCCGAAGACCCGTTCGACCGGACTGCCTGTGCCGGAACACACGTCGGCGACACCGCCGAGATCGGGGCGGTGACCGTCACCGGGCGGACGACACAGGGCAGCGACACCGAACGCGTCAGCTTCGAACTGGAGTCGTGACTGTCGTCGACCTCCTCCCGCAGGACGCCATCCCGCCGATCTACGAGCCGACGTACCAGCCGGTCGACGGCTACGACGGTGCCGCGGACGACGACATCGTCGTCGTGGAATCGGGTGAATCCGTGCGTGGCTACCCGGTGCGGTATCTCACCTCCCATGAGGTCGTCGACGACGAACTCGCCGGGGTGCCGATCGCGGTGAGGTGGTGTCCGCTGTGTGGGAGTGTGGCCGTCTTCGACCGCCGCGTGAACGGGACGCAGTTGACGTTCAGTGTCTCGGGCAAACTCGCGGACGACACGCTCGTCATGTACGACCACGAGACGGACAGTGAGTGGAAACAGTCGCTGGGGCGCGGGATCGCCGGCCCACACGAAGGGACGAAGTTGGAACGGCTCCCCGCCACCACGACGACGTACGAGCAGTTCCGGTCGTTGTACCCGGACGTGACTGGCGGCTCGTGGACGGGCTGGCGGGCGCGAACGGCGACCGGCGGGAGCCGACGACCGGCGCGTCGGTGAACGACGGCGAACCGTTGGAACGGGTCCCAGCCGTCCGGTTGTTCGCCTACGGCTGGCTCGACAGCCACAGAGAGGAGGCGTTCTACCGGGGTAGTGTTGCCACTGCTCGCGGCCGGGACGACTCGGCGGCGTCGTCAGGCGAACGGGGCGCACACACCCGGTGTCGTGAATCGTGCGCCAGCCCCCGGCTGTTGTCTCCCGCGGTCGGGCGGCGTCTGCAGGTGACTCGTCGTCGGTGTTAGTCGTCGATCACGAGCACCGCCGTGTTGGCCCGGCGGTCGGTGTACTGGCCGCCGGCGGGTGGTTTGATCTCGATTGTGAGCGTTCCCTCGTCGGCGTTCGGTCCGAGTCGTGGCGCGACGGTGAGTGTCGCGTTCCCGTCCGGGCCGGTCTCGGCAGTCACCGGCCCGTCGAGAGTCGCCGAGTCGCCGGTGACGACGACCGTCGCGTCCGCGACCGGATCACCGTCGCCGACGACCTGGACGGTGAGTGTCTGTTCACCCGGCGTCGTCACCTCCGGTGTCGGTCTGGTGTCCAACTCCGTCGTCTGGAGACCGCCGATGCCGTTGACCATGCTCAACATCACACCCAAGCTGGCGACACCGACGACTAGCGCGATCACGAGCCGGATCGGGAGTCCTTCGATGGCGCGGCGGTCGCGTCGGAGTCGGGCGAGCGTTCTCTCGTCGTCAGGAGATCGAGTCACGGAGCGTCTGGTCCCGGCACCGTATTTGAGGGTTCTTGTGAAGATTGAAGTACGGAGCCGCGACCAGACACCCAGTGACACTGCTCGGGCGGCGCGACGGCGGCGAAAGCGTGGGGCAGGGTGAGTGTCGCGTGGACGGCGCCGACGCGACTCTCCGGTTGGGGAGCCACCGCGCACGCGACGGGACACGCGGGGGTCGCGTCCGGCTCGACACAGACCGGCCACACGCGGTGGTCGTGGTCGGGAAGCGCGGAACCGGAAAGTCACACACGCTGGGAGTGCTCGCCGAGGGGGTGGCGGCGGCACCGGGCGTGACGCCGATCCTCCTCGACACGATGGGGGAGTTCGCGGGGCTCGCAGAGCCCGTCTCGCCGCGAGTTCGGCCGTCTGATCTTCCGGCACGAGCGTGGCCAGCGTTGGTCGGCCTCGACCGGACGAGCGCCGCCGGCGCGCTCGTCTGGGACGCCGTCGCGGACGCCACAACAGTCGACGGGGCGATTGCCGCGCTCGGCGAGGAGGCCGCTGGGGGTGTCGGGGCGGGGGTGCAACGAGTCGCCGCCGTCCACCTCCGGCGGGCGCGGCGGTGGAACGTGTTCGACCCCGACGGGCTCCAGCCGGCGGCGTTAGTCGACCGCCCGGGGCCGGTGGTCGTCGGCTGTGCCGACCTGTCGGAGCCGGCCGCGAACGCGGTGGCACGGGTGCTCGCACGCGGGTGTTACGACCACTGTCTGGCCGGCGACGCCGACCGACTGCCGTGGCTGGTGTTCGACGAGGCACACGTCCGGTTCGACGGGATCGCGCGGCCGGCGCTCGACCGTCTGTTCACCCGCGGGCGGGCACCGGGTGTCTCCGTCGTCTGTGCGACACAACGGCCAGCGGCGCTCCCGGCGACGGCGGTCTCACAGGCCGATCTGCTCGTCGCACACACCGTGACGAGCGAGGCGGACGTGTCGAAGCTGGCGGCCACACGACCGACGTATCTCGACGGGGGACTCCGGACGCGGCTCCCAGACGAACGGGGGGTGGCGCTCGTCGTCGACGACACCAGCGAGGCCGCACACACCGTCTGTGTCCGAGCGCGGCGGACACCACACGGGGGTGAGACGCCGCGGGCTTTGGAGATCAGCCGGGAGTGAACGCCGTCGTTGTCAGGGGGTGGTCCGCGACCGCGTCCGAAACGACCGAGTGGTGGGCCGCCGGAGCGGCGGCATGGACGAACGGTGGGTACGGGTCGGACTGACCGCCGCCGGCGGTGGGGTGGGAGCGCTCGCGAGAGCCGCCGTGGCGAGTGTCGTCGCCACCCCGCAGGGGACACTGCTCGCGAACGTCGCCGGGAGCCTCCTGTTGGGGGTGTTGGTCGCGCAGTCGTTGCCGCGCCGGCTGAGGGCGTTCGCCGCGACGGGGTTCTGCTCGTCGTTCACCACCTACTCGGCGTTCGCGGTCGAGACGCTCGCGTTGCCGCCGTCGTCGGCCGTCGGCTACGTCGTCGCGACCTACGGGCTGGGACTACTCGCGGCGGCCGTCGGCACACGACTCGGAGGCCGACTGTGATCACGCTCGTCGAGGCGGTCGCCGTCGCCGTCGGCGGCGCGGTCGGCGCGACGGCACGAGCCGCCGTCGGCCGCCGGGTGGACGGGCGGCGGTCGACGGTCGTCGTGAACGCCACCGGCAGCCTCCTGTTGGGCGTCCTGAGCGGGTGGGTCGCCGTCGGAGCGGTCGACCCAACGGTGGCAACACTGGTCGGGACGGGCTTCTGTGGCGCGTTCACGACGTACGCCTCGGTAGCCGTCGAGACGGAGTCGTTGCTGGCGGACGGGAACTGGCAGACGGCGGCAGGGTTCGCCGGCGGGACGTTGCTGGCGGCGTTGGTCGGCGCGGCGTTGGGGGGCGTACTCGCCGGCGTGTGAGCTGGTGGCGGCGGCGTCGGCCGTCGGCGACAGAGTGGCCGGCGGGAATCTGTCGGTAGCCTTATCGAACGCGCGACCCACCACACACACATGGCGTACACACTCGACCACGTGATGATGCGGGTGGAAGACGACGACGCGGCGTTGGACTGGTACACCACCCACCTCGACTACGAACTGAAAGGGAAAGCGGAGGCAGAGACGTTCACCAACTACTTTCTCGGTCCCGAGGAGATGCACGAGGACGGCGCGATCCTCGAGTTGACGTACAACCACGACGGGCGGCGCTACGAGATGGGTGACGCGTGGGGCCACATCGCCGTCCGCGTCGAAGACGTGGAAGCGGCCTACGCCGAGCTGATGGAGGCGGGTGTCGAGGACTACCGCCCGCCGGAGGAAAATCCCGGCTACGCGTTCGTCAAGGACCCCGATGGCCACGAGATCGAGATCGTCGAGCGCGACCACGGCGCCCGGTGGTCGATCGACCACACGATGATCCGTGTCGAGGACGCGACGGAGGCGTTGGGTTACTGGCTCCGCACCTTCGAGTACGAACACACCGGGCGGTGGGAGGCAGACACGTTCGCGAACTACTTCATGGAGCCGGCAGACGCCGCCGAGGAGGCGATGGCCGTCGAGTTGACGTACAACGACGACGGGCGGCGCTACGAGATGGGTGACGCGTGGGGCCACCTTGCCGTCCGCGCCGACGACCTCGAAGCCGACTGGGCGACCGTGGTCGACCGCGAGAGCGAGGACTACCGTGACCCCGAGTCCTGCGGGTTCAGCTACGCGTTCACGAAAGATCAAGACGGCCACGAGATCGAACTGATCGAAGCGTAGCCGACAGCTCTCCGAGCGGTGCGGTCGTGTCGCGTCTCACTCCACGAGACCGGGCTCCGTGTCCTCACGGTAGGTCGCGAACAGTCCTGCGACGGAGTCGGCGGTCGAGGCCGGGTACACCGCCCCAGCCCGTCCGTCGCGCTCGTCGAGAACAACGAAGTACCGCTCGCCGTCGACGACCCCACGGTAGGCCGTCACCGACCGCGACTCCGGGCCGATCAGTCTGTGCGCCCACCACTCGACATCTGTCACCCGACCGTCGACCGCCGCCGCCAGTGCTGTCTCGGCCGTGTCCTCCGAGTGGCCGTCTCCGTGCAGTTCGTCTGCCATGTCAACTTGTATCACACCTAGCCGGATAAGTGACACCTTCTCGGGAACTGGTCTCACCGCAACGTTGAAACGGTCACACACCCGAATGCACCGTAATGGCTTTTGAGGACCTCCTCGAGGATCCCGTGATCCAGAAGTACCTCCACGAACTGGTCGGTCCGACGGGGATGCCCGTCGCGGCGGCACCGCCGGACGGCGAGGTGACAGACGAGGAGTTGGCAGAGGAGTTGGGGTTGGAACTCAACGACGTGCGGCGCGCGTTGTTCATCCTCTACGAGAACGACCTGGCGTCGTACCGTCGGGTGCGCGACGAGGACTCCGGGTGGCTCACGTACCTTTGGACGTTCGAGTACGAGAACATCCCGGAGAATCTCCAGGAGGAGCTCCACCGGTTGTTGGAGGGGCTCGAAGAACGCCGCGACTACGAACACGACCACCAGTTCTACCTCTGTGAGGTGGACTCCATCCGCTTCGAGTTCGAGGAGGCGATGGAGTTCGGCTTCGAGTGTCCGGAGTGTGGCTCCCCGTTGGAGTCGATGGAGAACTCCCGGCTGTTGGACTCGATGGAACGCCGGATCGAGGAACTACGCGAGGAACTCGGCGTCGGCCGCGACCGAGAGCGGGCCGAGGCCTGAGATGGTCGTTCTCGCGACCAAGTGTTACGTCGCCGGCGAGGCCCGGGACCGGGCGCTCGACGGGATGGGGTCGTTGCTCGCGGACGCGCTGGGCGAACTCGCGGTCGACTACGAGGCGGGGGTGCGGCGCGACGAGTTCGTCGCCGTCACCGTTGAAGGCGACGACGCGCCGGCCGCACGGAGCCTCCTCGCAGAGCAGTGGGGGACCGTCACCGACCACTTCGACGACGGCGAGACGTACACCGGCACGTTGGAGTCATGGGACGACGACGGGTTCGTCCTCGACGCCGGCAGAGAGATCGAAATCGACACCGACGGGCTCGGACTGGGCGTGGGGAGTGCCACACAGATCCGCGACCGGTTCGGACTCGTCCAACACACGCCGTTGTCGTTCGTCTACGACGCGGACGGGAACCACGAACTCGCGGAGTCGACCCGCGACCGGCTGTACGACTGGCAGCGCGGTGACGGCCGAGTCAACGTCAACAACGCCACCCGGGCGGAGGTGCGTGCCGCGGTCAACCGGGCGGGTCACGGTCGGGACATTGTCACCGTCGAACGGCAGGGGTTGCTCGAACAGAGCGTGCGCTGCCGGGCCGGCACCGACCCGCCGGGGTTGCTCGCGGCTATCGGCGGGCGGCTCCCCGCCGAACTGAAGTGTGTCGTCCCCTAACCACCCGTGTTCGGTTGCGCCATGCTCGGAACACGACGGACCCGTGGGTTGCTCGCGCTCGTTTTACTGGTGACACTCTCCGGCTGTACGGGGGTGTTTGGCGGCGTCTCCGAGACCGATCTCGATGAGACCCCACCCGAAGGTGACTACGAGTGGGACGCGGACGCGGACGTCCACGTCACCATCCACGAGAACACCACCTTCGAGGGCGTCTACGACGCCGAAGGCGAGGAGCTAGAGCTGTACCGTCGTGACGGGTTCGGCGGCCGCAACCCGTTGTCCGTCAGCGCCGTTCGCTACCAGTACCCCAACGGCACCGTGATCAACGGGACCACGCTCGCCCAGCGTGGGGCCGTCGACGAGTCGCGCGAGGCGGTGACCATCGAGTTCCCCGAGGGTGACGTGGACGGTGACGAGGTCGCCTTCACCGCCGGTAGCTCGGCAAAACGGTTCGCGCTCCCGACGTTCGTCGAGGGTGACTACGAGATCCTGCTCCCGCCGGGTCGGCGCGCCTCGCTTCCGATCTTCGGGCGCGTCTCGCCGGCGGCCGACCGGCTGTCGGAGCCGGACGCGGACGACCGCGTCCACGCCACGGTGAGTGAGGTGACCAGCGACAGTGTCGTCGCCCAGTTCTACATGCCGCGTGATCTGCGAATCCTCGCGGTCGTGTTGTCGGTCGCCGGGGTCGTCACTGCCGGCGGTGTCGCCTACTACCTCCGGAAGATCCGCAATCTCCGTGCGCGCCGCGAGGAGATGGGGCTCGATGTCGACACCGACGACGACGACTTCGGCCGCGACCCGCCGCCCGGGATGTAGTCGCCGGGAGGCTCAGGCGGCCGCAACCCCACAGTCGCCCGGCGCGACCTGGACGATCACGTCAGTCGCGCTGGCAAACTCCTCGGCCGTACTGGCGCCGTCGACTTCGACCGTTATCGCGAACCGGCCGGACGCCGGCAGTTCGCGCGCCTCGCGGCTCTCGTTTTGTTTCAGTGTCAGATCGTACTGGAACTGGACACCGTCGTCGGTAAGACACTCGACTCGACAGGTGACAGTGTCACCGCCGACGTTCTCCAGTGTGATCTGACGGCTTCCGCCGCCACCGCCGGCAGCGCCGAGTACCCCACCGACGACCCCTTCCAACGGCCCCAACAACGGCTCGGCGCCGACGTACTGGACGGCGAGGAACCCACCACCGACCAGTCCGACGAGCGCCAACACAGCCATCCCGATACCGACGAGCGGGAGCCCGCCGCCGCCGACGGGCGCTCGCTGGTCGAGAGAGGGGTCGCCGACGGCGCCGGTCGGTCGGACCGGGAGCGCACTACCACAGTCGACCGCGCCGGCACAGGCGTCGTCCGGCGCCGTGTTCTCCTCGCTCGTCGAGTCACCCCAGAAGTTCTGGTTGGCGTCCCCGCCGGCGGCGCCGGTCGCGTTGACGACCGGCACCGCGTTGTCCGCGAACGCGGCGCCCTCGATGGCCCACGCGCCGGTCGTGTCGGCGGCGTACACCGCCGTCCCGGCCCACTCCGTGGTCAGCGTTCCGCCCGCGGCCGTCCCGTTGACGGCGGTGTCGGCGACACGCCAGTCACCCGTCGCCGCGCGAGCGTTGACCGCGACGCCGTCGGTGCCGGTGATCGACACACGAGAGACCGTCCAGTCGCCGCGGCTCCGGAACGCACCCACCGCGACGCCGGTCGTCCCCGACAGCGTCGCCTCGGCGAGCGTCCAGTCGCCGGTCGATCGGGCGGTGTGGACGGCGACCCGCTCGCTGTCGGCGACGGTGACGTTCCGGACCGTCCAGTCGCCGGTCGTCCGCGATGCGGCAACACCGACCGTGTGACCGACGAGCGTGAACCCACGGACCGTCGGCGCCGCGTCACCGACGATCACGATACCGGCGTCACCGTCGCGGCTGCGGCCGTCCAACACCGCCCCCTCGGGCGCGACGAGCGTGACATCTGTCCGGAGCTGGACGGTCTCCTCGTAGGTGCCCGGGCGGACCGTGACGGTGTCGCCGGGACCGGCGGCCGCCACCGCCGCAGAGATGTTGCCGTACGTGTCCCCCCCGTCCGGGTCGACGACGAGCCCGGCGGCACCGCTTCCAGCGGCCGTCTCGTTACTCGTGGCCGTGCCGCCGCTCGTGGCCGTCTCGTCACCCGACGGCGTCGGTGTCGGCGTCTCCTCTTGCGCGAGCGCCGGCGCCGCCACGCCGGCGGCGAGCAACAGGAGCGCCACCACGAGCACGCGGCCGGCGGAACCGTCTCCTGGCGGCATCCGTCGGAACGCAGTCGCCTAGCACACATAAATCTGGTCGGGTCGCTACCGATTCTGATTCTCAGCGGCCACTACCACCCTCGCCGCCACCGGGTCGCGGCTGTCTCCGACCGAACGACGCCCGCCGTCTCCGGTGGAGTTACCCGGGCGGGACGAGCAGTGTGGGCGTGTGAACAACGGCGCGGGAGCCGGAGACAGTGCCGGCGAAGAGACACCCCGACGGCTCCGGCTGCCGTTGCTCCCGCGGGCCGTCCGGGTCGCCGCAGTGCTCGTCGTCGCTGGCGTGATCGCCTACTTCTCGCTCGTGACGAACGTCCGCCCGGCCGGCTCCGGCCCGTTCTTTGACAAGTACGCCCACGCCGCCGGCTACACCGTGCTGGCGCTGACCGCGGCGTACGCGACCGCGCGGCTCCGGGACACCCCCCGACGACGGCTCCTGCTCGTCGTCGGCGGGGTCGCCGGCTACGGCCTGCTCGTCGAACTGTTGCAGGCACCGCTCCCGGGACGGCAGTTCAGCCTGCTCGATCAGGCGGCAAACACACTCGGCGCGCTCGCGGTCGTCGGCTGGCTCGCCGTCGAACGTCGCGTCCGGTACCGGCGCGTCGGGGTCGACGACCGGCGACAGGAGACTGACTGAGTCAGGCTGGCGGTGTGTCGGTCGAGAGACGAGATCAGCCGAGGTGGGCCGTGGCGGCCCGAATCTCGGCCACGTCGGCGTCCGTCTCGAACGCGGTGCCGGAGTAGTGTGCGCGGGTCGCGGCGTGGCCAGCGTCCCGCAACGCCGCGACGAACTCCGCCATCCCGCTGGCCGGGCGACCCCACAGCTCACACAGCCGGTGTTGGTCGTAGTGTGTCGGTCGGCCCAGTTCCGTCCCAACCGTGTCGAGCAGTCGGCGGGCGCGGGCCGCCTCACCCATGTCGTCGGTGATCTCGGCGTGGACGGCCTCGGTAAACCCGCTGTCGGCGATCTCACCGAGCCACAACGGGCCGGCTGTGACGACACGGTTCCCCTCGCAGTTCGGGCAGGTGTCGGGTGCGTCCGCGAGCAGGCCGTGGTCGTGTTCCCGGAACAGACAGTCCTGACAGTGGTGGACGTGACCCAGTTGGGCGACGGTCTCGTTGGCGCGGGTCGCCGAGTGGTCGACCGCGAGGTAGGTGCGGACGTAGTGACGGGAAACGTGCGAGCAGACCGGCTCGACGGCCACGTCGTGTTTCGCCGCCGTCCGGGCCAACGCTGACAACAACACCCGCAGCCCCATCTCCGGGTGGTACTCCGTGTTGCGGGGGGTCGTCCGGTAGCGCCGGCGGCCGCTCTCGAAGTGGGCACCACACAACGGCGCGGTGTCTGTCGCTGTCACACACAACAGTTCGCGCGTGCCGCGGACGGCGGCGTCCGCGAACGGCACCGGGGAGCCGTACGGGTCCAGATCCACCACGTCGAACGACGACTCGTGCAACAAGGCGTTGGCGTCGCGGTGGACCGTCTCGCCGTCAGTGTCCGCGAGGTTCTCCCGTGCGAGCGCGACGGCGTCCGGGTCGACATCTGCGGCCGTCACCGTGTACCCCTCCGCGGCCGCCCGGGCCGCCCGGACCCCGGAGGCGGCCGTCGCGTCGACGTAGGTGGCCCGCTCCTCGCGGTGTGGCTCCCGCCGGTCGGCGTGTGCCCGCAGGACCGCGACCGTCACGTCGCGGTTCAACTCCATCTCCGGGTTGTAGAACACCGCGTCGCTCGTCCCGTCGCTGGCCCCGTCGCGGGCCTCCTCGACGGTCACCGTGACGCCACCCTCCGTGATCTCTGTCACACCTGCCCGTCTGCGGGTGAGCCCGAAAACGCTTGTCTCGCAGCACCACCCGCGGCAGTGTTTAGTGTCCCGCGACCCCACTTCGGATATGCAACTCCCCTTCGACCCGGCGAGCGTCGACCCCGAACAGTTCGGCGCAGAACGCACCGAGTTGGCGATGGCCCACGACCCCGCCGTCGAACACGTCCGTGAGGCGTTTCTCGACGCTGGGTTCGGCGTGGCGACGGAGTTCTCCCCGTCGGAGATGCTGAACGAGAAGGTCGACGCTGGCCGCGACCCGTACTACGTCCTCGGGGCGTGCAACCCGAACATGGCCGACCGCGCGCTGGACGCCACCGACGGCACCATCGGCGCGTTGTTCCCGTGTAACGTAATCGTCCGGCAGTTGGAGCCGGGCCGTCAGGAAGTGTACCACGTGTCGATCATGCGGATCGCGCGGATGCTCGGGATGGCGACGGACACCGAGGCGATGGACGACGTGATCGGCGACACCGGCGAACTCGTCGAGGCGGCATTCGCGAATCTGGACGACTGACGGCGTCGGGTAGCGCCACCCGCAGACTACTTCTCCTGGCTGTCGCGGTCCGTCTCTCCTCGGTCGTACGCGTCGACCATCCGTGCGAATCGCCCGTTTCGCTCCGTCCTGCGTGCGCGACGCCGGAGGAGGAACCACACGCCGGCGACGAGCAACAGGAACGGGATTACCGAGAACAGCGCGTTTAAGACGAACCCGAGGCCGCCACCGGGGAGACTCCCGAACAGGGGGACCAGACTCACCATCGACCGGCGAGACAGCCGGGAGCCGCTTCAACCCCCGGGTCGCATCTCCGTGCCGTCACTCCCACGACGACAGCGTCGACTGGAGGCCCGCGACCATCGTCGACTTCCGGCGGAGCGCCGACAACGGCACCGGCAGTCGGTCCGCAACACCCGTGACGGCCTCACGGAGCGTCTCCGCCTCGCCGTCGGTCCCCGCGAAGGCGTGCCGGACGGACTCCCGCACCTGCCACACCCCTGCGGGGCCCCAGTAGTCCGAGGAGACGTAGCGGACGACCAACGCCTTCCCCGAGCGACCGATCTCGTCGAGGTGTTCCAACACGCCCAGCCGGGCGGCGTGGTACGCGCCGGCCGTCTCCTCGGGGTAGCCGGTCCGACCCTCGCGGCCCTCGCGGTCGCTGGCGTACCACGGCTCCTCCCCGCCGGGGTTCCAGATACTGCCGGCGGCCTTCGCCTCGACGAGTTCGAACTCCCAGTTGCCGGGCGCGAGCACGACAAAGAAGTCGTTGCCGAGGTAGCTGTCGTGGTACACCCGAACGGTGTCGACGGAGGGGTTCGTGCGGATCGACCCGCGGAGGAACTGGCCGACGGTGTCGTCGACGGCGGTGATCGACCACCGCGTCGGGACGAGTCGCCGTTGGTCGGTCTGGCCGAGCGCGCCCGCCGAGAGGATCGTGTTGATCTCGTACACGTCGAACCCGCGGTTGTAGAGGTAGTTGATCGCCCCCTGTGCGCGCCAGTCGTCGTCCTCCAACGTCTTCTGGACCGGACGGGGGACGTGTGGGTTCTCCCCCAACTGGGCGCCCGCGGCGGCCGCACGCGGTCCTGTCGGCGTCGAGATGTCGTCACGGCCGAGATCGAAGTCGACGGTCGGCCCGTCCGCGAGCGCCACCTCCACGTCCACCGGTTGGTCGGCGATGGCGACCTCGCGTTGGGTGCCCAGAAATCCGTTCCAGGCGTCGTGGACCTGCGGGAGCCCGTCGTCACCGCGCGGGCTCGTGTCGGCCGTTCGTCTGGCCTGGTGAGCGTCCCGGTCGGCCGGCTGTGAGGCGTTCAACAGGGCCGTCCGGCGGCGGAACACGTCCGAGATCGACACCCCCTCCTCGTACCAGTCGCCGGAGGTCTCGTAGCGGGCGGCGTCGGCCTCGTGGCCCACCGGGGAGAGGATGCCCGTCGAGACGTTCGGGTAGTTCGCCCGCCCGACGAAAATTCCCGGCGAGACGGAGCCGAACTGGTCGCCGCCGCCGGTGGCCGCCGCGAACCGGTGTTCGAACGACTCCAGGTGGTCGAGGATCTCGTAGGACTTCTCCTCGGCGAGGCGACGCCGCTGTGCGTCGTCGTCCACCTCGTACTCCATGAAGTCGTCGAGTTGCACACACTCCGTACGGCGTGATCCGGCTTGAACGTTCTGTGTGTCAGAACGTGTCGGCGAGTCGAAAGAACTGCCACGAGGTGTGTGGGGCCGTGTGGCCGACAGGGGGAAGCCACGACGGCTCCGGGGGCAGTTCACCCAGCGCGGCGACGAAAGGGGGGCGTGTCACCGCGGCGGGCGTCTGTCGTGTCGCGTGCCTGCCACTTTAACCGCCCGGAGACTGAAACTGGCGTTTTGGCGTCTGGTCAGTCGGTAGTGGAGGACGGACAGGTGTTGTTGCTAGCAACAACAGTCATCTGTCGGTCGTTCCAATAGCTGCTGTGATCGAGACGGACGACGCGCAGGTGGTAATTGACGTGACGAGGGAGTTCAACCTCTCTTCGAGCGGTTCAAATCCGAGGTGATCGACGATGGCTACAACTGGTAACACAGACGACGGCACCGACCGAACACTACACGTTCGCTTCCGCGAGCAGGGTGGCGCCGAGCTAGAGGAGGCGTTGGCGGCACTGGATCGTGGAGAGACGCCCGAACCACAGTTGGAGGTCGTCTACGACGATCCAGCCGACGTACACCGCGTCACTCGGCCCAGCTCTCTGGAGTTACTCCGAGCGATCGTGCAACACGAGCCGACGAGCATCAGAGAGACGGCTCGTCTGGTCGACCGCGACGTGAGCCAAGTCCACCGGAACCTGGCCGAACTTGAGAGTCTCCACCTCGTCGATCTCGTGGCCGAGGGGCACGCGAAGCGCCCGGTCGTCTGGTACGATGCGATCGAGGTCGACCTCCCACTCGTGGCGTCGACTGCCGAATCGGGTGAACTGTCGGCGTAGACGGCTCAGTCGGCGAGTTCGTCGAACCGTTCGGCCAACTCGGTGTCGTTGGTGGTGATCCCGCCGGCGTCGTGTGTGGTGAGTCGGACCTCGACTTCGGCGTAGCGGACGATTATCTCCGGGTGGTGGAACGCTTCCTCCGCGAGGCCGCCGACGCCGGCCGCGAACCCGACACCCGCGAGATAGGAGTCGAACTCGTACACGCGGACGATCTCGTCGCCGTCACGCTCCCAGTCGGCCGGCAGGTGCGTTTCGATCTCGTCGTCTGACAGTGTCTCTGTCACACCCGACACACGGATGCCGGCAGTGAAAAGACTGTGCGAGTCGGCTGACGCGGGCAGGGTGGCTCGTGAACAGTGCCCGGCGGTCACCGCGCCTGGTAGTCGCTGCCGACCACCTCGCGGATGCGGTCGGCCGTCACCTCGCCGACACCGTCCACCGTCTGGAGGTCGTCCCCGCGGGCGGTCATCACCGCCTCGACGGTGCCGAACTCAGACAGCAAGGCCCGCGCCGTCACGGGCCCCACGTCCGCGATGGAGCTGACGACGTACTCCTGTTGTTCGGCCAGCGTCTTGTCGGCCTTCTCGCCGTGGGCCGACACCGTGCGGTCGTTGTCCGTCTGTTCGCGGTCCGCAATCGTCGCCAGTAACTCCCGGGTCCCGTCGGGGTCGGTCGTCCGCAGGACGGACGCACCGAAGTCGACCGACAACGACGCCAACGCCCCGCGGATCGCGTTCGGCTCCACGTTCCGCTCCCCGTACAGGTCCTCACCCTCGACGATCACCACCGGCCGGGCGTACGCCCGCGCCAGGTCGCCGACCTGTTCGAACAACGACCGGTCGCCGCCGACGAGCGTGTCGAGGAAGTCCGCGACCGACTTCCGTTCGACGGCGACCCGGTCCGAGAGGACGTAGTCGCCCACGGCCAGCGTCTCCAGCCGCGTCGTCACCCCCTCGCGTGTCGAGAGGTCTCGCGCGATGGTGGTCTCCAACTCCCGTTGGTCGATCACCACTTCCACATCGTCCGTCTCCCCTGCGGTGGCGACCACGCCCTCGTCGTCGAGTGCGTCGCCGATTGCCGGCTGTGGGGTGTCGTCTGTATCGAGGGTGTCGTCTGTGTCGGGGGTGTCGGTGTCGTCTGTAGTCCCGTCGATGTCGTCTGTGGTCTCGTCGGAGTCGGTCGCATCGGAGTCGGTCGTGTCGGCGTCGACTGGGTCGAACGACGCCAGCCCGGGCTGGCCGTCGTCTGTGTCGGCACTCGTGTCGTCGTCGTGGTCGTTCGCGCTCGGGTCGGCTTCCGCGCTTGTGTCGCTCCCTCCGCTCGCGTCGGCTTCCGCGCTCGTGTCACTCCCTCCGCTCGCGTCACCCGCCTCGTTCGTGCCGTCGAACTGGTCCAGCGCGGACTGGCCCGACAGTTCCTCGCTGAGCTCGTCGGCGACGCTCTTCAGCGACCGGAGTTCTTCCTCCATCTTCTGTTCCTTCCGGCGGGAGATCCAGAAGTACGCCTCGTCGCGGGTGTCCTCGGCCATCAACACGACGACACGGCCCTCCTCCTGGCGGCCGGTTCGTCCCTTCCGTTGGATCGACCGAATCCCGGTCGGCACCGGCTCGAAGAACAACACCAAGTCGACCTCCGGCACGTCCAACCCCTCCTCGGCGACGCTCGTCGAGACGAGCACCTCGAATTCCCCGGCGCGGAACTGGTCGAGCGTCTCCTGTTGTTCCGGCTGTGTCATCCCGTCGGAGCCGTCGGTGTCGTTCTGCCCGACGAACCGCCGGGTGTCGAACGACTCGGAGAGAAACTCCGTGAGCGCCTCCGCGGTGTCGCGTGACTCCGTGAACACGATCACGCGCTCCCCGCCGCCGATCCCGAGCGTCTGGGCCAACAACACGCGGGTCCGCCGGAACTTCGGGTGGAGGTCGTCGAACGCGTCCGCCAGCCGCATCGCCTCCCGCACTTTCGGCTCCGCGACCATCCGTTGGCTCGCCTTCGACGCACCCGAGGAGCGTGCGGCCTCCCGTTGTCGTTCGAAGTACCGGTCCAACGCCTCGACGCTCTGTGTCTCGACCAGCTCCACGGCCCGGCGGAGCTTCATCACCTCCGCGTGGGTGGACATCCCCTCGTAGGCGTCCGACTGCCCCGCGTCCATCATCTGCTGGAGCTCCCGCCGCATCGCGTTCAACTGCGTCTGGGAGACGTCCGGCTGTGTGGTGTCGCTCACGCCCAGCGATTTGAGCTTCTGGAGCCGGTCGCGGATCACTTCGTTCAGCGCGTCCCGGATCTCGATCACTTCCTCGGGCAACTGGATCTCCTCCCACTCCACGTCCGTCTCGTGGGTGTACTCCGCCACGTCAGCGTCTGTCTCGGTCATCACCTCCACCTCGTCGACGCCCAGGTTCTCACAGACGGTCTGGATCTCCTCGGCGTCGCCGCCGGGCGAGGCTGACATCGCCGTCACCAACGGCCGTTGGGCGTCGGCGTGGTAGCGCTCGGCGATGTAGACGTACGCGTACTCCCCGGTCCCACGGTGACACTCGTCGAAGGTGAGATGCGTCACCCGCGACAACGAGATTCGGTTGCCGATCAGGTCGTTTTCCACCACCTGTGGTGTCGCGATGACGATCCGGGCATCCTCCCACAGCGCCGCGCGGTCGTCGGGCGCGACCTCACCGGTGAACACGACGATCTCCTCGTCGGGCACCCGCAGTGCCTCGCGGTAGAACTCCGCGTGTTGCCGCACGAGCGGCTTCGTCGGCGCGAGAAACAACGCCTTCCCGCCGATCTCGTGGAGCCGCCGGGCGGTCGTCCGCAACGAGACGGTCGTCTTCCCCAACCCGGTCGGGAGACAGACCAACGTGTCCGCGTCGCTCGCGGCGTCCGCGAGCACCCCCTGGTACCGGCGGTCCTCGACCACCTGCGGGGTCAACAACGAGTGGTCGACGTACGCCTGGTCGTCCGTGTCGGCGGCCTCTGCCATCGTCGCTCGTTGGGCCGGTTCGTGGGTAAAGCTTCGCTGTGGGCAGGGTGGAAGTGGTTGGAGCTGCGAGAGTGGCGTCGCTGGCGACGTGCCAGGTTGCCTCTGTGGTCGTCCCAGCAGAGACAGACGGAATACTCCGTACAGCAAAGAGTTATTCCGTATTGGGCCGAACCGTGCGTATGGAAGAACCGGGTGAGGAGCTTCGAGCCGACGCCGACGAGCGAGCGTCCGCGCCAGATTTCGACGCGCTGACGCCGCCAGCGGACCTCGTGCGTGGAGACCGGACGCGTGACGACTTCTTCGACACCGCTCTGACGCTGACGACGCCCGCCACGGTCAGCGAGATCGCCGACAGAGCGGGACACGGCGTCGACGCTGCCCGTGAGTACCTGGACTGGTTTGAGCGGATGGGGATCGTCCACCGGCGGACGGAGTCGCCGGCGACCTACGAACGGAATCAGGAGTACTTCGACTGGCGGCGCGTGCAGATGCTCCGCCGCGAGTACACGCCCGAGGAACTCGTCACGCGGTTGGAACAGGAGACGGATCGTGTCGCCGGGTTCCGTGCGGAGTTGGGGGTCGAGTCACCAGACGAGATCTCGCTGTCTGCGTACGCGGCCGACACCGACCGCTCCGTAGAGGAGGTGTGGGAGACGGTGAGCGCGTGGCGGACTGCACAGAACAGGATCGCACTGCTGGAGCGTGCGTTGGAGGCGGAGCGTGGCGGTGCGGCGGACCGACAGCCAGCCGTATGAGTGGTGGTCGTGACGACGTGTCGGACGAACCGGCCGCAGACGCAGCCGTCGACTTCGACCGGCTATCGCTCGTCCGAGAGCGACTCGCTGGGAACGAGCGGTTCACACGACTCGTCGAACAACCGGATTTCGCACCGACCCGACTGGTGTGCGTGTACAGTGAGCGGCTCTATCCGAGTCGGGTCACGTCGGCGCGGCTCGAGATCAGTTGGTACGAGAACGGCGACTTCTCGCTCCACTACCACGAGCAACAGACGAACGGAACGTTTGACCACCGGTGGGACCGGCACCCGTCGGACCACAACACACGGGATCACCTCCACCCCGGCCCGGACGCGCCGACACCAGGCGAGGATACGTCTCACCCAACAGACTGGCGGGACGTGCTGTCGGCGGTGCTCGCCGAGATTGAGGAACGACAACGCGGGTTCTGGGAGGACTGAGTTTAGTCGTTGTGTGACGACACGCAGATGAACCGACGCTCGCACTACCTCTGCTTGCTCCTCACTGTGACACACGATCGGGAACTGTGATGTCGGTTCTGAATTCGCAAGTTCTGACCCAATCTGATCGAAAAATCACTGTCCTCTGTGATTTCAGTGAAAAGCAATCAGAAAACGCCACGCCCGCATATTCACTCCGCATCTGGACACTGCCGCGGGGGAGAAGTGATCAGTCTTCCTTGTGCTCTCGCAGGAGGTCGATCAGTTCGGTTATGCGGGTTTCCTTATCCGGGTCGAGATCGGCGTCTGCGAGCCAGGTGTCGAGTCCTTCGAACCTCCATGAGGTGGTGAAGTCCTGTTCACAGAGGTTGCGGTATTCTTGTTCCTCCGGTTGTGTGTTTTCTTCGAGTAGTATTAAGGTTATTAAGTAGAGAAAGTTATTTATAGCGTTTTCCTCAGTGGTGTCGCTCAGGCTCCTTGCCTTCTCGACATCCTGTTTTGCTTCAGTAAACTGCCCGAATCGGATTCTAGCCTCCGATCTGTTCTGAAGAGCCACGCTATATTCGGGATTAATTTCGAGTGCTCGGTCGTAGTCTGCGATTGCGTCTTCGTAGTCACCCAGTCTCTGCTTCGTGCTCCCGCGATTGTTGTAGGCTTCCGAATTTTCGGGATCAATTTCGAGTGCTCGGTCGTGGTCTGCGATTGCGTCTTCGTAGTCACCCAGTCTCTGCTTCGCGTTCCCGCGATTGTTGTAGGTTTCTGACTTTTCGGGATCAATTTCGAGTGCTCGGTCGTAGTCTGTGATCGCGTCTTCGTAGTCACCCAATTCCTGCTTCGCGTTCCCACGATTGTTGTAGGCTTCTGAATCTTTGGGATCAATTTCGAGTGCTCGGTCGTAGTCTCCGATTGCATCTTCGTAGTCACCCAATTCCTGCTTCGCGTTCCCGCGATTGTAGTAGACATCTGAATTTTCGGGGTCAATTTCGAGTGCTCGGTCGTAGTCTGCGATTGCGTCTTCGTAGTCACCTAGTTCCTCTTTCGCGTACCCACGGTTCACAAGTCTGGCCACAGTCTCACCATCTCTATCGATCAACCGACTGTACATTAATATCGCATTCTCATACTTCCCATTCTGTAGTTCTGAGAAAGCGTCTTGAGAGAGCTCCGAGATGTCTAGCTCCTCTTCTTCTGCCTCACTGGGGTCTGCCTCGTCTCGTTCTTCCAGAATCTCGTCGAGTTGTGCGACGCGTTGGTCAAACCGATCCTGTAGCTCGTCCTTCTCTGTCACTGGTGGAAGATCGTTGATCAGCTGTCGGAACTGACTCATCAGCGAGTTGAACCCCTCAATCGGAACGACCCGCCCGTCAGACTCCCGAACCAGCTTGGCCGCACGATCAGAGATCTTCTCCCCGACAGTGTCGGCGTCGTGATGTTCGCGCGGCCGACGAACACACCAGTACAGTCGGTTCCCAGAGATGTCGGCGTCCTCCAGTGCGGACATGATCGAGTCGTCGCGACCGCTGTAGCCGACGACGATCAGCCCGTACTCCTTCGTCGTCTCGGTCACCACCGTCTCCATCGACTCGCTGAGGCGGTCGGTCTCCTCGTCTGTGTTCCGGAGATTGCTGTAGAGATAGTCGCCGTGGAGTTTGACGATTGCCGGGTCGTCCTGCGTGATCTGGAACTCCGGGACGACCGCGCGGTGGTTGATGATCTGGGGACGTTCCTCCGAGAGCAGGTAGAACGCGTCGAACAACAGGTCGTCGAAGTTCGGGGTGAGCGTGAGTGGCACCTGCTGTCCGCCGCTCCGGTGACTCATCATCGACGCGAGTATGAGGTGGCCAGTAGTGGGGTCAGCGCCATCCACGAGTTCCTGAATGTACTCCCGTCGCGCCGCCGGGTCGGGGTGGAACCTGTCGAACCAGTAGCCGTACTCGTCGCCCGGTTCGACGCTATCGTCATTCTCCTGTTCTTTTGCCCACTCCGCAACCGTATCCTCTGACGGATCGGTTTCGTTCGGGTGCTGGAACTCGTAACACCTCAGACGCCACTCGTCGATCAACTCCCCCGCGGTCGGGATACCGGACGGACGCGGGCGGGATGTTCCCGCACCGATCAGAAACGCGTAGTTCCCAGTCGCCCCGACGAGGCGCGCCAGCTCCGGAACGTCGGCTCTCTGGAGTTCCTCGTCACTCGTCTCAGACACACCAACAACTGGCGGCGCTCACACCTGATTGTTCCGGATGGCTAGCGCCAACACCACGGAGAAACCAACCGCACAGAGCCGTCTGTCTCGCGCGCGCCGCCTCACGACCCCTCTGGACGGTCAAGTGTCACCTCGGCGTCGACTTCGTACGCGTCCCGGGCCGTCTGCGGCTGGCGGTCACACGCCGACTCGGGGACGGAGGCGTCCATCAACGCCGCCCACTCCGGAATGTGACACTCTGTGTCGCGGGCCATGGCAAGTACCGACGCGAACCACACAAATAATAGTTCGCCCCGGTTCCGAACCGGCGGGACTCCGACGAAAGGCGTTCGCGACCGGGAGATGTCGGAAGATCAAACACGACTCACTCGATGGTCGCCGGCGGGTCGGCGAAGAGATTGTACTCCGCCAGCGCCGTCTGGACGAGTTCGACCCGGTCGGCGAGGTGGTCCCACTCGCTGGCTACCTCGCGACGGCTCGTGATCTCCTCGGGGTCGTCGAGTGAGCCGAGACTGGCGCGCAACGCGTCCGGCGAGTCGATGTCGTAGCGTGCCTCCCAGTCTGCGATCTGTGTCTGCATCGTGGCGAGTGTCTCGGTGAGTTCTTCGCGATCGTGATCGCGTTGGAGCGTCGCCACCTCTCGGTAGGTCGCCATCAGGCGGTCGACGCGGTACCGAGTCGTGTCGCCGTGGTCGATTCGCTGGAGAACGCCGTCTGCGACGAGCTGGTCGAGATACTTCTGTGCAGTCTTGACCGCAGTGTCTGTCTCGTCGGCGACCCACGAGGCGGTTCGAGGCTGTCGGAGCGTTCGGGCCGCCGCGCGGACGCGCTCGCCGCTGGTCGCCGACGGGTCTGTCTCTCCCGACCTACGAGAGTGATCTGAACTCACACGAGTCCTTTCTCGTGTCACCGACAAATATCCAACGCGCTGGAACACGTCGTCGGACACGACCGTACACAGTGTCGACTACCACACACCCTGTCGCAGATCCATCCAGGTGACGACCGCGACGTGTGGCAGCGTCAACACGGCGATGCCGACCAGATACACCGCGAGTAGCCCCTCAGCGCCGGCAGCGGCCCGCGGCGCGGCGACCAACACCAGGCCGACGATAACGAGCCCGCCGACGCTCATCGGCGTCGCGTCGCGGGCGAGTTTCCGGAGTGCGCCGCCGAGATCACCAGACGCGAGCGCCGTCCGCGCGCCGCGACCGGCACCCAGCAGTGCGTCCGTCGGTCCCGTCGCCGTCGCGTCCGGCGGGGCGTCGTCGATCAACGCGAGTCGGGCGAGGTGGCGGGTGGCGTGCCAGAAACAGAAGTACAGTCCGATCGCCAACACCGGCGGCACGGCGAGGAAGTAGAGCCACAGCAACGCGACTTCGCTGGCGTCGACGAGCCACGGCCGGCGGGCAGCGCCACGAACGACACGCACCCCGCCGAGCGTGACCGCGAGCAGGCTCACCGCGCCGAAGCCGAGACCGACAGCAGTCTGGGCAGTCGGCCCGAACAACGGCGGGAGCGGCTGGTCGGTGAACAACCCGACGAGCGCGGCGGCCACCTCGCGGTACGCCGTCGGGAACGCGACAAGCGGGACGAGCATCGGGAGCCCGCCGCGGACGACCGCCGCCAACACCCGTTCGGCGCGGGTCGGGAGGTGATCGGCATCGACGAACCGCAGGAGAGCGTACAGATCACCCTGTCCCCAGTGGGCCCACGTCAGCAGGATAAAGAAGCCGAACGCGGAGACGGGCGCAAAGAACCACCAGCCCGTGTACAGCCCGCCGAGAACGGCGTACAACACCCCCACGAGCGCGAGCGACCGGCGGCGCGAGGCGTCGCCCAGCCGGTCGGGGACGAGGTGGTCGACCGCGCCGTGTGGGAAGCCGAAGACGACGACACTCGCCACGAACGGCGCGTACCGGAGCGCCAACGGCGCGTCCGCGAGAAACGGTGCCAGCGGCAACACGGCCGCGACCGCGATCCACGAGAACTGGACCCCCCAACGCCGGAGCACGGCCGTCAGCCTCGGCGGGAGCGACTCGCCTACCGCCACGTCGTGTCACCCCCGCGTCCGTGCGCCGTGTGGCCGGTGATACCGTCTTCGCGTCCGTGCACCGTGCGGTCGGTGACACCACCTTCGCGTCCGTGCACCGTGCGGTCGGGGACGCCGACCGCGAGAGGCGTCAGTTCCACCGTGCCATCACCCACTCGAACAAGACGAGTCCGTAGACGACCAGAACGTTGGTGATCAGGAAGAACGTCGCTTCCTCGACCGGCAGGCCGAGAATGTCGAACCCCGAGGAGAACTCCTCAGAGATCGTCCAGATCCCGATTCCGATGGCGACCCGGTCGACCGCCCAGAGATACAACGTCGGGACGGCGACGGCCGGGAGCCAGTCGCGCCACGTCCGCAGGAGGTAGGTGCCGCCGACCGCCCACTGGAGCGCGACAATCGGGGCCGCCCACACGAGGATCGCGCCGAGGTAGAACCACCGGTCGCCGGCGACGAACACCATGACACCGCCGGCCGCACCGGTCGCGAGCCACGCGAGCGCGCCGACGACTCGGGGAGCGGCGGCGAAGTCGCCGTCGACGGGTGTGGGGTCGAAGTCGACGTGGTAGAGCCACGCGCCCGCCAACACGGTCTGGAGGACGAAAAACAGATACTCGCCCAGCGGAGCGGCCCAGAACCGGGCGACGACGGCACCGTCGCCGTACCACCACACCCCGCGTTCGATCAGGACGTTGTCCCACGGCGTGGTGTAGAGAAACGCGACCGTCGCCATCAGCGTCACCCCAATCGTGGAGAGCAGCCGGCGACGGGCGGGGAGCTGTGGGCGGGTCGTAAACACGAGCGCCAACGGCGGGAGCGTGAACAGGACGTGGAAGGCGAGATACGGGAGCGTCACGGTCGGCCTCCCTGTCGGCCGGCAGTGGGGAGACGACAGCCCGCACGCGACCGACCCCCGGGTTGTTGCACGATTCGGCGGTGGGGGTGGCTCCCGGATAAGCCTACGGAAGTTCGCCGAGCGCGTCCGGAACCGACATTACGCGGCTGGTCGAACCGCCGTGTGTGTTCAGACAGTTCCGGGCGGCCGTCGCGGACGCGCTCGCGGACGCGAGCGCCGCGGCCGGCTACCCGACGGAGGATCTGGGGATCGAGGAGCCGCCGGACGACGTCGACGCCACGCTCGCCTCCAGCGTCGCCTTCCGACTCGCCGCGGAGGCGGGCGCGCCGCCGCCGCAGGTCGCCGGCGAGGTCGCCGCCGGGGTCGACGCGAGCGAGGTGGCGTATCTCGACCGCGTCGAGACACAGGGACCGTACGTCAACTTCTACACGGACGAGAGCTACCTAGCCGACACACTCGCCGCCGCGGACGACGACTGGGGCCGGCTCCCCGAGCGCGGGGAGTCGGTCGTCGTGGAACACACCTCGGCGAACCCGACCGGGCCGATCCATGTCGGCCGGGCACGCAACCCGATTGTCGGCGACGCGGTCGCGAACGTGTTGGGCTACGCCGGCTACGATGTCGACCGCCACTACTACGTCAACAACGCCGGCCGGCAGGTCGCAGTGTTCACCTGGGCCTACGAGACGTTCGATGAGGCCGAGCTCCCGCCGCCGGAACGCGAGAAGCCGGACTACGAACTGGTGCGGTACTACCGCGCGGGCAACGCCTTCCTCGACGAAGACGACGACGAGTGGCCCTCGACGGCGGCAGAACGGGAGGCCGCCGAGGCAGAAATCGAGTCACTCATGCGCGGCCTGGAGGGCCACCCGGACGGCGCCGACGACGCCTACGACCGGGTCGACGAGGTCGTCGACAGCGTGCTCGCGGGGATGCGGGGCACACTCGACCGGCTCCCGGTCGGGTTCGACGAGTTCGTCCCGGAGACGCGGTTCATCCGCGACGGGTCCGTCGACGACGTGGCCGAGCGGCTCCAGGCGACCGACGAAGCCGTCTACGAGGACGACGCCTGGCAGTTGGATCTCTCCGATCACGGGATCGAGAAGAACTTCGTGTTCCTCCGTTCGAACGGCACCTCACTGTACACCACCCGCGACGTGGCCCACCACGAGTGGAAGTTCGAGCAGTTCGACCGCGCGGTGACGGTGATCGGCGAGGACCACAAGCTCACCTTCGACCAACTGAACACCACCCTCGAACTGCTGGGGACGGACACCGACCGACTGGAGCAGGTGTTCTACTCGTGGGTGAACCTCCCGGAGGGTGGGATGAGCACCCGCGAGGGGACGGGAGTCGATCTCGACGAGCTGTTGGACGAGGCGATCCAACGGGCGCGGTCGGAGGTCGAAGACCGGTTGGACGACCGGAGTCGCGGCGATCTGACGGACGCAGACATCGACCGGATCGCAGAGCAGGTCGGGGTCGGCGCGGTGCGGTTCGACGTGGTCGCGACACAGCCGTCGAAGGCGATCACCTTCGAGTGGGACCGGGCGTTGGACTTCGAGGCGCAGTCGGCGCCGTACGTCCAGTACGTCCACGCCCGGTGTTGCGGGATCGAAAGCGAGGCGCGCGAGGCGGGGGTCGCCCCCACCGAGTCGGTCGACCCCGGCGCGTTGGCGTCGCCGGAGGCGCGGGCGCTCGTCGCCGAGATCGCCCGGTTCCCGGCCGTGATCGAGCGCGCGGCGGACGATCTCGAACCCCACCAGATCGCGGCGTACGTCCGCCGGTTCGGCGAACGGTTCAACGCCTTCTACCGGGAGTGTCCGGTGGTGTCGGCCGACGAGGAACTGGCGGCCGCGCGGCTCGCGGTCGTCGTCGCCGCACGCCACACGGTCGCCAACGCGCTGAGCGTGCTCGGTGTCGCCGCGCCAGAGTCGATGTAGTCGCTCCTGGGTTGATGTCGTCGCTCCTGGGCCGATGTCGTCACTCCCGGATCGGCGTCGGCGGCGACAGTCCGCGTTGGGCTCAGACCGGGAGAAACACTGTCGCCAGCAACGAGCCGCCCACTGCTCGGACGACGTAGGCGCCGCCGCCGAGCGTCAACAGGAGGAAGACGAGAATCCACCACAGCGGCACGCTGTCGTCCACGTCGCTCATACCACAGCCAGACGGTGCCGGCTGTAAGAAGCTCTCGGTTCGGTCTCGGCCGGGCGGTCAGGAACGGAACAGCCGACCGAGGAACCCGCCGTCGTCGTCCTCCTGGTCGTCCTCCTGGTCGTCCTCCTGGTCGTCCTCGGAAAACGGGATCGCGTCCTCGTCGATCTCGTACTCGACGGCGTTGCCGCGGTCCGTCTCCTCACGCGAGATTGCCGACTCCGGCACCGTCTCCCCGAGCACCGTCCGGCGGGCTTCTGCGGCAGCCGGGTCTTCCTCGCCGTCGCCGTCGTCCCGGATGATGACCCCGTCGTCGTCGATCCGCTCGTCCGGCGCCGGCTCTGAGTCCGCCTCACCGGTGTCTGTGGGCTCCGACGACTCCGTCGCCGGTGTCGACTCCGCAGCCGGCGTGTCCCGCCGGCTGTCGGGTGCCCCGCGAGGAACGTCTCCGTGTTGCGGGCCGCCGTCTGTGGCGTCGCTCGCGCCGGGCTCGGCGGGGGACCGTTCGGCCGCGGTGCTCTTGTCGGCCCCGCCTGCAGTGTCGGCCCCGCGGCTGGTGTCTGCGCCACGAACGGCGTCGGTCGCGCCCGTTCCGGCGCGTGCGTCGTCGACCTCCGGCGGCGGCGGGACCCGTTCGACGGCGAGTCGGGAGGCGAGACGGCGGAACGCCAACGCCACGTCGCCGCCGGGAGATCGGACGGTGATCGGCTCGCCGATGGCACTGCCGGCGGCCAGTTCGCGGGACTCCGGAATCCGGCCGAGCAACGGCGCACCCACCTCCGGGTCGGCGCTGTCGTCGCGCGCGCGGTTGACCGCGACACCGGCAACGGTGCCGCCGAGTTCCCGCGTCAACGCCAACGACTTCTGGGTCGCCGACAGCGCGTCGCGGTCGGGCGTGGTGACGAGTAAGACGCCGTCCGCCAGCGAGAGCGGGAGTGCGCTCTCGTGTGTCAGCCCGGCGCTCGTGTCGACGACGATGTAGTCGACACCGGAGACGGTCGACAGCGCCGCGCCGAGCTGCGCCGGGTCCGCACGACGGAACGAGTCGAGATCGTCGCGCCCGGGGACGACGTAGATCCCGTGTGGCCCCTCGTAGGCGGCCGCCGACAGCGTCGCCTCGCCCGCCAACACGTCGTGGATCGTCGGGTCGTCGGAGCCGGGCGTGACCCCCAGCGCCGGACCGAGGTTCGGGGTGCCGATGTCACCGTCGACCGCCACCACGCTGTGGCCCGCGGCCGCGAGCGTCGCGGCGAGGTTGGCGGCGGTCGTGGTCTTCCCGACCCCGCCCTTCGCACCCGAGATGGCGTAAACGTCCGGCATCGCTTCTTCCTCCGTTGCACGCCCCTATAAATCTGAGTCCCGTCTGGCCGCCCCGACGGATCGGCCCGAGACGTGTCGGGTAAATGTCACTCTCCGTCACCCCCCGTTTCTGGTGGAACAACGGACAGAAGCCTCAACCCGTCGCCGCGACCAGAACGTCTCGTGACAGTCGCAGATCTCCACCTCCACACGACCGTCTCCGACGGCGTGTTGACACTCGACGAGCTGCCGGCCGCGGCCGAGAGAGCCGGCGTCGAAGCCGTCGCCGTCACCGACCACGACCGCTACCACCCGGGGCTCAACGAGCCGGTCCAACGGATCGAGGGGGTGACGGTGATCCGCGGGATCGAGCTTCGCGTCGACGCCGGTGACCAGCGTGTCGATCTCCTCGGCTACGGGCTCCGGGAGACGGGCGCACTGGCCGCCGAGTGTGACCGCATCCAACGCGACCGGCAGTCCCGTGGCCGGCGGATGGTCGAACGGGTGGAAGCCGAGACCGGGGCCGAACTCGACGTGGAGATCGCGCCCGGACTCGGCCGGCCGGATATCGCCCGCGCGGTCGAAGAGAGTGACGCGCCGTACGACTACGGCGGTGCCTTCGACGAGCTGATCGGGAACGACCGGCCGTGTTACGTCTCCCGAGACGTGCCGACCGTCGAGGAAGCCGTCCCGTTGCTCAGAGAGGCGTGTGCGGTCGTCGGGCTGGCACACCCGTTCCGGTACGACGACCCCGCGGCGGCGTTGGCGCTCGTCGCCGACCACGATCTCGACGCCGTCGAACGGTTCTACTCGTACGGCCACGACCCCGATCTCGGGCCGCTCGACGAGCTGCTCACAGACGAGGAGCTGTTGTGGACGGGTGGGAGCGACGCACACGACCGGACGCTCGGCGTCGCCGGTCCCGCGGGCGACGACTGGGAACAGATCCGGGCGGCGCTGGGGATCGACGAACAGGCCGGCTGAGTCGCCCCGTCGTCAGGACTGGAACGACACCTCGATCTCGTCGCCGTCGTCGGGGAGCGTGACCGCGCCGTCGAAGACCGCCTCGGCCTCGGCGACGAGTTCGTGTGTGCGACCGGCGTACCGCGAGGAGACGTGTGTGAGTGCGAGCCGCCGGACGCCCGCGCGTGCGGCGATCTCGCCCGCCTCGCGAGCGGTGGCGTGACCCGTCGAGCGCGCGCGGTCGACAGCCTCGTCGACGAAGGTGGCGTCGTGGATCAACAGGTCTGCGCCGTCGGCGACAGACTCCGTCGCCGCGACCGGGCGGGTGTCGCCGGTGTAGACGACCGTCCGGCCGGGGCGGGGGTCGCCGACGACCGCCTCGGGTTGGATCACGCGGCCGTCGTGTTCCACCGGTTCGCCGTCGTGGAGCCGGCCGTACTTCGGACCGGGGGGAATCCCCAGTTCCTCCTCGGCCCGTTGGCGGTCGAACCGCCCTTTCCGGTCGTCCTCGACGAGCGCGTAGCCGACGGCGGTCGTCCGGTGTTCCGTCGCGAACGTCCGCACCTCGAACCCCTCGCCGGACAACGCGACCGTGTCCGGCGCGTTCTCGACGACCCGGACGGGAAACGAGGGTGTCGTCCCGCCGGCGTGGACCAACGACTGGAGTTCCCGGCGCGTTCCGGGCGGCCCGTGGATCGCTAACCCGGCCTCGCGGTCGTTGAACCCCATCGACTGTACGAGTCCGGGAATGCCGAGCACATGGTCACCGTGAAGATGTGTGACGAACAGGTGTGAGACGTCGAACCCGGTGCCGAACCGCATCATCTGGCGTTGGGTCCCCTCGCCACAGTCGAACAACAACGACTCCCCCTCGCGGTTGAGGTGAACCGCACTGGGGGCGCGCTCGACCGTCGGCACCGCGCCGCTCGTCCCGAGGAACGTCACTCGGAGTGTCATTCGTTCTCGGAAGCCAGGCGTCTGCGGCGGGAAACGCTGTCGGAGCCGGAGCGGTGTCGTGTCACCCTTCGACGCGGTCGAGATACACGCCGACACCCGCCATCCCGAGAACGAACAGTGCGAACAGGCCGACCACGACGATCCCGCCGGGCGCCTGGAGGACGACCCCGCCGGCCTCCTCGGGCGTCGGATCGGTGGTGTACCGAGAGCCGACGACCATGAGCAGGACCACGAACGAGCCTGCCGCCGCCAGCGAGACGGCGATCTTCCGACGCATGTCGGCGTCGATCTCCATGCGTTCCGCTTTCTGTGGCCGCCGCAAAAACGCTTCGAAGCGTCTGTTGGCTCACAGGATTTCCGCCGCCTCCTCGACAGACATCGTTCCCTGTTCGACCGCGGTCAACACCCCGCGGACGCCGTCGGTCGGGTCGGGTTCCGAGACACCGTCCTCGTCCAGTCGGGTCTGTTCGGACTTGCCGGCCAACGCCGGGATGTCCTCGCCGTCGGCCAGCGCGCGGTCCTTCTTCACGCGTTTGTTGCCGCTGTCGGTCGTGTGGAGATCCGCCGGGTGGAAGAACGCCCAGTCCTCGCGGTCGAACCGCGCGCCGATACGGGCCTTCGCGCCGAAGCTGCGGGCGAAGTAGATCAACGACTCCACCTCCTCAGCGTCGAGATAGATCGGGCGGCCAGAGGAGGACTTCGCCTCCACCGCGTAGAACCGTTCGCCGTCGCCCGCGAGCACGTCCGGCAGGTCACGCTCCGTCGCGGCGCCGCTGGCGGGCGCGCGCATCACCGCGAACCCCGCCTCGTCGAGACGGTTGACCAGCTCGCGTTCCCGACGATCACCCTTCGCGTTGCTCGACATGGCTTCTTTCTCCGGCCGTCGGAGGCATAAGCGCGCGGCTCCGTGGCGTGGTGTTGTCTGCGGTGGGTGGCGACGACCGAAACTGCCGGCGGCGAGTGCCGACGGCGGCGACTGTCGCTGGCTGGAGTCGCTCAGAGGGAGACCGGCGTCGGGCCGTCCTCGCCGACGGGGGGCGCGTCGCGGTCGTTGTAGCCGAGTCGCCCCACTGCGCCGGCCGGCAGGCCACAGAACAGCGACGCCCGAAGTGCCTCGTAGCTCTCGTACTCATCGTCGCCCGCGCGTTCCAACACCGTCGTCACCGTGGCCTCGCCGTCCGGAAGCTCGACGACGAGGTCGCCGTGTTCTGCACACACCTGCTCGGGTGTGATCGGGGACTCGAACAGCCGTGCCGTCTCTCCCAAACGCATCGTGTGTAGACGGTCACCGGGTATTTTTTAACGATTGTCCATGTAGGATCTCTGAGCCGTTGGGCTCCTTCGAATCGCTTCAATGCGACAGTGTGTCAGGAACCGACCGCGTGGCGTCACTCGACCGCGTCGGGGTCGTCGATCCGGCGGGAGACGTAGACGATCAGCGACAACGGGACACCGAGAACGACCGCCATCGTCACGCCGCCGAAGACGGCGAAGCCGGCCTGCGTCGCCGGCAGTGGGAGCACGCCGAACAGCTCCGGGCGCCTCAGTCCGTCGACGAACGTCGCGGTCAACACGCCGGCGGTCGCCGCGACCCCGACCAACGCGACGTAGAGGCCGACGACGAACCGCCGGCCGCGGGTGTTCGCGGTGTCGACCCCGTTGCTCGTTGGCTGGCTGTCGCTGGTGTCGCTGTCGACCGTCCCCTCGGTCGTGTCGTCGCCTGCCGTCGGTGCGTCCTCGCTCACGCCCGGAGAGACGGGCGGGCGCCCCCTAAGTGCCGCCCTTCGGCGTGCCCCGACGGGTTTTCGAGTGTGCGGGCCACACCGAGGGTATGGACGAGACCGACATCCTAGGGCTGGTGCTCGGCGGCGTCGCCCTGCTCATGTTCGCGACCGGGCTGATTCTGGTGTTCCAGTAGCCCGCACACGGCCGCGTGAGGCAACGACCAGAAACGGAGAGAAGAGCGTTACTCGTCGGCGTCCGGCTCGCCGCCGTCCGGCAACACCGTCTCGCCGTCCTCGTCGTCACCGCCGTCCGGGACGGCGCGTTCGAGCTGGGTGTCGAACCAGTCCCACTCGGCGGTGTTGAGGTCACGCTCCGCGAGATTCCACGGGTCGCCGTCCTCCACCTTCGGCCCCTCCAGCCAGGAGACGACGAGGTTGTACACCCAGAGGAACCCCCCGATCAACAGGAGGAACGCTCCGAAGGTGGCAATCTGGTGGAGTGTGATGAACTGCGGGAGGTAGGTGGCGTACCGCCGCGGCATCCCGCCGTACCCCAGCAACACCATCGCGAAGAAGGTCACGTTGGTGCCGACCATCCACAGCCAGAAGTGGACCTTCCCGAGCCGTTGCTGGTACCACCGACCGGTGAGCAACGGGAACCAGTAGTAGATGCCCGTCATCCCCGCGAAGGTGATCGCCCCCATCACGATGTAGTGGAAGTGACCCACGACGTAGTAGGTGTCGTGTAACACGAGATCAACCGGAATCGAGGCGAGGAACACACCCGTCACCCCGCCGATGATGAAGTTGGAGACAAAGCCGATACAGAACAACATCGGTGTCGTCAGGCGCAGACGGCCGTTCCACATCGTTGTGATCCAGTTGAACACCTTCACCGCCGACGGGATGGCGATCGCCAACGACACCGCCATGAACGACGCTCGGAGCCGCGGGTCGATCCCGGTGGTGAACATGTGGTGGGCCCACACCCCGAACGACAACACGCCGATCGCGAGCGTGGAGTAGACGACGAACTTGAAACCGAACAGCTTCCGGCCGGCAAAGCGCGGCAACACGTAGCTGATGATCCCCATCGGCGGGAGAACGAGAATGTACACCTCGGGGTGGCCGAAGAACCAGAACAGGTGTTGCCACAGGATCGGGTCACCGCCGCCGACGGCGAAGAACTGTGTCCCGAAGTTCCGATCCAACAACAACATCAGGAGAGCGCTCCCCAGCAGCGGGAACGCGAACAGGATGAGCCCGGACTGGGTGAGGATCGTCCACGAGAAAATGTCCAGATTCGCCCACGTCACCTTCCCGTCACGCTCCGTGACGATGGTGGCGATGAAGTTGATCGCCCCCATCGTCGCCGACACCCCCGAGAGGTGGAGCCCCAACAACATCAGGTCCACGCCGACGTTGGCCTGGGTGCCCGCGCCCGCGCCCGACGACAACGGCGTGTACATCGTCCAGGCGGTCTGTGCCGGGACGACGTTGTCGATTGGGAAAAAGCCCGCCCAGATGAGCAACGCCGCCGGCGGCAACAACCAGAACGCGATGGCGTTGATCCGGGGGAACGCCATGTCGTCGGCGCCGATCATCAACGGGATCAGGTAGTTCGCGAACGCCGCGATGATCGGCGTCCCGAACAGGAACAACATCGTGATCCCGTGGCTCGTCAACAGGGAGTTGTACAGCGTCGCGCTCCCGAGCACGTTCAGCTCCGGCGTGATCAGCTCGACGCGCATCAACATCACCATCAGCCCGCCGACGACGAAGGCGATGATCGCGTACAGCCCGTACAACATCCCGATGTCCTTGTGGTCGACCGTCGTCAACCACCTGATCAGTCCGGCCGGCTTCTCCTCGGAGACGTACTCCTCGGCGGCGTCGCCGAGCCCCGTGCCGCCGCTGCCCAGCGGCGTGTAGGAGTACCAGTTCTCCAGCCGGGTGAGATACCCGACGACGGCGAGGAGGAACGCCCCCATGAACGCCGTCAGGAGCAGTTGCGAAGTGACCTCCATGACCCACCCTCGAACACGGACGTACAAGAATGATTCGAGTCCCCACACCCGGCTCCGTCCCGGGGTTGCAGTCGGGGAACGTGTAATTCGAGTGATCTGTCGACTGCTCTACTCGAAATTAGGGGTGGGGGTGTTCCACCGGAACCAGGCGAACCGCAG
>ERZ1034488.5-NODE-5-length-56991-cov-5.498823_pt1 | contig 56991 bp, 54 predicted proteins | sample MGYA00520646_ERZ1034488 | MGnify/ENA primary metagenome ERZ1034488 (study PRJEB33760, sample SAMEA4777686) | hypersaline lake metagenome | biome: hypersaline environment; feature: brines | place: Spain | collected 2012-08 | depth 0 m ...
CGACACCACTGCCGACGCAGACGGCGACACCACTGCCGACGCAGACGGCGACACCACTGCCGACGCAGACGGCGACACCGCCGCGGCGGACAGCGGCCCCGTCGCGGTCTCGACAGCGCCGACCGCACCGAGTGTGCCGGCAGAGACGCCGCCGACAGATCTGACGACCGCGACCGACGGCGCGGTCGACGGGACCGATCTCTTCGACGGCCGGTCGGTGTACGAACGGCTCGCCGACGCCGGCGTCGAGAGCCACGCGATCCAACCGTCGCGGGTCGTCGGTGGGCCCTACGGCGAGGTCGCGACTGCTGGCGCACAGCGACACGGCGTCGACAGCGTCGCCGCCTTCGCGCTGTCGATCAGACGCCAACTCGCGGCGGCGACGGAGCCCACCTACGTGTACGCCTACTGGCCGAACGTGGACAGCGCGGCCCACGGCGCCGGCACCCGGAGCCCAGACTACGACGCAGAGTTGGCGGCTGTCTGTGCGGCCGTCGAACGGGAACTCGACCGACTGGACGACGCGACGGCCGCAGAGACCATCTTTCTCGCGACGGCGGACCACGGCCACCGCCAGTCGGCGCCGTCGGAGGCAGTCGACCTCTCGGCGTTGCCCGCGGTGTGGGGGAATCTGGCGCGACACGACGACAGTCGGCCGGTGTTGCCGACCGGCGGCCCGCGGAACCTCCACCTCCACGTCCAGCCGGGAGCAGTCGACACCGTGCGGGGGGCGCTCGCGGCGGCACCGTTCGAGGCGCGGATTCTGGACGGCCAGACGGCAGTCGACGACGGGTTGTTCGGCACGGGTGAGGTGTCGCCGAAACTCCGGGAGCGTGCCGGGGACCTGATCGTCGTGCCGGAGTCGGTCGGCGTGTGGTTCGGCGACGAACAAGGGAAACTCGACTTCGTCGGCCAACACGGCGGTCAACACCCCGAGGAGACACACGTCCCGTTCGTCGCGACGCCGTTGGCCGAGTGGTGAGGAACGGAACGTTCATACTGGACGGGTAGAGAAATTCGACAGAGAATGCTCCCGTTACAGGTCGTCGACACCTTCCTGCTGGAGTACAACGTCGGGCAGGCGTTGTTGTTGGGGTTCATCCTCTCCATCGCGGGCACGCTCCCACTGAAGTCGCGGAAGGTCGTGTCGTTGGTGACGCTGTCGTTCGGCGTGATCTTCATGCTGACCCCCCAGTCGTTGGTGCCGATCCACTACCTCTTCTTGGGGCTGGTGTTGCTCGTCGTCGCGCCGTTGTTGTACGTCACCGCCGAGCGCTGAAGACACCCTTTTCAGGCTGCCCGGAGTCACGCGGAACGTGATCACGGCCCGCGCACCGGCGACGACGGCGAACCTGGGGAGCGGCTACGACACGTTCGGCGCCGCGCTCCAACGACCGGCCGACGAGGTGACAGTTCGACGAGCCGCGGAGACGACAATCAGCGTGTCGGGCGTCGGGAGCGCGGGGATTCCGACCGCACCGGGCGAGAACACCGCCGGCGTCGTCGCGGAGACACTGGACGCACCCGCGGCAATCGAGATCCAGAAGGGGGTGCGACCCGCCTCGGGGATGGGGTCGTCGGCGGCGTCGGCCGCGGCGGCGGCGGTCGCGTTGAACGAACTGTACGACAGAGGGCTCTCCCGGACGGAGCTGGTGTCAGTCGCCGCGGAGGGTGAGGTTGCCGCCTCCGGCGAGGTCCACGCAGACAACGTCGCGCCGGCGTTGCTCGGCGGGTTCACCATCACCCGCCCGGACGGGACGACCGTCGTCGAGCCGGACCTCTCGTTGGTGGTGTGTCTCCCCGAGGAGGTAGTGCCCACGCGGGCCGCACGCGAGGCGGTGCCGGAGTCTCTCTCAGTGTCGGACCACGTCGAGACGGTTCGCAACGCCGCGACGCTGACCGTCGGGATGTGTCGGTCGGCGCCGGCGTTGGTCGGCCGTGGGTTGGACGACCCCGTCGTCACGCCCGCCCGCGCGGCGCTGGTGACGGGGTACGAGACGGTGCGGGAGCGCGCCCTCGCGGCCGGCGCGACAGGTGTGACAGTGAGCGGCTCCGGCCCGGGTGTGCTCGCGGTCGCCCGCTCGGAGACACAGTCGGCCGTCGCGCAGGCGATGATCGACGGGTTCGCGACGGCGGGTGTCGACGCGGAGGCGGTCCAGACGAGTGTCGGTGGCGGTGCGACACTGGTCGACACCGCCTGATCGGAGAGTCGGCGCCCCCGGGGCGTGAGACAGAAGTTGCCGCCGCCGCGACACCCGACGAATGTTGACACTCGCCTCCGACTTTGGGACGCCGTACCCCGCCGCGATGCGCGGGGTGATCCACCGCCGGAGCGACGCGACGGTGACAGACGTGGCCCACGACTTCCCGCGACAGGACCCGCGTGCCGCGGCGTTTTGGCTCCGATTCGTCCTGCCGGAGTTCCCGCCGGCGGTCCACTGTGTCGTGGTCGACCCCGGCGTCGGCACCGACCGGGCCGCGTTGGTCGTGCGTGCCGGCGACCACGCGCTCGTCGGCCCGGACAACGGGGTGTTGCTCCCGCCCGCGCGAGCGCTGGCCGACGCTGACGGACGCGACTCCGACGAACTCGAACTGTTCGAGATCGCTATTGAGGACCCCGCGAGCGCGACGTTCCACGGCCGGGACGTGTTCGCCCCGACGGCCGCAGATGTCCACGAGGTCGGCGTCGACGCGTTGGAGACGCTGGAGGCGCTCTCACCGACCGATGAGTTCGCCGACTGTCGGTTCCCGGAGCCGACGCTCACCCGCGCGGACGGCACCGACGGTGGGGACGGCAGGGTCGAGAGCGCGACCGGGGAGGTGCTCGTCGTCGACGACTTCGGCAACGCGATCACGAACATTCCGGGATCGGTGTTGGACGACCGACTGGGGGAGCGTGTGCGTGTCGAGGGGCCGACACAGACGACGACCGCGCCCGCAAAACGGACGTTCGCGGCCGTCGAGCCGGGCGAGCCGTTGGTGACGGTCGGGAGCCACGGCTCCGTAGAGTGTGACGTGAATCAGGGGCGTGGGGACGAACGGTTCGGGTTGGCGGTCGGTGACGAGGTGGTGGTGCGGTGGAAGAGATAGAAGCGTTCGATCACTCTAGGTCGACTTCAATGTCCTCGGACAGACCAACTACTTCTCTGATGTCGTCTTCAGTGAGTGTGTACGCCTCAACGTGTTCCTCCTCGGTCAGATCTTCGGCGTACGTTCCTGGGGCGATCTGCTTCCAACTCATAGTAACCACCCGATATATTTCGCGTAGATTCTTATATCTTCCCCAAGCTGTTGCAACTTTTCTTCATCTATTTCTTGTTTTGTATCTAAGTTCAATACGCCTATAGCTGACTCCTTCTCTTCGTCTTCATCTGCGTACACTGGGATACTGATTACAGACCCCACGTCCCCTGTGAGACCGAACTGTTCTCTCGTCATGTTCCACTCCTCTCTGTGCTGGAAATCTAGCTTCTGGACGAACATTTTGTTGCTTGAGAGTGCCTTACCACACAGTCCCTCGTCGGGCCGCCACTTCACGTCCACTTCGCCTGTCTGTTCATAATCCCCGTCATAGAACTCAATTTTCAATGACTTATGAAATAGGTAGAGTTTTCTTTCGCTATTTGGAATTCTATCACGATAGCGATACAGCATCACATTAAATCGGAGTTCTGACGCCGCTCCGTCTGGCAGTGCTCTTTTTGCTTTTTGTTTTATTTTTGGAAATATAAAGGTGTTGAGCATACGTCTGGCTTTGCTGTCGCTGGCTTGACGAATCCTTCTCTCAGGTCCAAAGTAGTACACACACCCAGCAAGGAGAAGCGCAACCCCGATGACAAAGAACCTGTGAACGGACGAGAGGTCCTCGGAGAGTACAGCAGTGAGTACTGGCCCCCCTGCAAGAAGCAGCACTTCACTTGCTCTTCGTACCCACCTCTTCCATCCTCGCTGCACAGGGTGCGAGTAAAACTCGACTATTAAAACACCGACGATTACGATCTAATTGCCTACTTCTCGATGATCGACTCCTCGACAGACTCCCCGAAGTGACGCGCGACGTCCTCGTAGTAGACCAGCAGTTCGTCACCCTCAGAGAGATCAGTCACCGCCACACGGCCGTCCGGGGTACCGAGCTTGATCGTCTCGGCGTTCTGGAGCAGGGTCTCCACGCGGTCCGTCCCGTCGGCAGTCTCCACCTCGGCGCTCACCCGGAACATCGGCCGGCGTTCGATCTTCGCACGGCCGACCACCGCCTCGCGCGTGGTGCCGTCGGTGGAGACGATCTGGACCTCGTCACCGCTAGACAGCTCCGAGAGGTAGCTCGTCCCGCCGTCGGGGTCGCGGGCGTACGCGTGAACCGCGCCGGCGTTCACCCGGAACGGGCGGGAGGCGACGTACGGGGAGTCGGCGGTCTCGGCGTGGACAAAAAACAGCCCGCGAGACATCGAGCCGACGAGCATCCCCTCGTCGTGGTCCATGATGCTCCCCGTGTCGACACACACCCGGTCGGCGGAGCCGACGCGTTCGATCTCGGTGACGGTCGCGGTCTGCAGTTCCAACTGTTCGCGAGCGGCCTCGTCGCGCGCCTCGCAGGTCTGCCGGATCTCGTCGGGGTCGTCCGTGTCGAGCAACACCCCGTCGGCACCGATCTCCAGCGTCTCGAAGGCGGTCTTCGCCTCCGCGGCGGTGGTCGCGCCGGCGACGAGGGTGGTCTCCTCGCCGACGCGGGCGATCAGGTTCTCTAACGGGATGATCGTCCAGTCCTCGGCGGCGACGAGCAGGAACTCACTCTCCGTAGCGGCCTCGCCCGCGAACGACTCGTATGACTCGTCGAAGATCCGGACGAACGCGCCGTCGGCCTGCCCGTCCCGCCGGAGCGTCGACAGATCCGCCGAGCCGGCGAAATCACCCGGGAGGTCGACCGTTCCGTCACCCTCGCTGTTCTTGCCGACGACGACGGCGTCCGGATCGGCGTCCCCGGTCGCGTCGGCGTCGACGATTTCCCCGTCGGCACCGACTACGTCGACATCGACATCCACGTCCGTGTCTGACCGGAAGGCGGCGACGCGAACGTCGCCCAACTCCCGCACCTTCGACACGTCCTGTTCGTCGACGACGACCCAGTCGACCCCGGCCTCCAGCCCGGCGGTGATCCGCCGTCGCCGCTGGTCCCAGTCCCCGGCCGCGTCGTCGGCCCGCAGCCAGACAGTCCGCTCGCGTGTCATTGTCCGTCCGGTCGACGCCGCTCCGCTTGAAGCTGGCGAACCCCCGCCGACGACAGTTCACAAGGAGGTGAGTACACTCCGAAAGAGTCAGCTACCCACCACTAAAGGGGTGGGCTTCCGCCTTGCTCCGCTGTGACCGCGCACGTCCCGCGGGGTGACGGCGAGCAGTTCACGGACGCGTTGGCGACGCGGATCACGGCCGCTGTCGACCACGCCCACACAGAACAGGAGCAGTTACAGGCGGAGACGGCCGTGCGGCTCTGGGTCGTTCTCACCCCGCGAGCCGGAGCCGACGCCGGGTTCACCCTGCTCGCGACGCGGGCGACCAGCCCCTTGGTGTTGGGGTGACTCGACAGTAGACGGTAGCTTCTTCCGTCCCACCGGACAGTGTCACCCCGTGCAGCGGCTCGTACTCGGCTCCGGCGAGGCGGCGACAGACGTGGCCGAGGTGGCGCGTGATGCCCCGGGCGAGACGCGGGTGCTCTCGGCCGACCCCGACCACGTTGAGGCGCTCCGTGAGGCGGGTGTGAACGCGACGCTGGCAGAGCCGACGGAGCCGAGCGGCTACCCAGCCACCGCCGACTTAGTGGTCGTCGCCGACACCGACGGAGAGAGGGCCGTCGCCGCCGCGACCGCGGCGCGGCGGGCGTTCCCGGACGCAGTGTTGGTCGCCGTCCCGCCGGTCGCGGCGTCGCCGGCGGTGTGTGAGCGGCTCGCCGCGACGACAGACCGCGTCGCCGACTGTTGGAAGGCGGTCACCGACCGGATTCGTGACGTGACACGCACCGACCGCGGGCGACGGCTCCGGCACCTGTTGGCGACGCTCCGTGCGGTGCCGGAGCCGTTGGCGGTCGTCACCCACGACAACCCCGACCCGGACGCCATCGCCGCCGCGTTGGCGTTGGTCACGCTGGCCGAACGGGTCGGTGTCGAGGCGGAGGCGTGTTACGCCGGCCGGATCGCTCACCAGGAGAACCGTGCGTTGGTGAACCTCCTCGAACTGGAACTCCGGGACGTGGCCGGCGTTGACGTAGCCGCGGAGTACGGCACTGTCGCGTTGGTCGATCACGCCGTCCCGGGCGTCAACGACAGCCTCGCGTCGTCCGTGGCGCCGTCGGTCGTCGTCGACCACCACCCACCGGGCGAGGGGGTCGACGCGGCGTTCACCGACGTTCGCCCGAAGATGGGGGCGACCGCGACGATGCTGACCGAGTACGTCGAGACGATGGGGATCGATCTCGACACGAACGTCGCCACCGCGCTCCTGTACGGAATCTGGGTCGACACCCGGGACTTCGTCCGCGGCGCCACGGAGGCCGACTTCGACGCGGCCGCGACGTTGTTGGAGTGGGCCGATCCGGAACTACTCGACCGCGTGGAGTCTCCGAGTGTCGCCGGGAGTGTGTTCGGCGTGTTGGCGGCCGCAATCGACAACCGCGTGCGGGACGGCGAGATTGTCACCTCCTGTGTCGGGGAGCTGCCGGACCGGGACACCCTCCCGCAGGCGGCGGAGAAACTCCTCTCGTTGTCGGGAGTCAGCGTCGCGGTCGTCTACGGCTACACGGACGGGACGGTGTACGTCTCCGCCCGAGCGCGGGGGACGGATGTCGACTTGGGGGAGACACTGCGGGACGCGTTCGGTGCCGTCGGCTCCGCCGGCGGCCACGCCGACATGGCCGGCGCACAGCTGGATCTGGGGATTCTCGAGGAGAGTGACGACCCCCGACGACTCCGGACGGTGTTGGAGGAGGTCGTCTCCGACCGACTGTTCGAGACGCTGTCACGGACCACCCGGCCACAGACGTTCGGGATCGACTGGTCACACCCGGCCGCAGACGGGAGATGAGTCGACTCGACGCCCGTCGCGGGTGACGAGAACACTCGGCTGTCCGTCACCGGCGAGGACGCTCGGCCGTCTGCCACAGGCGAGGACGCTCGGCCGTCCGTCACGGACGACTGACGCCCCGGCGGCGCGCGACGCCGACGGCACACTGATTACCGCGGCGGCGTGTGTCTGAGTGTGAGCCGGGACCGCTCGCTCGACGAGTTCGTCGACGAGACGCCGGAGAGCGACGCGACTGATACGGACACCGCAGACGACGCCGACGTGAACACCGCGGACGACACCGGCGCGAAAGCCGCAGACGACGCCGACATCGGCTCGACAGACGACACCGACACTGACTCCCCAGACGACGCCGACACACCACCCGCCGGTGACGACACAGAGCCGGACGCGGCCGCCGCCCTCCCGGACCCCGACGATCTCGAACCGTTGCGGCCGACGTTCGATGTCGACCCCGACGGAACGTGTGCGCGCTGTGGAGCGGCGACCACGACCCGTTGGCGGGACGACACAGTCGAGACGGACGCTGCAGGCGACACAGACGCCGGCTACGTCTGTGCCGACTGCAAGGAGTGGTGACAGGACACCCGCCCGGCGGGGTCTCAGTCGAGCTGTCTGCTCGACCGGTCGAACCCGTCTGCGAGGGTGCCGGCTGCGACAGACAGGACAGTCGGCCGGCCGTGTGGACAGGCGAACGGCTGGTCACACTCCGCGAGGCGGTCGAGTAACGCTCGCGCGTCCGCGTCGCCCAGTTCGTCGCCGGCCTTCAGCGACGGGTGGCAGGCAAGATCGGCCACCAGATCCTCACGGGAGGCGGCCGTCTCCCCGCGGGCGAGTGCGGCGGCCGTCGCCCGGAGTGAGTCGGGGTCGGCGACCCGTCCGAGCGGCGCCGGGACGCCACGCACCCGGACGGTCCCGCCGCCCAGACTCGTTGCGTCGAACCCCAACGCCGACAGCCGGTCGTCGTGTGCCGCGACCGCCGCGGCGGTCTCCGGATCGACCGACAGCGTCGCCGGCGGGTCGAGCGCCCGCGACGGCACCGACTCCGCCGCGACGGCCGCCCGCAGCCGCTCGAAGTTCACCCGCTCGTGTGCGGCGTGTTGGTCGACGACGAGCAACTCCTCGCCGGCGGCACACACCAGATACAGCTCGCGGAACTGCCCGAGATACGTCGCCTCGCTCAGCAGGTCTGTCCCCGTCTCCGGCGCGAGTTGCGTTCCGAGATCGGTCGCCGTCTCCGCCGCCCGCGCGTGGTCTGTCGTCTGGAGGGCGTCCGCGACGGCCGTCTCGACGGCGTCTGTGACGGTCTCGGCGGCCGCGAGTGCGACCCGGTCTTTTGCCGGGTGGACGTTCGGGTCGACCGTTCGCGCTGGAACACCGACCCGGAGTACCGCGACCGGCGCCGCCCCGTCGGGCAACAACCGGCCGTAGCCATCGACGACGGCCCGGCGGAGGCGTTCGTTCGTCACCGGCCGCCCGCGGACGGCGACGTGGACCGCACGACGGTCCGAGCGTGTCACTGACGGCCCGCAGACGACACCGTCGACGTGGACGGTGTCTTCATGGCCCTTCTCGCTCTCTTCGCCGTCTCCGCCGTCCTCGCCCTCCTCGCTGGACTCCTCACCCCAGGCCAGCCTCGTCTCGTGGTCGACCGCGACCGCGGTGCGTGCGGTCTCGCGGTCGTAGACGGCCAGCAGGGCGTCTCGGAGTCCGGTGCCGGGAGTCGACAGCGTCTCCGTCCCGTCGTGGACGAGCCGGACGGCCGTCTCGGGCGCAAGCAGTGCGTACCGGGTCACCGTCCGGGCGATCTGCCGGAACTCCCGGCGCGAGTCGGCGAGACTCTCCCGGCGGGCCGGCCGGTCGACGAACAGGTCCCGGACGGTGACAGTCGTCCCGCGTGCGCGACTCGCGGGCGCCGTTTCAACCGCGAAGCGCCCGGCGGTTCCCGTCACGGTCACCTCCGTCGCCCCGCGGCCGTCGTTCGTCCGGAGCCGGAGTTCGCCGGCGGCGTCGGCGACACTCGCCAACGCCTCCCCGCGAAAGCCGAGCGTGTCGACCGTCCGGAGGTCGTCCGCGGCGGCGAGTTTGCTCGTCGTGTGTGGCCGGACCGCCAGTTGTGCGTCGTCTGCCCGGAGTCCGTGGCCGTCGTCACGCACCGCGATCCGGTCGGTGCCGTCGCCGTCGACCGCCACCTCGATCTGGTCGGCTCCAGCGTCAAGCGCGTTGTCGAGCAGCTCGGCGACGACCCGTGCGGGCCGTGTCACCACCTCGCCGGCGGCGATCCGGTCGACCGTCTCCGCCGGTAGCTGTGTGACGCGCCCCGCTCTGTCGACACGCTCGGAGCGGCCCTCCTCACTCACGACTCCTGCCCCCGTGACGCTCGTCTCGTCCGTCGAGACTGTCACTCTGGCCGTCACCTCGTCTATCGAGGCTGTCTCCCTCGTCCCGTCCGTCGAGGCTGTCACTCCGGTCGTCGACGAGTTCGTCTGCACGCCCGGAGAGGTCGTGGAGCGTCTGGAGCGCCTCCAACGGCGTCGTCTCCGCGACCGGCACGTCCGCCAACTCCGCCAACAGCGCTGTCTCTGCCGGAGACCCCGTCTGCTCGTTGTCTGTCGTCTCCTCGACGTCTATCGTCTCCGAGTGTGCGTCGTCTGCTGTCTTCTTGCCGTCTGTCGTCTCCGAGCGCGTGTCGTCTGCCGTCTCCGAGTGTGTGTCGTCTGTCGGTGTCTCGTGTCCGTTCTCGGCGGCCGGAGCTGTTTCGGCCGACGCTGTCTCGGCCGGGGATCGCTCGCCGGCGATTTCTCCGAGCGTCTGTTGTGCGGGGCCGTCGCCGCCGACGAGTTCTCTCGCGCGGTCGACGACTGCGCCCGGAAGGCCGGCCATCTCGGCGACACGGACGCCGTACGAGGAGGAGGCCGCCCCCTCGCGGACACGGTGACGGAACGTCACCTCCCCGTCCGTCCGCGTCGCGTCGAGGTGGCGGTTCCGAACGCCTGGGAGTCTGTCGGCGAGGTCGGTCAGATCGTGGTAGTGGGTAGCGAAGACAGTCGTCGCCCCCAGTTCGTCGTGGAGGAACTCGACGGCCGCACGGGCAATTGCGCGGCCGTCGGCCGTCGACGTGCCGCGCCCGACCTCGTCGAGCAGGACGAGTGAACGCTCCGTCGCGTCGTGGAGAATCGCCCGGAGTTCCGTCATCTCCCGCATGAACGTCGACTCCCCGCCCGCGATGTCGTCGCTCGCGCCGACGCGTGTGAACACCCTGTCGACGACCGGGAGCCGGGCGGTCTCGGCGGGGACGAAGCTCCCGGTCTGTGCCAACACGACCGCCAACGCGATCTGGCGCATGTAGGTGGACTTCCCGCTCATGTTCGGCCCCGTGAGAAGGCTGACACTCCCCCGCGGGAGCCGGGCGTCGTTCGGGACGAACTCCGGCTCCGTCCGTTCGACAACGGGGTGGCGACCGCCTTCGAGGCAGAGTCTGTCGTCCGCGGGGTCGCCGGATTCGTCTCCCCGCGGGTCGAACACGGTCGGGCGGGTGTAGTCGCGGTCGACAGCGACTGTCGCCAGCCCGGCGAGCGCGTCCAGCCGGGCGACGGCGTCCGCCAACGCCTGGATCCGGTCGCTGGCGTCGGCGACCCGTTCACGGACGGCCCCGAACACCGCGTACTCTAAGCTGTCGGCGCGTTCCTCCGCGCCGAGAATCTCGTCTTCCCGCCGTTTCAGCGCGGGTGTGTAGAACCGTTCGCTGTTCTTCAGCGTCTGTCGACGGGTGTACTCCTCGGGGACGGCGTCGAGGTGGCTGTTCGTCACCTCGATGTAGTAGCCGTGGACCTGGGTGTACCCCACCTCCAAGTTCTCGATCCCGGTGCGTTCCCGTTCGCGGGCCTCCAGATCGGCCACCCACTCCCGCCCCTCGCGTGCGGTCGCCCGGAGTTCGTCCAACTCGTCGTCGAACCCGTCGCGGATCACACCCCCCTCGGTGATCTCCCGGGGCGGGTCCGGTTGGATCGCGTCGTCGAGATACGCACACAGATCGGCGAGTGGGTCCAGTTCCGCCCGGAGGTCGGCCAGCGCGTCGATCCCGTCGAGCGCCGCCCGCAGCTCCGGCACGACCCCGAGTGTGTCGATTAACGACCGGAGATCGCGGGCGTCGGCCCGCTCCCGGGCAGCGCGACTCACCAGCCGTTCCAGATCGTACACCGCGTCGAGGTGGTCCCGAACGTCTGCCCGGACCAGACTCGCCTCGGTGAGTGCGGCGACGGCGTCGTGTCGCGCCCCGATCTTGTCGGGGTCGACCGACGGACGGCGGAGCCACGACTCCAGCCGCCGCCGGCCCAACGCCGACCGCGTCTCGTCGATCGTCTCCAGCAGTGTCCGCCCGGAGGGGGTGTGTGCCTCGAACAGCTCCAACCCGCGGAGGGCGGTCGCGTCCAACTGGAGGCTCCGGCGGGGGTCGTACTGCCGGACGCGGGCGACGTACGACAACGGCCCGTCGTCGCCTTGGGTGTACTCCGCGTACGCCAACAACCCGCCGGCGGCGACCCGCTCGCTCGGCGCGAACCGGTCGGCCGTGGCGTAGCGTGCGAGCCGGTCGGCGGCCGCGTCGGGTTCGAACACGTCTGGCTCGTGGCGGGTGATCGTCGCGTCCGGGTCCAACGCCGTGAGCGTCTCCTCGCCCACGGCGGGCCCGACGACGAGTTCCGCCGGGTCGATCCGGGCAAGCTCCGCGCGGATCGCGGCCCGCGACCCGCTCGTGACTGCACACTCCCCGGTCGACACGTCGACGTGGGCGAACCCCAGCGTGCCGTCGCCCGGGGCGTCTGTGTCGTCACCCGGGGCGTCTGTGTCGTCACCCGCCGACGTGTCACCACTCGGGCGCGCGACACAGCCGAGATAGTTCGCGCCCGCACTCTCCAACAGGTCGTCGTCGAGCACTGTCCCGGGGGTGACGATCCGTGTCACCGCGCGGTCGACCAGCCCGGTCGTCTCCGCGGGGTCTTCCACCTGGTCGGCGACGGCCAGTCGGTGACCCGCAGCCAGCAGCCGGTCAAGGTAGCTCGCGGCCGACTCGACGGGAATCCCGCAGGCGGTGTAGGTGCCCGTCGAGTCTTCGCGTTCGATCCGGGTCAGCTCACAGATCCGGGCGACCTCGTCGGCCGCCGCACAGAACGCCTTGTAGAAGTCGCCGACCCGAAACAGGAGAATCGCGTCGTCGTACGTCTCCGCCAACTCGACGTACTGTGACAGCATCGGCGTCAACTGCTCGCGTCTGTCGAGCAGCTTCGCCGGTGCGCCCGTGACCATGTGGGTCGGGGGTCGGCGACGGGCGAAAGTGTTGTGTTCCGGGTGGTGGTTCCGACGAGTCGGCCGGAGAGAAACGCCCGAGAACGCACGCTCCGTTCCCGAACGCGCGGAGGGAAACGTTGAATCGTTCACGTCGCGACGGGTCGGGCATGGACGCGACAGATGTGGAGACGGTGGCAGTCCTGGGTGCCGGCAACATGGGTCACGGGATCGCCGAGGTGGCGGCGCTGGCGGGGTACGACGTGCGGCTACGCGACATCAACGAGGAACTGGTCCAGGAGGGGTACGACAGCATCGAGTGGTCACTCGACAAGCTCGCGGAGAAAGACCGGATCGGCGACGACGAGGCGACGGCGGCGCTCGACCGCGTCGACCCGGTTGTCCCGGTGGAGGACGCGGTCGGTGACGCGGACCTGGTGGTGGAGGCGGTGCCCGAACAGATGGAGATCAAAGCCGACGTGTGGGGTGCGGTGACCGAACACGCGCCCGAACGGGCCGTGTTCGCGTCCAACACCTCCAGCATCTCGATCACCGACCTGTCCGAACAGACCGACCGCCCCGAGCAGTTCTGCGGGATGCACTTCTTCAACCCGCCGGTGCGGATGGATCTCGTCGAGGTGATCTCCGGGGGGCACACGGACGACGCGACACTCGACGCCGTCGAAGGGGTCGCCGAGGAGATGGGGAAGACGCCCGTGCGGGTGCGGAAGGACTCCCCGGGGTTCGTCGTCAACAGGGTGCTCGTCCCGTTGATGAACGAGGCGGCGTGGCTCGTCCACGACGGCGAGGCGACGATCGCCGAGGTGGACGCGACGACGAAGTTCGATCTCGGGCTCCCGATGGGGAGCTTCGAACTCGCCGACCAGGTCGGGATCGACGTGGGCTACCACGTGTTGGAGTACATGGCGACGGCGTCGGGTGACGCCTACGAGCCGTCACCGTTGCTGGCCGAGAAGGTCGACGCCGAGGAGTTGGGGAAGAAGACCGGCGTCGGCTTCTACGACTACGAAGACGGGAACGGCGCGGAGATCCCCGCCGACGCCGGCCGCGACGACGTGCGTGACCGACTGCTCGCGGTGATGGCCAACGAGGTCGCGGGGCTGATCGGCGACGACGTTGCCGACGCCCCCGACATCGACCGCGCGGTCAAACTCGGCGCCGGCTTCCCGAACGGGCCGGCGAAGCTAGCCGACGACCGCGGGATCGCGGCGCTCGTCGAGACGCTCACCGAGGCCCACGAGGCGACCGGCGCGGCGCGGTACGAGCCGGCGGCGTATCTCGAAGAACTCGCGGAGACGGACGCCGGCTTCCACGGCGACGACGAGACGACGAAGACGGCAGGCTACGGGTTCGACACGCTGTCGGTGACCGTCGACGGCCGTGTCGGCCACGTCGAACTCGACCGGCCACACCGGATGAACACGATCAGCGACGACCTCCTCGTGGATCTCGACGCGGCGGTCGACGCGCTGGAGGCGGACGATGACGTGCGCGCACTCCTCCTCACCGGTGCGGGTGACCGTGCGTTCTCGGCGGGCGCGGACGTCCAGAGCATGGCCGCCGGCGGCGGCGACCCGTTGGAGGGGACAGAACTCTCCCGGACGGGACAGGAGACGTTCGGGAAGTTGGAGGCCGCGGACATGCCGGTGCTCGCGGCCATCGACGGCTACTGTCTCGGCGGCGGGATGGAGCTGGCGACGTGTGCGGACATGCGGATCGGCTCGACCCGGTCAGAGCTGGGCCAGCCGGAACACGATCTGGGGCTGCTCCCGGGGTGGGGCGGGACCCAACGGCTGAAACACATCGTCGGTGAGGGGCGAGCAAAGGAGATCATCTTCACCGCCGAGCGGTACGACGCCGAGACGATGGCCGACTACGGGTTCCTCAACGAGGTTCACGAGCCGGACGCGCTCGACGAACGCGCGTGGGAACTGGCCCGCGACCTCGCGGCTGGCCCACCGGTCGCACAACGCTACACGAAACGGGCGATGTTGGCCGGGCGGGACGACACCGACGCCGGGTTGGCGGTCGAGGCACAGGCGTTCGGCCAGCTGATGAACACCGAGGATCTGATGGAGGGCGTGATGGCGTTCATGGGTGACGACGACCCCGAGTTCGAAGGGAAGTAGTCCGCTCGCGTGCGGGTGGTTCGCGGAGGTTCGACGGGATTAAGTGGACGGCTGTCGCAGTAGCTGATACGCTCGATTGGTGTAGTCCGGCCAATCATGTTGGCCTTTCGAGCCGACGACCAGGGTTCAAATCCCTGATCGAGCACTTCAGCGAACGACCGTTGTAAACCTGGTTGTTAGGAGCTTGGTTCATACTGCTGTATCTCTGAAGAACAGATGCACGAGTATTAAGTGGATTGCTACGATACGTTCTATGTATGCGTCTAACGCGAATCGAGATCAAAAACTTCCGCTCGATATTCACCAAAGGAGATCATGAACCAGTAGAATTAGATTTGTCAGAAAATGGAAATTATATAGTTGGAAAAAACAATGTGGGAAAATCTAACATCATAAAAGCTATTAAACTCGCACTAGACAGATCTGATAATCCAGTGTATCAGCCCGACTTTGACCAGCCAAGACAAATGGACTGGGCCCGCCCAAGAATCCGTCTTGACTTCGAAATGCAAAGAAAAAGAGGAAAGTATGAAACTTTATTGAAATATGCAAAAGAGTATGAGGAGTCTATTGTTGGAGAGGGAAATCCCACATTCGCTGACGAAGATATTATTAAATACCAAGTAAAATTTTACAAAACTAAGGATTCAAGACAAGAAGAAATAAGGGCGAAGGGATCTGGAGCCATCAGTGGGAATCGAGATCTAAGAGAGAAGGCTCTCAAACAATTCCATGAGTGTATACAGCTTGTAGATATAGAAAGCGGTGAGGATCTAGAGAGCCTCTTACAGAGAGGGTTTAATGCTTTATTCACAAGAGCTCTTACCAGAGAATTCTCAAGTGAGCTTGACGAGGCAGAAAATCTCAGAGATAAATACCTTGGACATGTAAGAAAAAATATTATGTATGAACTTAATAAAGAACTAAAAGAAAAAATGAATACACATTCGTCAGAGGTTGATGAAGTAAAATTCGTTCCAAATATAGAGGATATGGAGGCCTCTTTATCTGATGTTAACATCGCAATTGATGATGCGGTTGAAACACCATTGTCTGAAAAAGGCACAGGAATAAGGAGCCTTCTAATTCAAATGATGATGTCGTTTATAGCCGATTCGTCTAGAAGATCTCTAATATTTGCTATTGAGGAGCCGGAAGCCTTCCTTCATCCTGAGAAGCACCATGACTTAGCAAATAGTCTGGAATCGTTTACCTCAAAGTCTGACATCAGTTTACTGATGACTACACATTCTCCATTTATGCTAACGGAACACACAGATGGACAAGTGTTTACGGCATATAAAGACTCTGAAGGTAGAACAAAAGTCCAGTCGGAAAGAGTCAGACCACTAGCAGTTAATAGAGCAAAAGACCTGCTCACTGGGTCTTCAGAAGTCCCAGACACAACTGGTGTCGTAGATGAGGTCCCGGCTTCGGCTGATTGCATTGTCGTCACTGAAGGATGGACAGACATGATGTATATCAAGTCTGCAGCTGATAAGCTCAATAAAGAAAAGACCCTTGAAGATGTTCATATATCTCACTTTGAGGGTGCGAACGATGCTGCTAAGAATGCTGTCGTATTAAAGGAAATATACGAAGAAAAACAGATTATATCACTATTTGACGACGATGGGCCCGGAGGCAGTGCGTATGATCTGCTTACTGATAAACTGAAATTCCAAGGAAACGAAGAGGCTGTAAAATACAGTAAGTGGGTCAGTAGAAACGGTTGTGACGTTGACTCTGAAGACCTCTTTTCTGAAAGTATAATTGACAAATTCCACGATGAGTACGGAGAGTCATCCATATCTGGGTATATGGAGAGGTCAAATGGGGAGAGACATATACAAATAAAGAAAGAATATAAAAGAGAATTTGTCAATTTTATTCAGAAAGAAGCTGATTCTGAAGATTACGAAAAATGGAAAAGTGTGCTTGAATTTATAGAATATACAAAATAGTGCCGATTGGATTCTGGTTAATTAGTTAGTGGCTTCTCTCCCTCCTGGCCTACTTCTACTTTAAACTGCGCGACAATCTCCGAGAGATCGGCGGCGGCGTCCGCGACATCGTCGGCAGTCTGTGAGACATCGTGTGTCGCAGTCGTCTGTTCGTCGGTCGCAGTCGCGACAGTCTCCGCGAGGCCGGCGGTCCGTTCCGCGATGTCGGTCACCTCGTCGACCGTTGCGGCAACCTCCTCGGTTGAGGCCGCCTGTTCGTCGGTGGCACGGGAGACATCTTCGATCCCGTCGTTCACCGCCGCGACAGCCTCGTCGATCTCGTAGAACGACTCGATAGCGCGTTCAATCGTCTCGTTGCTCGCCGCGAGTCGGTCGCCCGCGGTCCGCATCCGGTCGGCAGTCGTCTCACTCTGCGACTCGATCTCTGTGATCAGTCGCTCGATGTCGTCGGCGCGGTCACCCGCCTCCTCAGCCAGCGTCTTGATCTCGTCGGCGACGACCGCGAACCCGTCACTGTCCGTGTCGGTTCGGGCAGCCTCGACGTTGGCGTTCAACGCGAGCATGTCCGTCTGGTCGGCCACGTCCGCGATCACGTCCGCGAAGCCGGCGATCTCGCCGACGCGGTCGACGAGCGCCTCCACGGCCGCGACGGCCTCCTCGGTCTCCGTCTGGATCTCGTCGAGCGCCGTCGCGGCCTCCTCGGCGGCCTCGCGCCCCTCCTTCCGGACCGCTCCGGCGCGCTGGGCGTTGTCCGCGACGCCGTCCATCGTGGCGGCAACCTCCTCAACGGTCGCAGACAGATCGTCCATCTCCCCGCCGACGGAGCGGAGCCGGTCGCGTTGCTCGTCGGCGTCGTCGGAGATCTCCCGGACCCGTTCGTCCACGTCGCTTGCGACGGTCTCGATCTGGTCGGCGCTGGCCGACAGCCGATCCATCGAGTCGGCCACGTCGTCTGCGAACGACTGGACGGCCCCGAGTGTCGTCTCCAGCTGTGCGAGCGTCTCGTTGAGCGTCTCCCCGACCGTCGTCATCGCTTCGTGGTCGCTCTCGGGGTCGACACGGACGGTGAAGTCACCCGCCGCGACCCGGGACAACGAGTCGGCGTAGTCGTCCGCCTTCGCGACGAGCTCCTCTGAGAGCGCCTCGGCGTCCGCGCGGGCGGTCTCGGCGTCCTCCTGGGCCGCTCGCGCGCGGTCGATCTCGCTCGCGAGGTTCCGGCGCATCGTGTCCAACCCCTCGGCGAGATCACCCAGTTCGTCCCCTCGACTCCGTTCGAGTCGGGTGTCCAGTTCACCAGCCTGGAGCCGGTCGACAGCCGTCCCGAGCGTCCGCATCCGCCGAGCCGCCGGGCGTTCGACGGCGAGCGCGTAGCCGCCGAGCAACAGCCCGACGATGGTCAGGAGGATCAACAGGTCACGCCAGACGAGTTGGGCTGTCGAGAACAACGACCCCGGGTCGGTGTAGGAGACGACTGTCCACTGTGTTCCGTCGACCCCGTCGTAGGCGGACAGTGTCGTCCCGTTCAACGGGCTCTGGTCGGCCGGCACCGTCGTGTTGCCGGGTGTCGACGTCTCGAAGCCGGCGGCGACGGCCGGCGAGTCGACCCCGTCGCCGGCAACGTGTTGCTCGCCGACCCGCTCTGGAGCGACGGAGTCGTAGACGATCCGGCCGTCGCTGTCGACGATCCGGGTGTCACTCTCCGCCAACACCCCGTTCAGCTCCGCCTCGACGAACGACAACGGCGTCTGGTGGAGCAACAGATCGCCGTTCGTCGTCCGGGTGTAGACCACCCACGACTCCGCCCCGCCGTCGACGGAGAGCCGGACGACCGTCTCCCCGGGCGACAGCCCCGTCGGCGGGTCGTACCCCAGCAACGCTAACGACGTTCCCTCCAGGTTCGACTCGGAGCTGACCAACACCGTCTCGTCGTCGTCGTCCGCGAGGATGACGACGCCGGTGGCGTTCGACCGCTCGGCCCGTTTGAGGAACTGTGACCGGATGTCCGACTGGGCAACACTCTCGCCTGCAGCACCCGCACGGATCGACTGCACCGACTCCGCCAGCGAGACAGTTCGCGCCCGGAGACTTCCGAGGAGTGTCGACACCGTGTCCTCTTGCAGGTCCGACTCGGCGGTCAGACTGCTCGTTTTCTCGCTCCGCACCTCCGACTGGATTCCGGTGACCAACACCGCGCCGACAGTTCCACCCACTAAGACGACGATCAAAAACCCGACGACTACCTTCCCACCGTAGCTGCTGCGCGGATCCAGATCCATGTGTCCGTGTGAACCCTTCGCGTGGTGAACTGACAAGAGTGTCCGGTCCCGTCACTCGAACTTGATAACTAAACTTCAAATATAGATAGGAATAATCGGTTCTTCGGTCCGTGTTTTCGGTTGTTCTCTTGCGACACCGAAATGGACCGCCGGCGACGACAGGCCGATCAGTCGGCAGCCGAGGTCGGTGTCGTCAGGTGGTCGACCAGCAGTTCCGAGACGGCGGTCGGTTCTTCGAGGTGGACCCAGTGGGATGCCGCGGGGAACCGTTCGAGCCGGCCGTCCGCACAGTAGTCGACACTCTCCTGGGCCATCTCCGGGAGGAGCGCGTCGTCCTGTTGGCCCCAGACGACCAACGTCGACTCGCCGACCCGGTCGCGAGGGGTGTCGACGCCGTGTCGTGCGGCCGCCCGGTACCAGTTCACCATCCCGCGGACAGTGCCGGGTGCCTGCCAGGCGGCGCGGTAGCGCCGCCGGTCGGTCGCGGAGAACGCCGACGGCCGGGCGGTCGCCGCCAGCGTCCGCGCCAGCAGAGCACAGTCGTCACGGGCGAGCGCCCACTCTGGCAGCCGGGGGAGTTGCATCGCGGCGGCGTACCACGACCGCAGCAGCTGCCGAGGACTCGACTGCAGTGTCTCCCGGAACACGGTCGGGTGCGGGACGTTGATAATCCCGAGTCGGTCGACCAGCTCCGGCCGCCGGAGCGCGAGACTCCACGCGACGATGGCACCCCAGTCGTGGCCGACGACCCGGAGCGACTCCCGCCCGGTCCAGTCGATCACGCTCGCGGCGTCGGCGACGAGTCGTTCGATCCGGTAGGCCGACACCGGCTGGGGTGTGTCACTCAGGTTGTAGCCGCGCTGGTCCGGGACGACCACGCGGTAGCCGGCGTCGACGAGCGCGGGGATCTGTTCGCGCCAGCCGTACCAGAAGTCCGGGAAGCCGTGCAACAGGAGCACCGCTGGGTCCGCCGGGTTGCCGGCGGTGACGACGTGGAGATCGACCCCGTCGCCGCGCACCCGTTGTGAGTCGGGGTCGAGTCGGTCCGGCAGGAGTGTCGCGTCCGTCACCGGCGTGTCGTGGTCTCCTCGTGACTGCATCAGTCGTCGTTCGCTCGGGGGCGAAAAGAACGCGTCGGAAGAGTCGTCTTACCAGCCGTGTCTGGCGTCAGGGTGCGTCGTATCTAATCAGCGTGACATAAGACATGTTCGGACTGGTGACTCCAGCTCTTGGGTTAAACCAATCCGCAGATCGGTCGACAGTGACGATTCGGTCATCTTGTTCTGGCGTGGCTTTGGTGGAGGCCAGCGACGACGGCTCAAACGTATCTGGATTCTGTGTTGCACCGTCCCAGAGCAGTTTTGGATTGTAACTCCAGTCCCAGACTGCGCGATCCCTTACGTCATCAGACTCGTCAAGACGAGACACGTTAGTCGGGCTGTACGACGCTCCAATTCCCAGACTCGCTCCATCAATCCCTGCACTAATCGATCCGCTGTAACTGTAGCTTCCTGTCTTGTTTCCGGTTGGAGCGTATCTGCCTAGTTCAGCAGAGAGTCCACTTCCGTAGTCGTGTTCCATCCTCCCGTTATTTTGGTGGTAGTTACTATCTGTGTACTGATTGACTCCTGGATTGTTCCGGTGGAAAGAGAATGTCCCGAAATGTGTTGTCTTTGGCTCGTCGTCGTCATTATAAACATAGTAGCCAACGCTCATGTTAGTTTTGAGAACTCCCCACTGCGTAATCGACTCCCTCTCGGATGTCTCAAACAGTTGCCAGTCAGGGTTCAGACCCGCCGCAGAAACGGAGTCCTCGTTTCCAAATTGAGTGACGTTGGTGACTGAGTCCGTCGCACGAGCCTCAAACCGGTCGGCGTTTCGATGCAACTGCTTGACTGATCCGGGGTCGTCACGCGTCTTTGTCTTCGGCCCGCTGTAAGTGGAGCCGATATACGACGCAGGACGACCCTTCCCGTCAATGTGGAATGTCAGTGCGTATACGTCTGTTTTTTCTGATGATTCTTCTTGAGAGTACCCGATTCCCTCCTCAGACCCCGTCTCGTCGCGAAACTGGCTCACTGCTCTCTTCATTAGCGCGTTCGCTCGCTCCAACGACATCGGGTCTTCTCGATCTCTCCGGACGCTGATAGTTGCACTCGGCGAGGGTCCACCCCCTACCTTCCCGGCCACACTAGTTGGCGCCGAGGAAATCGCTGCTGCTCCCCCGACGAGGCGAAGGAAATTCCGACGCCTTGTTGAACTGCCACCATCCTTGTTCTGGCTGTTTTTGCGGGCCATCTCTGGAATGTATGCATTATTCAATAAAAAGGTTTCGGGATAGCATTGATGAAAAATGATTCAGATCATAAGTAGTTACGCAGGTACATAGTAGCTACAAAGAAATCTCAGCCAGTTGGTCGGCGACGGCCGCGCCCCAGTCGTGGCCGACGACGTGGGCCGACAACTGGCCGGTGGACGCCACGACCGCGGCGGCGTCGGCGACGAGGTGGTCGATTTGGTACGCGCGGACGGAACCAGGGCCGTTGCTCAGGTTGTAGCCACGCCGGTCGGGGATGAGATCCTGGTAGCCCGCGTCGACCAGTGCCGGCACCTGCTCGCGCCAGCCGTAGCAAAACTCCGTGAAGCCGTGCAACAGGAGCACCGGCGGGTTCGCCGGGTCGCCGGCGGCGACGGTGTGGGATCGACGCCGTCAGCCGCGACTCGTTTGGACGCCGCCGGCACGGACAGCAGTTGTGCGTCCGTCGACTCCCGTTGTGTGGCTGTCCTCATCGCTAGACAGACGCGGTGACAGTCGCAAGACTTCGTCGGTCTCACGGCTGGAGCGCCGGCAAAATGTGAACCACCTCTGGACCAAGCCTCGTGGCATTCGCCCCGACAGCGTGTAAATCGCCGCTCGCGTGTCCTGGCGAGGACGAGACTGCGCGACACACTGACTGTTCAGCCCGCGGACTTCCTGCTAGGGTCACTGACCGTCTTAGTGGGCTTGCTGGGGTTGTTGCCCGGCCGATGTTGCCGGCGAAGACAGCGACCCGTTCGGGTCCTGCCAGACTGGATCAGTTCGCCACGAGAATCAAACATCTCCGAACGGTCTCGACACTCGGCCGGCGTTGCTTGTAGCAGTCGCCGGCCGTGGAGCGACTCAGATCCGAACAGACGCGACAGTTAGTGGGCGAAAAATCACCTCGGTGTGATGAGCGTGGTCAGACGTAGACGCACTCGTTGAGATCGGGGGTACTCACACCCTGACAGCATTTGGTGAACAGACAGTTGACACACGCATCGATATCGACACTCGTCTCGAGGCAGACCTTACCGGGGCTGTTGGTGATTGTGAAGTCGAGACACACCTCGACATCAGCCACCTTCGAGATGTACGGGAGCGGCGCGTCGACACAGAGGCCGTCGTCGCCGAAGCCGACTGATCCGGACAGGATCGTGTACGTGGCGCCGTTGACGTACAGGTCAGCAGAGGCCTCCGCATCGAGGTTCCCGGCCGTAGAGTTGATCTTGAGACCGAACCCGAACCCGATGTTGACCGAGACGCCGGCGATGCCGAGCTTCCCGAGATCGTATTGGAGGTAGAGGTCGTCGAGAGCGTCGCTGCTGAACTGGTCCTCGTAGCCGGGCGGCGCCTCTCGCTGAAGCCACTCCCGGTAGCTCTCGACACTGAAGGGGCTCTCGCCAGGGACGGACGCAGACTTGTACTTCCCGACGAGCATGTCCATGTCCTCCGGGATTCGGTCCGGCGAGAACTTCACGTCCTCGACGGCCACGTCGCCGCTCGGCGGTCTGACAGCGAGAACCTCCGCATCTGCCATCTCCCGCTCCATTTTGGCCTCAGTCAGCTGGACATCGTCCTCCTCCGCGGACGCGACAGCCGAGGTGAGCCCTGTCACGCCGGCGGCAGCCGTCGTCGTTGAGAGGACCTTCCGTCGGTTCAGTTTCGTGTCGACCCGCGTCGTGGCCTCGATGTCGTCTCTATCAGACATCAACTGTGAAATACACCCCGAAGTATATGTATCTTACGCCCAGTATGGAGTACTATCTCTAGAAATGTGCACAATAGTCTCGTGCCTGCATCAGACGAGCACAGATCCGAGATCTGAGTTCCGGCTCGATACTAATCAGTCACCTCTGGTTTTAGCTCCTGGAGTTGCTCGCCCAGTGTCGCCGCCTGTTCGGGCGAGACGGCGATCTGCACCTCGTTGCCGTCTGCGTCCTCGGCGACGAACTTCACCTGGCTGTCGCCGAACGCGCGGGCCTCGACCGTCTCGGGGTGGAACAGCTTCGCCGTCGCCGCCTTCGTCTGCGGGCCGATGTTCTTCACGCTGCCGTCGTCGATCTCTACGAGGAAGTTCTCGATGTCGAGTGCGAGCACGGCCACGCTACGGCGCGGTCTCCTAACGGTCTGTCGTCCGCCGCCACGACCGGGGAGTTATCCCGCAGGACGCCACACCGCCGGGCGTGACACACGTCGGACTCGCGGGCGTCGCCGACTGGCACCGAGAGGGTGACACAGTCGTCTGTCGGACGACCACCCACCGGGTCGACGGCGCCGGGCCGCCCGACTCGCTGACAGACGGCCGCCGGCCGCGGCTGGCCGTCGAGTTCCTCTCGCCGGACGCCGTCCGCCTCCAACTCCAGCCGGACCCCGAGGCGGTCCCGGCCGGTGAGTCGCCGCTCGGACTGGACTACGACACGCTCCGGACGGAGACGGACCTGACGGTCGAACGCGACGGCGACGACGACCCCGACACGGACACTGTCCGCGCCGCGACCGACGGGCTCACCGCGGAGATCGACACCGTGAGCGCCGACCTTCGCATCCGGGACGCGGCCCGCGGCCGGACACTCCTTGCGACGGGAGACCAGACGGACAGCCGCGACCGACCGGTCGTGCCGCCGACGGGGTTCACCGAGACGGAGCGGGGCGGGTGGCCGTTGGTCGTCGACGACACCCACCTCGCGGTGCGGCACCCGCCAGACGAACACGTGTTCGGCTGCGGGGAGCAGTTCGGCGGCGTCGACCACCGCGGCGACCGGATCACCGCCCGAGTGCGCCAACCGAACGGCACCGGGAGCCGGGAGACGTACTTCCCGGTCCCGTTGTACCTCTCGAATCGCGGCTACGGCGTGTTCGTCGACACCGCCGCCGACGCGACGTTCGACTTCGGCGCGACCGCGCCCGGCACGACCAGCCTGAGCGTCGCCGACAGCGCACTCTCACTCGTCGTCTTCCGCGGCGATCCCGAGACAGTGTTGGAGCAGTACACCGCACTCACCGGCCGCCCGCCGCGACTGCCAGAGTGGACGTTCGGCGTCTGGTGGTCGCGCAACAGCTACGAGTCGGCCGACGAGGTGCGGGCCGTCGCCGACCGCCTCCGGGAGACGGACACGCCCGGCGACGTGCTCCACCTCGATCCGGGGTGGATGGATCTCGACGAACTCGGGCTGTCGTGGGACGAGGACGGGTTCCCGGACCCCGAGGGGTTGCTGTCCGATCTCGCAGACGACGGGTTCCACGTCTCCGTCTGGGAGTATCCGTACCTGAAGACTGGCACGGCGCCGTTCACGACCGCCCGCGACCGGGGGTATCTCGTCGAGGACGGGGCCGGTCGGCCGTTGGTCGTCCGCCGGCCGAGCAGGTCCGACACCCGAGCGGGGATTCTCGACTTCACGGACCCGGACGCAGTCGCGTGGTGGCAGGAGAGACACCGCCGACTACTCGATCAGGGGGTCGACGTGTTCAAGACGGACTTCGGGGAGTACCTGCCACCGGAGGCCGTGACCAGCGACGGCCGGACGGGTCGGACGACACACAACCGCTACCCGGTGGACTACCAGCGGGCCGTCGCGGGCGCGTTCGACGAGGCGACGGCAGACGACGAGACCCCGCTCTTATGGTCCCGATCCGGCTGGGCCGGCGCACAGCAGTATCCGGTCCACTGGGGCGGTGACGCGGCGTCGACCGAAGCGGGCTTTGCGGCCACGGTTCGAGGTGGACTGAGTCTGGCGGCCTCCGGTGTCCCGTTGTGGAGCTGTGACATCGGCGGCTACAAGCCGGAGCCGTCGCCGGACCTCTACCGTCGGTGGGCCCAGTGGGGACTGCTCGCGCTGTCACACCCGCGGTTCCACGGGAAGACGCCCCGGGAGCCGTGGCACTACGGCGACGAGGTGGCCGCGACCGTCCGGCGGTACGCCCGCCTCCGTTACCGGTTGTTGCCGTACCTCTACCGTCACGGGGTCGCCGCCGCTCGGCGTGGACTCCCGGTGTTGCGGCCGGTCCATGTCGCGCGCCCGGACGCCGACGTGCCGACCGACGCGCTCCAACATTTCGTCGGTGACAGCCTGCTCGTCGTCCCCGACCTCGCGCCCGGTGAGCCGCTCAACGTCCACCTCCCCGCGGGGGAGTGGATCGACCACTGGACCGGGGAGTCCCACCAGGGACCGACACGACTGCGGCTGTCGTCGCCCCGGTCGGAACTGCCGGCGTTCTGGGCCGCCGGCACCGTTGTCCCCGAACAGGAGCCGGGACCACACGTCGCCGCCTGCGAGGACGATCCGCTGACACTGCGTGTGTTTCCAGACACGACGGGCGCGACAGATGCGACGGGCGCGACGAACGCGACAGACGTAACAGACCCGACGGACACGACAGACGCGACCGCGACCGGCGCGTGGTTCGACACCGACACGGAGACGCTCCGCGAGACACAGGTCGAACTTGCCAATAAGACACTGACCGTCACGCTCCCGGCCGACAACAGCCGCGCGGTCCGCGTGCTCGTGGAGGGGATCGCGACGCTCCCCGAGACCGTCCGTGTCCGGCGCGGCGAGACGGTCACGGAGCCGTCGCCGGCGGCGGTCGAGTTGAGCCACGAGACGGCAGACGCGACCCGCGAGACGGCAGTGTCCGTGTTGATCACCACAGACGGGTCGCCCCCGACAGACGAGACACCGGCGACAGATGAGTCGTCGACACCGGACGGCTCGTCGACACCGGACGACGACCAGTCGGGCGGCGCCGGCGACTGAACACGCACCACACCCGCGACCGAAACGCCGAACCCGACCGGGAGCCGGGGAGGCGACTCGAATGACGGAAGCGAGACGAACGACGTGGACAACACGAACACCCGCTCAGACCAGCCCACAGACGACGGCACGCTTGCGACGCCGAACAGGGAGTTGCTCGTCTACCGCCGCCCAATCGACGGGCCGAAGCTGTGGACCGCCGAGCGGGCAGCGCCGTCACTGGCGACGCCACGCGAGCAGGACGAGGAGAAACTCCCCGAGGAGGTGTTGGCCCACCTCGCCAACATCCGTTAGCGGTGACGAATCGCCAGGCTTTCGCCCGGGCTGGGGGCAGACGACCGTATGGAGATCCAGGCAGTCGTCGCGGTCTCGCGGACCGGCGGCGTCGGTGCCGACGGCGGCGTTCCGTGGTCGTACCCGGAGGACTTCGAGCAGTACCGTGACCGGGTCCGTGGCGGGCCGTTGGTCGTCGGCCGACGAACCTTCGAGGAGATGGAGCCGGTGTCGGAGTCGACGAACCTCGTGTTGACCCGCGACGAGTCACGGTCGTCGCCGGACGAGCGCGTCGAGTTTGTCACCTCGCGGGCCGAGGCCGTCGCGGTCGCGGCGGCGACCGAGAGCGACGCGCTGTCGGTCATCGGCGGCGGCGGCGTCTACCGGGCGTTGCTCCCGTTCACCGACCGCGCGTTCGTCTCGGAGCTACCGGAGGATCTGGCGGGTGACGCCCAGTTCCCGTATCTGGGTGCCGGCTGGCGGGTCGTCTCCGAGCGCGACTACGAGGAGTTTCGGCTCGTCGAGTACGAGAACACGACGCCACGCCCGCGGTCGGAGCTGTAGCGGCGCGGCGGGTCGATCTCTTCCGTGTCGTCCACTCCCTCGTCAGTCGAGACAGACGTACGTCTTCGTCTCGCTGGTCCCGTCGAGTTCGTGAATCTCGTCGGCCACCGTCTCCATCGCCTCATACATCTCGTCGGCGACGACCTCGGCGACCACGTCGTAGTCGCCGGCGACCGCGTGTCCCTCCGCGACTGCCGCCAGGTCGCGAACGCGGTCGGCCACGCTGCCGACGACGCCCGCGTCCACTCGAACCATCACGTACGCCCGGACCATGTCAACCTGTACCACTGTTCGACACATATCGTTTCTGGCCGTGTTGTCGGCGGATTCCGACGCGGTCCGGGGGTCGACGGACGACCACCACCCGCGGGCGTCAGGGTGGGGACAACCCTTTTACAGAGACCTGTCGTACCAAGCCCGTATGCGATTCGTCATCGTCGGTGCCGGTCGGGTCGGCCTGCGGACAGCGCGCGTGCTGCGCGAGGAGGGGCACGAAGTCGTGTTGGTCGAGGGCCACGACGATCAGGCGACTCGCGTCCGCGAAGCGGGGTTCGACTGTGTCGAGGGGGACGGCTCCCGGGAGGAACTGCTCGTCGAGGCCGGCGTCGGGGACGCGGACGCGTTGGGGGCGCTGACGGGCGACCTCAACACCAACTTCGCCGCCTGTCTGATCGCCAACCACCACGACTGCCGGACGGTGATGCGAATCGACGAGGACTACCGCGAGGGGATCTACCAGAAGTACGCCGACGAGGTCGACGAGATTGTCTACCCGGAGCGGCTGGGTGCCATCGGCGCGAAGAACGCGTTGCTCGGCGGCAACCTCCAGGCGATCGCGGACGTGGCCGAACACCTCCAGGTGGTTCTGTTCACGATCACGGACGACTCCCCGATGAAGGGGTACAACCTCTCGGAGGTAACACTCCCCTCACAGGCCCGGGTGCTCGCGTTCGGCAAGGCCGGTGGGCCGATGGGGGTGCCGTTGCCCGACGACTCCTTGGAGACGGGCGACCGGATCGCCGTGCTCGCGGACTTCGACGTGTTGGGTGACGTCCGCCAACTCCTGTTGGGCCGGTCCGCCGAGGAGACGGCCGCGGCCGCAGTCGAGGGGTGAGTTCGCGTGAGCGTCACCGCCTACGTGATGGTGAAGGCCAACACCGGTGAGGCCGACCGTGTGAAGGAGTCGCTTGCGGCCCTCGACGGGGTCGTGGAGGCGCACGTCGTCGCCGGCGACGTGGACTTCGTCGCCAAAACTGTCGCCGACGACCCAGGTGACGTGAAACGGGTCGCGACGAACGCGATCCAGACGATCAACGGCGTCGAGGGGACACAGACGTACATCGCGATGGACTAGAGGGCGGCCGTCCGTCGCGACGGATCGAGGAGACACGGCCGTACGCCTCGATGAGCCGAGTCGGAACCGGAACCGCCGTCGGTCACGAGAAGGTTTACTACCGCCGCTCCCCTCCCGAGTCGTGTGAGTAGCGTCCCCGAGCGTTCGGAGATCGACGAGGAGTACAAGTGGAGCATCGAGTCGTTGTTCGCGGACGACGAGGCGTGGGAGGAGGCGTTGGCGGCGGCAGAAGAACGGATCGACGACCTGCGCGTGTACGAGGGGCGGGTCGACGAGAGCGCGGCCACGCTCCGGCAGTTTCTGGAGACGTACGAGTCGGTGACTCGCGACATCAGCCGAATCTCACAGTACGCCCGACTGCGGTCGAACGAGGACACGCGCGACCAGTCGTACCAGGCGATGGCCGCACAGGCACAGTCGCTCACCTCAGAGCTGTCCAGCGCGATCAGCTTCTTCGAGCCGGAGCTCCAGGCGGTCGACGAGGAGACGTTGGCGTCGTTCGTCGAGACGGAGCCGGCGCTGGCGGAGTACGACCACTACTTCGACGACATCCGTCGGCAGCGCGAACACACCCGATCCAGCGAGGTCGAGGAGATTCTCTCCGAGATGGGTGAGGTGCTCGACGCCCCGAGCGAGACGTACCAGATGCTGACGAACGCGGACATGACGTTCCCGACGGTCGAGGGGCCAGACGGGGAGGCGGTCGAGGTCTCACAGAGCAGCTTCACCTCGTTGCTCCAGAAGCCGGATCGGGAGTTCCGCGAACGAACACACACCGCCTTCTACGAGGAGTGGAGCGACGTGCGCAACGCCGTCGGCACGACGCTGTCGAAGTCGACGAAGACCCACGTCAAACGGGCGGAGATCCGTGGCTACGACTCCGCCCGGGCGGCGGCGTTGGACGGGCCGAACGTCCCAGTCGAGGTGTACGACACGCTCGTCGACACCGTCACCGACAACGTCGACACGCTCGGGCGGCACGCGGAGCTGAAACGGCGGGCGTTGGATGTCGACACCGTCGAGAGCTGGGATCTGTACATGTCGCTGACGGGCGACGAGAGCCCCGAGATCGGCTACGACCGCGCGAAGGAGCTGGTGATCGACGCCGTCGCGCCGTTGGGCGACGCCTACCAGTCGCGGATGGCCGAGGGGTTGGAGTCGCGGTGGGTCGACGTGTACGAGAACCGCGGGAAACGGTCCGGCGCCTACTCCGCGGGGACGTACGACAGCCAGCCGTTCATCATGATGAACTACCAGGACGACGTCTCCTCGTTGTACACGCTGGCACACGAGTTGGGCCACTCGATGCACTCGGAGCTGGCGAACGACAGCCAGCCGTGGCAGTACGCCGACTACGAGATCTTCGTCGCCGAGGTCGCCTCGACGGTCAACGAGACGTTGCTCACCCACCACCTGTTGGAGAACGTCGACGACGACGAACTCACCGCCTACGCCATCGACCAGTATCTCGAACGGTTCCGGTCGACGTTGTTCCGACAGACGATGTTCGCGGACTTCGAACAACGCATCCACGAGTACGCCGAGGCGGGCAAGCCGCTGACGCCGGACACGTTCGACGAACTGTACGGCGACGTGAAGGAGACGTTTTACGCGACGGACGCCGTCCGGGTCGACGACATGATCCGGCGGGAGTGGATGCGGATTCCCCACTTCTACTACAACTTCTACGTCTACCAGTACGCCACCGGGGTCTCGGCGGCGGCGGCGATCGTCGAGTCGATCCGCGGGGAAGGGGAGTCGGCGGCCGCCGACTACCGCGAGGCACTCGCGGCCGGCGGGAACGGCTACCCCGTCGAGATCCTCGACACCGCGGGCGTCGACGTGACCCAGCCGGCGTTCGTCGAGTCTGCCATCGATGTCTACGACGAGTTCCTCGACCGCGCGGCGGCGTTGTTGGAACTGGAGTGACGGCTGGTCGAATCCCCCTTGAGACGGGCTGAAACCCACGGCGACGCGACACTGAGGAGGGCGCGGCCGGCGGGCGTTGCGCCGGGCTGTCGAGAAACAAAAAGACCACGCGACCCCAAACCACATAAGAAACCGCGCCCTACAACTGACGTACCACATGTCACGCAGCCCCTCTCTCCCGGAGCGTCCTCGTCTGGATCTCGACCCGGAGATGAGCGAGCAGGAACGGCTCGACGCGATGCGGAAACACTTCACGCGAATCGTCCAGGTGAACGAAGAGCTCGACGACCGGCTCAACGACGCCGAGCAACGGCGGAGCGACCTCCGCGAGGAGGTCGACGAGCTGAAACGGCGCAACGAGGCGTTGAAGACCTCCTCGTTGTATGTTGCGACCGTCGAGGAGATGACAGACGACGGTGTCGTCATCAAACAACACGGCAACAACCAGGAGGTGTTGACGGAGGTGTCGGCGGGACTCGCCGACGAGTTGGAGGCCGGCGACCGCGTCGCGATCAACGACTCCTTCTCGATCCAGACGGTGTTGGACGACGAGACGGACGCCCGTGCCCAGGCGATGGAAGTCGACGGCTCGCCGGAGGTCGTCTACGACGACATCGGCGGCATCGCCGACCAGGTTCGGGAGGTTCGCGAGGCCGTCGAGGACCCGCTCGTGAACGCCGACCAGTTCCGGGAGGTCGGGGTCGAACCGCCGAGTGGGGTCCTGTTGCACGGCCCGCCCGGCACCGGGAAGACGATGTTGGCGAAAGCGGTCGCCAACGAGACGGACGCCACATTCATCAAGATGGCCGGGTCGGAGTTGGTGCGGAAGTTCATCGGCGAGGGCGCTCGGCTCGTCCGTGACCTGTTCGAACTCGCCGCCGAACGCGAGCCTGCAGTCATCTTCATCGACGAGATCGACGCCGTCGCCGCCAAGCGGACGGACTCGAAGACCTCCGGGGACGCGGAGGTCCAACGGACGATGATGCAGTTGCTCTCGGAGATGGACGGGTTCGAGGACCGCGGCGAGGTGCGGATCATCGCGGCCACGAACCGGTTCGACATGCTCGACGAGGCGATTCTCCGGCCGGGTCGGTTCGACCGGCTCATCGAGGTGCCCAAGCCGGGACCGGAGGGGCGCGAGAAGATCCTCGAAATCCACACCCGCGACATGAACGTCGCGAGCGACGTGGAATTCAGCGCAATCGCCGCGGAACTGGACGACTACTCCGGGGCCGACGTGAGCGCGCTCTCGACGGAGGCCGGGATGTTCGCCATCCGCGACGGTCGTTCGGAGGTCCGGCAGTCGGACTTCGAGGACGCCCGCGAGAAGGTGGAAGACGACGAGGAGGGGCCGCTCGCGGACGAACTCCGTCCGTACCAGTACTAACCCTCCCGGTACTGGCGGGCGACGACCGACAGCCACTTTGCGCTCTGTTGCTGCCTGTTCGCATGGAGATCGTTGTCGCGGCCGGCGTCGGCCGCGGGCCGACGGAGCTGTCTGCACTGGACGCCGCACTCGCCGGCGCCGGCGTCGCGAACTACAACCTCGTCACCGTCTCCTCCGTCGTCCCCGCCGACGGCCAGGTTCGGGTCGCCGACCGCGTCCCCGACCGCGGACCCGCCGGCCACGCGCTGACGGTCGTGCTCGCGGAGGCGACCGCGGCGCCGACCGAAGCGGTCGACCCGGACGCGACAGCCACGCCCGTCACACCCGCCGATCAGACGGCGACAGACACCGTCGACCAGACGACAGCCGCGGGCGCTACCCCCGCCGACACGGAGCCGGAACTCGTCGCGGGGTTGGGGTGGGCGACCGGCCCCGGACCGGGGTTGTTCTACGAGGCGACCGGCACCGACCCCGAGACCGTCCGCGAGCAGATCCGCCGGGGGCTCGCGGCCGGCGGGGACCTCCGCGAGTGGTCACTCCCGGACCGAGAGACCCACCTCGCGGTCGGCCGGCGACGCCCCGATGCTCACGTCGCGGCCGTCACGGTCGCCGCCTACGGTACCGCGACACCAGCCGACGGGCGGAAGCCGACCCACCTCGACACGGACACCGTGTGAGCCGTTCGCAGGTGCCGACGCACTTATCAGCGGGCCTCTCGAAACAGAGACGACTCTCGATGAACGGCAACAACCCCTACGCGGGGCCGCCGGGCGTCGTCGACGCCGGGCAGCCGGAGGAAGTAGACCTCACGACGGATCAAAAAAACGCCCTCCGGGAGGCGGTGTCCAACATCGTCACGCGGACGGAGTCGTATCTCCCGGACGGCTACACCGTCGGGTCGGAGCTGAACTACGGGCACGACGGCCCGCAGGCGACGGTCGCCGTCCGACCACCCGTCGGGCACGCGGTCAGCGCCGGCTTCTCCCCGAGCGTCGAGGAGTTGGCGGCCGGACTCGACGACGACGACCGTGAGGAGGTCGCGAAGGGGCTCGCCGCCAGCGCCGCGATCCAAGTGATGGACGCCGTCGGCGACGACATCGAGCCGACGGGTCGGTAGTCGGTCTCGCCTGCCGTCGACGTGTCTCGTCACTGTCGACGTATCTTGCCACCATCGGCACGTCTCGTCACCGTCGACTCGGGGTGCGACGACTCCCTGAAGACTTACCTCGCGGGCGGGTGGATGTGTCGCCGATGGCCGATCTCCTCCCCGGACAACGCGACAGCGACGACCAGCCGGACCCGCCTCGCGTCGTCGGGATCGACGGCGACGACGCCGACGAGGTGTTGTCCGCGCTGTCCGCCGGCACCGCACGTGAGATTCTGAGCGGCCTCCACGAGGAGCCCGCGACCGCCAGCGAGATCGCCGACCGCGTCGACACCACGCTCCAGAACACCCAGTACCACCTCGACAGTCTCACAGAGGCCGGGCTGGTCGTCGAGACGGACACCGTCTACTCCGAGAAGGGTCGCGAGATGAGCGTCTACGGGCCGGCCGACCGCGCGCTCGTGGTGGTCGCGGGCGAGGAGGACGACACTGGCGGGCTCCGTGGCGCGCTCCGGCGGCTGCTCGGAACACTCCTCCCGGTGGGCGGCGCCGCGGTCGCCGCCGAGCTGGCGTTGGGGGGTCCGTTCGCGCCGGCCGCGGGTGGCGGCGACGGCGCCGAGTCGGCCAGTGGCGAATCCGCAGACGTGGAGTTGACCGGCGAGACGGCGGCAGCGCCCACCAGCACCCCGTCGGCAGACGACGCCGTGCGGGCGGCGGACGCCACCGCGACGCCGGCGGTGTCGGAGGCGAGTGAGACCGCGCCGGCGTTGCTCGACAGTCTCGCCGCCTCCCCGGGCGTCCTCCTGTTCGTCGGTGGCTGTGTCGCGTTGGCGACGGTCCTGTTGCTCCGACGCCGACACTGAAACGGCCGTTTGAGTCTACGGAGGCTACTTATGCTGACCTGCCGTACAAACGGGTGCGGTTCCCCCGCAGTCGGCCCTCCAAGCCGCCGCCCGACGCGGGCGGCGCCCTTCAGTTTCCACTCGTGTCCAGTTTCCACTCGTGGCCACTCTCCACTCGTGTCGTCACGGCCACACACCCGACACCGCCGTTAGTCGTCGACACCGACAGTGAACTCGGCGAACGGCTCTCCGTCGACAGTGACGAGTCGGCCGTCGAGCCCGCCGTCCGGTCGGGGGTCGAACTCGGCGTGGGCCGCTCGGTTCCCGCGGGGTTGGGCGTGGCTCCCGGGGTTGACGAGCACGAGGTCGTCGGCCGTCTCCACGCCGGGGGCGTGGCTGTGGCCGTAGACGACGGCGTCGGCATCGTGTTCGCGGCCGAACAACGCCAACTCCGTCGGCGACCGGGCACGGTGACGGACGGCGAACGTCACCCCCTCGTAGCCGACCACTCGGGACTCCGGGAGCCGGCTCCGGACGGTGCTGTCGGCGTTGTTGCCGGCGACGGCGTACAACGGCTCCGCGACGGCCTCGAAGTCGTCTAACACGCTCCCCGTGTAGAAGTCGCCCGCGTGGACGACCGCGTCGGCCGCCCGCACCGCCTCGCGGGTGCGTCCGTGGAGTCTGTGTTCCTCGCGACCGTGGGTGTCCGAGACAGCAACTAACACGGCCGAGTGTCGGGCGGCGACGGACATGAACGCGGCGGTCGCCCGGTTTTATCCCGTAGGGTGGCGGCGACCGGGACGATGGCTGGGAGCAGATCCGTCGTGATCGCGGCCCTGGTGGCGAACGGCGCCATCGCGGTCCTGAAGTTCTTCGCCTTCTTGGCGTCGGGGAGCCCCTCGATGCTGTCGGAGGCGTACCACTCCGTCTCGGACACGGGGAACCAGGTGTTCCTCCTGATCGGGATCGGCTACTCCGGACGGGAAGCGAGCCGCACGCACCCGTTCGGCTACGGCAAGGCACAGTTCTTCTACTCGTTTCTCGTCTCCGTGCTCCTGTCGGGATCGCCGGCTGGGAGTCGCTGACCCACGGCTACGACGCACTCACGAGCGCCGGCCACGGCGGCGGCAGCCAGGCGGTCGTGCTCGCCGGTGTCGATGTCACCGCGCTGGTGCCACTGTCGACGTTCCAGCTGAGCGTCGGGGTGTTGTCGGCGGCGATCGTCTTCGAGTCATGGGCGTTTCTGAAGGCGAACACCGAGCTCCAACGCCAGATCGACGAGTACGACTGGAACGGGATTCGCGAGGCGTTCCGCGAGACCAGCGACGTGACGACCCTGACCGCGTTCACCGAAGACGCCGTCGCGCTGGGCGGTGCCGGTATCGCGCTCGTCGGCGTCGTCGCCTCCCACTACACCGGCAACGAGGTGTACGACGCGGTGACGGCGGTGTTGATCGGTGCCCTGTTGATGGGGTTTGCCGTCGCGCTGGCGTGGGAGAACAAACGACTCCTGTTGGGTGAGTCGTTGGACGCGGCCGGCGAGGACCGCCTCCGGGAGGCCGTCACGGAGTGTGACGGCGTCGCCGGCGTCGACAGCCTCCGCTCGATGTTCGTCGGCCCACAGGTGTTGCTCGTCACAGCCGACGTGACCTTCGACGACGGACTGGACACGACGGCCATCGAGGACCGGATCGACGACATCGAGACGGCACTGACGGCGGCCGACGAGCGTGTGTCGATGGTGTACGTGGAGCCGGAACAGTAAAAAATCTGTAAGGATGTGAGAATTAACCCCTAGGTTCAAGTATCAGACTATACGAATGTACGGTATGGGATCAAACCCTACCCAAAATAGAGGTCGTACGGCACAGACCGCACCTTCCGCACAAGAGCAAATCAAAGAGCTACTGTGCCCTCACTGCGGGTCACGGTCAATGGAGCTAGTAGAGATCATTGCACCACCTGAGCAGGCAGCCCAAACGAGACGGGTTGTTGAGAACGGAGTTGCCGGCAGCTTGGCTGGTGGTCTGCTGGGTTCAGTATTTGGCCCGTATGGTGCTGCTTTCGGAGTTGTGCTAGGTGGAGCAACCGTCTCGGTCAGAACTGCTAATACAGTTTCTAAGCCGACAGCACATACCGAGTGCAAAACACCCGGATGTGACAAAGAAAAAACCACCATTCTTGAATTAGAATAATATATTTTAATTAGGTTACGAAGAACAACAACGCAGACAGCGCGAGCGAGGCGAGGACGACCGCGGCGGCCAACGCCCCGCCCATCTGGACGGCGGCGTTAGCGTGACTCGCCAACGTCTCCGTGCGGTCGTTGCCGAAGACAGTCACCTCGGCGCGTTCTGTCGCCATCCCCACCTCGCCGGGCGCGAGATCCGCGATCGCCGCCTCGGTGGCCTCTTCGACCACGTCGATCAGCCGCTCCCAGTCGATGGCGTCGCCGACCTGGTTCTCCGCCTCGACGGTGTTGACGATGTGGGTGTCGGTGGTCAACACCTCCGCCTCGTCCACGTCGAGCGTGTCCAGAATCTCGCCGCGGAGCCCCGGCTCCATGTTGTTGCCGTCGACGAGGACGTACGCTGTCCGTTGGTCGTCGACTTCGGTGACCATCACCCGGACGCCCAACGGCCCGACACCCTCCTCGGGGTCCCACTGGGTCTCGACATGGCCGACGCCAACCGCGAGGTCGTCCCGGGGTGCAGTCGCGAGTCGGTCACCGGCCTCACCCGCGGCAGAGATCATGTCGAACGACCGACTGGACCCGGGCGTGACGTGGCCCAAGTCCGCGCCGTCGAGCCCGTTGTTGGAGTTGTGTGCGTCCGCGAGCATCACGTCGCTGATCCCGCTCGTGCGGGCCTCGGCGGCCGCCGAGAGCCCGACCCCGTACTCCACGTCGTCGGCGAAGCCGGGCGCGAACGTCGACACCAGGAGCGCGCCGTCGCCGAACGCCTGTCCAACCACGGACGCCTCACCCGACTCCGTCCGCACGCTCCGGGTGGCCTCGGCGGTGTAGCCGAGCTTCTCACTCGCCCGGTCGGCGGCGGTGAGTAACCGCCCCACCTCACGTTCCGTAACGAGGTTGAAGTCGTGGCCGGCGGTGGCGTGTGGCGGGAACCCCAACCCCTCGGTCTCCTCGGCGACCCGAAGCGGGAGGTTGCCGCCGCCGATCTCCCCCATCGGCCCCGGGTGGATCATCGGCAACACCCAGCGTGCCGTCTCGGTCCCGTCCGGTCGGCGGACGGCCAACACCGTCACCGGGACGACCGCCTTCTCGCCCAACTGCTCGAAGAAGTCCTCCAGTTCGCGGCTCCCCTCGGCGATGTGCCCGACGAACCCCTGGAGGAAGTCCAACACGGAGACCCCCAGCGACTCCCGCCACGGCCGGTCGACGACGTAGAGAAACGCCCAGACCGCGCCGGCGTACAGCGTACAGGTCGCCCCCAACAACAGGAAGTGTTCGGGCGCGATGAGGGTCAACTCGGGGGGCGCGGCGTCGACCCGGGAGGCGTACGCCATCAGGAAGGCGCGTTCGATCGGGCCGCCGACCTCGACGAGCCGGACGGTGCCGCTGTAGACGAACAACAACACCGCCGCGGCGCCGGTCTGGATGCTCGCGGGCACTGTCGCCACGAGCAACGAGGTCCGCGAGATGGCGACGATCACGAGCAGTCGGAGCGCGAACACGGACGCCAATCCGATCACGAGCGTGTCGAAGACGAACCGTTGTCCCAACGGCGTGAGGTAGACGGCGGTGCCGGCGACCGCCAAGACGGCGACGAGCACCACCTCACACACCAGCGCGAGCAACATCGACCGGTCCCGGGAGAGCCGCCCGCCGACGTACTGGTCGACCCAGGCGGTCCCCAACCCCGCGACGACGGTGGGGATGCCGACGAAGAACATCCCCTCCCACGCGTCCCGGCCGACAAAGAGGATTCCTCGCCACACACGACCTGCCTCCGGGCTGTCGAAGGCGGCGACTCCGGCGAACGCGGCCAACACCAACGCCGCGAACACGCTCCGGTACCAAGAGGGCGCACGGAACACGAACCGTGACAGCCCGGCGAGGTTGCTCTGTGAGGCTGTCATTGTCCTGTAGTTCCCGTCGCCCGGTACAAAAAGCGACGCGGTCTCGTCACGCCGGGAGCGACCCCGGACACCGACGACGCGAGGGTTGAAGTGTGGTGCCGGGACCAGACGGGTCGTGTCCGACGACGTTCCCGCACACCCGACAGACGAGCAGCCGCCAGCCGACCCCGACCTGGTCGCCTTCTCGGATCTCGCCCGCGCCGCCTACTGCCCGCGACAGTGTTACTACGCCCGAGCGGACGACGACCGCGGCGTGCCCAGCGAGGTCGTCGAAACGATGGAGTTGGCCCACCGCTACCCGGCACTACGGAACGGCGCCGATCTCGACGCGGAGCCGATCGCGGTGCCACCGTCGACGTACCGCGACCGACTGGACGCGCTCGCCGACCGCCCGGTGTGGCCGGCACTCGCGAACCCATCGGAGCGTGACCTGTATCTCGCCGGGAAAGACTGTCACGGGATCACACACAAGCTTCTCGCCGGAACTGCCGTTGGGACCGACGGCGCGGACGACGATCACGACGAGCCGAACACAGCGACCGACGGCCCCGCGGCGCCACCGGTGCCGGTGATCGTCTCGCCGGGCGCGCCACACGAGACTGGCGTGTGGGAGCCACAGAGCGTCCGTGCGGTCGCGGCCGCGAAGGCGCTCGCGTGGGAACGGGAACGCGAGATCCCCCGAGCGCTCGTCGAGTACCCCGCCCACGCCGTCGTCAGGTCCGTCCGGATCGGTGTCCGCCGAACCGCGGCGTACCGCCGGGCGCTCCGCACCGCACGCGGGATCGACGGCCCGCCGCCGCGGCTCCGCGACTCCCCGCGGTGTGAGCCGTGTGAGTACCGCGAGGAGTGTGGGATCGAGACGAAGAGCCTGCGGAGCCGGCTGGGGCTGTGACGAGCGTCCGTCGCCCCCCGCGACGCTCAGTGGTTGGCGGCGCCGAACGCCAACAGTTCACCGACCGTCAGCTCCTCGTCGAACGGGAGCGGCTCGACGAACTCGGGCGTCCAGTTGGGTTGGACCGTCCGGTAAGAGGCGCGGCTCTCGTCGATCAGTCCGACGAGCGTCTCGGCGACCAGCCGGCTGCCGACCGGGCCGAGGCGTGCGCCGCCGTTGTCCACCGCCGCCTCCGCGAGCACGTAGTACCACAGCGGCGTCTCCTCGTCGCCCGGCTCGACGCCGTGTTCCCGACGGACGGCCTCGACATCGTCGTCGTAGCCGAGGTCGTCGGCGGTGAACACCTCCACGCCCATCGCGCGGGCGACGGCTTGCCCGGACGGGAGCCCCAGCCGGCGGCCACGCAGGAGGTTCCGGGCGGCCAGCGACGAGGGCTCCGTGAACGGGAGCCGGTGGAGACTCTCCGGGAGCTTCGTGTCGATGGGCGCGACCCGTTGCACGTCCGCCTCGCTCGCGGCGCCGTCGAACCCCGTGTCGGTCAGATCGAAGAAGTACGACCAGTCGACGGTGCGCTCGCTCGACACCGGGCGGAACCCGCGGAGGGTGTCGCCGCCGTTCGCCTGGAACAGGTCCGCCGCGAAGGAGTCGTTGAGCCGGTAGCGTTCCTCGATCCGGCTGTGGCCGTAGCGGTAGGCGGCCCCGGCGAACTCCACGGGAATGAACGGCGTCTCCCCGGCCGGCGGGGTGTAGAACTGCCGCCCGTTCTCCAACACGTCCGCCAACACACGCTCCTCACACACCCGCGGGAGGAAGTCGTTGACGACGAGATACTGGTGGTGCCACCGAAGCAGTTGTTGGGCCTCCTCAAACGCCGCCTCACCTTCAGTCTCACCCGTGGCTTCCAACCGCTCGATGATCCGGTTGTGTGCGCCGACCATCGCACAGTGGAGCTGTGAGACGAGCTGGTTCTCGTCGTTGCGCGGGTCGCCGATCAGGGCCGTGTTCTGGCTGTTGCGCGCGAGGTCGGCGAGTTCGCCGGCGTCGTTCTCCCGGAGCAGGAGCTTGTACGGGTTGTCCTGTGCGCCGCCGACCCGGCGCGCGTAGAGATACCGGTCGGCCTCGTGGCCGGCGCCGTAGACGTTGTCGAGGTCCAGTCCCGGGGTTCGGAAGTTCCGCAGCGCCGCCGGGTCTACCTGTCGGTCGAGACTGGAGGTGGTGTCGAGCGTGATATCGTGGTCGACGAACTGGCCGTAGAACACGTAGCCAGCCGGCGGGTAGTCGGCCCGTTCGGGGCGCTCGTCGTCACCGATGTCCATCGGGCCGCCGGCGGCGCCCAACAACTCCAGAAACGCCGGCTCGTGGCTCGCCGCCGGCAGGAAGTCGAACAACTGCCCGAACCGGCCGTGTCCGGACGCGGCCGGCCGGGTCGGCGTCTCCGTCATCCCCCGCTGTGAGACGCTCCCGTGTTCCGGCAGCCCGGTGGCGTCGTCGCCGTACGGCTCCATCATCATCCGCATCGCCCCCTCCGAGGGACCGCCGCCGCCGGTCGAGGGCGCTCCACTGTCGGGTGTGGTCTCTCCGTCGCCGGCAGAGGGACCCTCCCCGGTACCGAGCGAGGGGCCCTCGCCGCCGTCTGGGGCCGCGCCGTCGCCGCCGACCGTCTGCCCCGGCGGGATCACCACCGTCCCCACCTCACCGTCACCGTCGAGTGTCTCCCTGACCGGCTCCTCGACGGCGTCGCCGACGACCAGCCGTTCGACTACGTCGGTCGCGTCCGCGGTGACCGTCAGTGAGAACCGCCCGTCTGCGCCGGTCTCGGTCCGCGTGACGGTGTCACCGTCACCGTCGACGACCACGACCGGTACGTCCGCCACCGGTCCGGTCGGCGGCTGCACCACACGCCCCGTGAGCTGTGTCTCGTTGGACATTCGGATGTGCGTGCGACTCGTTGTGACTTCAAACTAGTTGTCTGTTGTACTGTCCGTTAGTGAACAGTACTGGAAACTTCGTTGCGACGGCAGTTCAGGTGTCCTCCAGCCAGTCACGCACGTCGTTTGCGCGCGCCCCAGCTCGTAACACCTCACCCCGCTCCGGGTCGACGACGGTGCTCTCGCCGCCAGGTGTCTCACCCCTGTCGACGACGGCCGCGACCCCCTTCTGCAGGTCCGGGTCGAGTGCGCTCGGGCTACGGACGCTCCCGGTGCCCGACCGGTTCGCGCTCGTCGCCGTCACCGGACAGTCGGCGCGTGCGGCCAGTTCGCGGGCGGTCTCGTCGTCGGGAACGCGAATCCCGACGCGTTCCCGCCCGGCCGTGAGCACGTCTGGGAACGCCGGGCCGCGGGGGACAACCACTGTCACCGGACCGGGGAGAAACGCCTCGGCGAACGCCGTCGCGCGCTCGCCGGCGTCGACGGCCGCCAGCGCCGTCTCCGTGTCGGGAAACGCCGCCGACAACGGCTTCGAGCGCTCCCGACGTTTCAGTTCGAACACCCGTTCGACCGCGGCGGCGTCCGTCGCGTCTGCACCCAGCCCGTACACCGTCTCCGTCGGGTAGACGACCACGTCGCCGTCGCGGACGGCGGCCGCGGCCCGGTCGAGTGTGTCACTCACACTCTCCGTCGACCGCCCGCGGGCAAGTGTGTGACGCGTCGCCCGCACGGACCGCGACGACCAGCCCGAGCAACCGCCTCACTCAGAAGAAGTCTCGCGGGACGCCCGTTCCCTCGACGACGGACTCCCCGTCGTCGTAGTAGCTCCGTTGTTTCGACCAGTTGGGGTCCCACACCTGGAAGTCGAGGTGTGGTCCCGACCCGGAGCCGGTCGACCCCTCGTAGGCGACCGTGTCCCCTCGTTGGACGGTCGCGCCGTCCCCGACCGCGAACGACGAGAGGTGGCCGTAGCCGGTTTTCCAGCCGTTGCCGTGGTAGATCAACAGCCAGTTGCCGTACCCCCCGTCGTCGTAGCGGTGTTCTGCGGTGCCGCCCGCCGCTGCGGTCACCGGCGTGCCGCCGCCACCCGCGATGTCGACGGCGCGGTGGTAACGGGAACACCCCCCCAACGGCCGACACGCCCAGTAGGTGTCCGTGACGGTGCCGGTCATCGGACACGCGAAGTCGGCCGCGGTCAGCCAGTCACCCGCGACCCACCCCGTCACCGGCCCGTTGTCGCTGTCGCCCGAGACGTTCACCTTCCACCAGTCGTAGCCGTCCGCAGACTCCGGCCCCTGGTACACCCGGCCGCCGGTGCGCTCGTCTGCGACCGCCTTCCGAGCGTACCCCGTCCCTGGCCCCTCGCGAACGCTCAGATCCGAGGTGGTGAACACCGGGTCGAGGTAGTCGTAGCCCGCCGCCGCCGCCGTCGTCCCGGCCGCCCCCGCGCCGACGGCCGCCACGGCCGCCGTCTGTAGGAACCCCCGCCGTGTCGAGCCAGATTTCATACTCTACATACGATTCTATACCGCTAGATAATAAAATTTGCTAGGTCTCGAACGGTCTGCTCTCGGCAGACTCAGAGGTCGTCGATCGCCGTCTCGATCTCGTCGTAGTCGGGAAACTCCGGCCACTCGCGGGAGACCCACGCGTACCGGACCGTGCGGTCCTCGTCGACCAGGAACACCGCGGGGCGGTGTTCGGCCACGCCGGTCATCCCGTCGAGGTCGTGTGCGACACCGTAGTCGTCCGCCAGCCCCGCGCCGGGGTCGGAGAACAACCGGTAGTCCATTCCGCGGTCCTCGATCAGTTGTTTGTGTGCGTACGGGGTCGAGACGGAGACACCGACCACCTGGAGCCGCTCGCCCCACTCGCGGTCGCGGATCTCGTTCCAGGTGTACGTCGCGGGAAACGAGCCGTTCATCGGGTGGAACACCAACGCGACCGGCCCGTCGGCGACCAACCCAGAGAGGCTGGCGTCGGCCCAGTACTCGTCGTCGACGAGCGGCCGCGTAAACTCGGGCGCCGTCTCCCCCGGCTCCGGGTGGTCCGTCGCCGGGAGTTCGACCACGTCGAACCCGACCACGCTCACGCACCCCCGTACGTCGCGTCGACGTAGTCGACGATGTTTGCGGACTCGGACATCGTCACGCCGGTCGTCGGGTCGCGAATCGCCGGCACGGTGCGTTTGCCGGTCAGCCGGGCGACGGCGTCGCGGTCGGAGTGCATCGGCTCGACGAACCGCGACTCGTAGGCCACGTCGTGTTCGTCCAACACCCGGACAACACGCTCACAGAACGGACACGCCTGGAGTCGGTACAGTGTGATCTCGTCGTCTGTCACGGCACGGAGTACGGTGTCTGCGGTCCTAACCCCTTCGCCCGACCACACTGCTGGCCCCGTCGCCACTGCGCCGCCAAACCCGAGCAGAGGACAATACTTAAGCACAGAGCTACCGAACGCATAGTTCGTATGGCCCTGTCGCCGACATCGACCACCGCCAGTCTCCTCCAGGCTGGAATCTTCGACAGCCTCCCGACTGCCGACACGGCGATCACCGTCGGCGGGTGGCTCTCGATTGGTCTGTTGATTCTTCTGTCTGCGTTCTTCTCGTCGTCGGAGATTGCGATGTTCTCGTTGGCCGGCCACCGGGTCGAGGCGATGGTCGAGGAGGGGTTGCCCGGTGCCGAAGCGGTCAGTGACCTGAAGTCTGACCCGCACCGACTGCTCGTGACGATTCTCGTCGGCAACAACATCGTCAACATCGCGATGTCGTCGATCGCGACAGGGTTGTTCGCCGAGTTCATGACCCGGGGGCGGGCGATACTGGCAGCCACGTTCGGGATCACCGCGCTCGTGTTGTTGTTCGGTGAGTCCGCGCCCAAGAGCTACGCCGTCGAGAACACCGAGTCGTGGGCCCGACGCATCGCCCGCCCGCTGAAGCTGTCGGAGTATCTCCTGTTCCCGTTGATCATCACCTTCGACTACCTCACTCGGATCGTCAACCGGGTCACCGGCGGCCGGTCGTCGATCGAGAGTTCCTACGTCACCCGCGACGAGATCCAGGATATGATCGAGACCGGCGAACGGGAGGGTGTGATCGACGAGGAGGAACGGGAGATGCTCGACCGGATCTTCCGGTTTAACAACACCATCGCGAAGGAGGTGATGACACCCCGGTTGGATGTCCACGCGGTGTCGACGGAGGCGACCGTCGACCAGGCGATCGAGACGTGTGTCCAGTCGGACCACGAACGTATCCCGGTGTACGAGGGCACACTCGACAACATCATCGGCGTCGTCAGCATCCGGGATCTGGTTCGGAAACGCTACTACGGGGAGGCGAGCCCGGAGTTGGACGACGTGGTCAAACCCACCCTCCATGTGCCGGAGTCGAAGAACGTCGACGACCTCTTAGAGGAGATGCAGGAGTCACGCGTCCAGTTGGTCGTGGTGATCGACGAGTTCGGCACCACGGAGGGGTTGATCACCTTAGAGGACATGGCCGAGGAGATCGTCGGCGAGATTCTGGAGGGTGACGAAGACGAGCCGTTCGAGTTCGTCGACGACGAGACGGTGCTCGTCCGCGGGGAGGTGAACGTCGACGAGGTGAACGAGCAGCTGGGGATCGACCTCCCGGAAGGCGAGGAGTTCGAGACGCTCGCGGGGTTCGTGTTCAACCGCGCTGGCCGGCTCGTCGAGGAGGGCGAAGAGATCAGCTACAACGGCGTCGACATCCGGATCGAACAGGTGGACAACACCCGGATCATCCGCGCTCGGGTGTCTGTCACGGACGCCGATCCGGACCCCAAGCGACTGCCGGGTGGCTCCGGCGACTCCGAAGAACCGGGTGTCGAGGCTGAGAGCTGAGTCGTCGACCCCCGTGACCACGGGCCGGACGCCTCGCGGCTCAGACGACCCAGTCGACCGCGGTGAAGGCGGCGTACCCGCCGCCGAGTGCGAGCACGAGCGAGCCGATCCACGCCACCACGGTGTAGGCCATCTTCTGTCGGGAGACGCCGCTCCCGCCGGCCGCGTAGCCGGAGCCGACGATCGCCGAGACAACGATCTCGTTGAACGACACCGGGATGCCGAACGCGACGGCGGTCTGTGCGATGGCGAAGGAGGGGATCAGCGCCGCGATCGACCGCCGTGGGCCGAGACTGGAGTAGTCACGCGCCAACGCCTTGATCATCCGCGGGGCGCCGGTCCAGGAGCCGGCCAACAACCCCACCCCCCCGCCGACGAGGAGAGCGACCACCGGGAGGTCGATCCCGTCACCCAACAGGGGGACGAGCGGCCCGATCGCCAACCCGACCTGTGAGCCGCCCGCGGAGAAGGCGACCAACCCCCCCAACACGAGCAGGAACCGGCGTTGGCCGGCAGTCTCGTCGCGGGCCAGATCAAGCCGCAACAACCCGCCGGCGAGCGCGGCAAACGCGAGCGTGACGAGCACCCGTCCGAAGCCGACCCCCAGCCCCGGTCCGAGCACGGCCGCGACGGAGGCCTGCTCGCCGGCCGGCCCCAACAGGGTGAACCCGATGTTCGCTAAGAGCGCGCCGACGAGCGCGCCAAGCACCGGGACGGCGGTCGTCTCGGGCACCCGGTCGGAACGGAGCACCCGCGCGGTGCCGTACGCCGCGCCGCCGCCGACGAACGGGACGAGCGTCCACAGCGTCACGATCTCCGTGTACTTCGCCCACGCGGGGTCGCCGCCCAACGCGAGCCCGACGCCGACGACCGCTCCGGTGACGGTAAAGGCGGTGGCGATCGGGTAGCCCGCGAACACCCCGACCGCGACGAGGCTGGCGGCGGTGAGTAGCCCGACGATGGCCGCCGTCGCGGTGATGCTCACCCCGCCGATCAGCTCCGTCCCGACCGCGCTTGTGACGTTCGCGCCCTGGAGCACCGCGCCCAGAAACCCCAACACGCCGACGATCAGCCCGGCCCGTAAGACGCTGATCGCGTTGGCCCCGACGGCGGGCGCGAACGGTGTCGAGCCGGACGACCCGGCCCCGATCGACCACGCCATGAACAACGACGCGAGGCTGGCGACGACGAACAACCCCAGCGTCTCCGCGGTTACCATACACCGGACTCTCGGCGCGTGCACAAGTGCGTGTCTACTCGCGTGTCAGCCACAGTTCGTTTTGCCGGTGGAGCGACAGGGGACCAGAAATATTATTTAAACTGTTTTGTTGTAGCACAACGTGTGGGACGTGTACTCGTGACACTCGTGCTTGCTACCGGACTGTTGCTTGCCGGATAAGTTGGTGTCGCCGCTCAGCTTCCCGGCGCGGATTCGACTACCGGTGTGACTGACGCGCCGGCACTCAGCGAACTGGGGCCGTTGTTGACCAACGACGAGCCTGCACGCGGTCCGGGTAGTGGTGAGGACGGCGAAGACCGGAACTGTACGGCTCCGTGCCCGGTCTGACCGGCGAGTGGCCGTGTGGTGACGCGGGCGGTCGAGACACAGCCGCCGCGTTACCGCCCACTCCGTCCCTCCTGGTAGCTCTGGACCGACTCCACCAACAGCCGCCGGAGAAAGAAGTACCCGCCGAACACGAGCAGCAACAGCCCGGCGAGGATCACTGTCAGCGACGGGTCGGCAGTGAGGAGGTCGATAACGTCGTCAACGAGTCCCATGCCCGATAGACGGTGAGCAATCGGTATATTGTTTCTGCTGTCTGTGCGTTAGACGACCGTCTATGCAAGTAGCTACGATTGGGATATGCGTATAAATAGAAAGGTATAAATGGTGTTGAGTTGATCCTACTATTGTAATGTCGCAAGACCGAGAGCAGTCAATCGAGGAGTATCGCACAGAGCTGAGCGAATCAGTAGACGACGGAGGCGGGTGTGCTGAGGCTTGGGAAGCTCTGTCTGCGGAGCGTAACAGCAGCCGCCGGGGATTCTTGACAGCGACGGTGGCGACAATGTTCGTCGGGTCGGGCACAGCAGCCGCAGAACGCGGGATGGATGTCGAACTGGACGCCGACAAGACAATCACGGAACTTGATCAACAAGAGGAAGACAGACTCGTTGAGAAGGCACTGGGGAGTGACAAACTAAACTCCACACGGGAGCAGCTACGGAGCCACGGACTCAGACCCGATCAGCAAAACGTCTCTGCGTATCGGTCGACGTACAAGGGCAAGGAGTGGCGCTTCGTACGGGTCCCGTTCACGAGTGAGGAGTCAAGTCGGGCAACACTGGATTCAACAACACCACAGTACAAAGGTGCCGTTGTCTGGAACACGCTCGACGAGATCTCCCCCTACGGCTACCTGACGACGAAGGAGGTTGTTCGGGGGGGCGAGGTCTCTCCAGAGGTGGAGCGTGCATTGGAAAATGATGATATTGACATATCATCACTTGACACAGTGCCTGTGAAAGTCACTAACACAGTAATCGGACCCGATGAACACGATAACAGCGACAGTTTAGTGTTCCCAGTGACGGAGGAGCAGAGCGGTGTCTCCACTCAAAACGACTGTGCATGCACAGCACTGTTCGGGAGTCCACTCACGGCGTGTGCACCGTGTGGCACACCGGACATCGACTGCATCTCAGATCTAGTGAACAACTACGCAGTTGAGATCGTCGCCTGTGGGGCCTGCGCCGTCTCAAGGGGCTGGTTAACCAAGGAGTGTGCGACCTGTGTCGCCACGATACTTGAGGAAGACAACTACGATGCGTTCTGTTGCTGGTGTGACGCTATCGATCTGTAGAGTCTGTCTCACATAGACGCTCTACGGCGATTGCCGTCCATGTTCCAGTGACAAGAGTGAGGCCGAATTCAGCCGACGAGGTAATGTGGAGAAGCGGAAACGCTATGGCTATAAATAATGCAAATAGAATCCATTCTGTTTTTGAAGATAGATGTCCTTTATATAATCCTATGGATATTCCAGATACGATGCCGAGGAACCCGTACACGGTACCAGCGAAAGCGGTGTAGCTCGGAAATCCATACTGCCACAGGTCTACATACACGCCACCAGAGATGGCAGCTCCGTAGACTAAATCAAGAGTCTTTACTTCGGTTATCTTCTTCATCCTCTCCACTTTCCTTCTCTTATAGTTAAGTACTTTTCGGGAGCTTTTGACCCGTTCGTCGGCAGGGGTTCGTCGTGGCCACGGCTCGGGGTCGATTGTCGGCCGACTACCACAGAGACGCCGGACCGGCCGGGGGCGGACACAAAGGATTAATCGCTCTCGGCGAGACGGTGTGGTATGGCGGACTGTCCACTCGCGGACGAGTGCCCCCGGTACTCCGAGCGCATCCAGGGGATGGGGTGTTCACACTATGGCGACCGCGGCGGCGCCGAGTGGTGTGCCAGCTACGACATGCCCATCTCGGATCTCAAGTCACAGCCACTGAAGCCGGGCGAGGAGGTGACACTCGATGTCGACGACATCCACGAGAGTGGCGCCGGCGTCGGCAAGACCGACGACGGGTTCATCGTCCTCGTCGACGGCGTGCTCCCGCCCGCCCGTGTCACCGTCCGGATCGACCAGGTGAAACAGAACCACGCCCGCGCGAACAAGGTCGTCGCCGAACACGACCCCGAGGACGACGAGGCGGCGACTGACACGGAGGTGACGGACGCGACCGACGACGACGACACCGACCGTCGTGGGCTCGACGACGACCGGCTCGGCTCCCGCGAGAACTTCTGGGGCGGCTGACCCCAGCCACGAACGGCACGCACGGGTGGACAGTCCAGACTCCGTCGGCCGACAGACGGGTTTAGGTTCCCGTGTTCCCGATACGCGCACGTGACAGACGAACCGGCGGTTCCCGACGCCGACACGCTGCTCGAACGGGCGGGGTTCGACCCCGCGGAGAACGTGTTGACGCGACGGCAGGCGGAGGTGTTGGCGTTACGGGAGCGTGGCCTCCGGCAGTCGACCATCGCCGACCGGCTGGGCACTTCCCGTGCGAACGTCTCCAGTGTCGAGTCGAGCGCTCGCGCGAACGTCGCCCGCGCACGCGAGACCGCCTCGGTCGCGGAGGCGTTGTCGGCGGCCGTCCGGGTCGAGATTCCGGCCGACACCGACCTGTACGACGTGCCAGACACGGTGTACGACGCCTGTGACGCCGCCGACGTGAAGGTGAACTACACCGCGCCGGATCTGATGAAACTGGTGTCCGACGCCGCCGGTGACGCCGTCCAGGGGCGTGCGGTGACGACGCCGTTGTTGGTGAGCGTCGCTGCCGACGGCGCCGTCGAGGTGCGGCGCTCCGACTGACCGGCCGCAGTCGTCTCTCGCAGACGACGCCACGGAGGCCGTCGACTTTTGCAGTCGCCGTTCGAACCGTGGGTATGGATCTGGGACTCGACGGCGACACGGCACTGGTGACGGCGAGTTCGAGCGGGCTGGGGTTCGCGTCCGCGTCGGCGCTCGCGGCGGCGGGCGCGAACGTCGTGATCTGTGGCCGCACGCCCGAGCGGCTGGCGGCCGCAGAGTCGGAGCTGGCAGACACTCCCGGCGAGGTGTTGGCGGTGGAGACGGACCTGACGGCACCCACAGAGGTTGAGGCGCTCGTGGACGCGACCGTCGACGGGTTCGGCGGGATCGACCACGTCGTCACCTCCGCCGGCGGGGTGCCGCCGGGCTCGTTTGAGGACACCGACGACCAGGCATGGTACGGCGCGTACGACACGCTCGTGATGAGTGTGGTGTGGACGCTCCGGGCCGCACGCCCCCACCTCACAGAGAGCCCGAAGGGGACGGTGACGGCGATCACGTCGACGAGTGTCGCCGAGCCCATCGAGAATCTGATCCTGTCGAACGCCGTCCGCCGGGGAGTGATCGGCGTGATCAAGAGCGTCGCCCGCGACTGGGCGCCGTCGATCCGCGCGAATGCGGTGTTGCCGGGCGCTCACGAGACCGCCCGGATCGAGAACCTGATCCAGGCCGGGATCGAGCGTGGCGACTACGAGGACTACCAGGCGGGGCTCGACGACTGGGCGAGCGCGATCCCGTTGGATCGGATTGGCGATCCGACCGGGTTCGGCCAGGTCGTCGCGTTCCTCGCCTCGGAGCCGGCAAGTTTCGTCAACGGGGTCGCACTCCCCGTCGACGGCGGCCGGCTGCGCGGGTGACTGCTGCTTGGTGCGTGGGAGACTACTGCGTGGGGAACTACAGCAGTAGCAGTTCGGGCGACTCCAGCCGGTCCATCACCGCGTTGGTGAACTGGGCGGCCTCGGCGCCGTCGACGACGCGGTGGTCGATCGACACCGACAACGGCATTGTCGGTGCGGCCCGCACCGCGCCGTCCTCGGCGACCGCTCGCTCGTCGAGTTCACCGATCCCCAGGATTGCGGTCTCGGGGTAGTTGATGATCGGGGTGGCGTACTCCCCGCCGAAGACCCCAAAGTTGGAGATGGTGAACGTGCTTCCCCGGAGTTCCTCGGGTGCCAACTCCCGGTCGCGGGCGCGCGCCGCCAGGTCGGCGATCTCACTCGACAGCTCCACGAGCCCCTTCTGGTCGGCGTTCTCGACGACCGGCACCATCAGTCCGGCGTCCGTCGCCACCGCGATCCCGACGTGGTAGTCGTCCCGGATGAGGATCTCTTCGTCGTCCTCGTTGAGCTGGGAGTTGAGGATCGGGAACTCACGGAGCGCGTCGACGACTGCCTTCACCACGAACGGCATGTACGTGAGCGAGGCGTCGCGTTCGGCGGCGTGTTCGGCGAGCCGTTCGCGCGTGTCGACGAGGTCGTCGACGACCGCTGTGTCGTGGTGGGTGACGTGCGGGGCGGTGTACTTCGACTCCGCCATCTTCTCGCCAATCGTCCGCCGCACGCCGCGGTACGCCACCGTGTCGGCGACACCGTCGTCACCCGCCGTCGCTCCGGTGTCTGCGGACGCCTCCGTAGTGGCCGAACCTGCCGATGCTCCCGCAGTAGCCGTGTCCGCCGCCCCCGCAGAGCTACCACCAGCCGCGGCGGCGTCTGCGGCCTGTGCCTCCCGTTGTGCGGTCGCGTACGCCCGCACCTGCTCGGCGGTGACGAACGCCTCCCCGTCGCGACGCTCGTCTGTCGGAACGGCGTCCAGATCGACACCTTCCTCGTCGGCCACCCGCCGGGTGGCGGGCGCCGCCAGCGTCCGGTCGCGGTCGGCCGACTCGACGGATTCTGCCGTCGCTGTACCGTTGGCAGCCGACGCGTTGTCAGTGGCAACGGCACCGTTGGCCGACGATCCAGTCGCCCCGCCAGAGACGACCGACTCGCCGGCGTCGATGTCGACTGCCTTCGGCTCCGGGTCGCTCGACGACTCGGCGTGGTCGCGCACGTCCGCCACGGTGATCCGACCGCTCGGACCGGTCCCCTCGACTGCGGTGATGTCGACACCCCGCTCGCGTGCCTCTCGGCGCGCCGAGGGCGGCGCGAACACGCGGCCGTCTGCGACCTCGCTTTCACCGTTCTCGACTGCAGCCGGTGCCGCCGGCTCCGCCCCGGCTGTTGTGCCACTGTCGGCTCTCGCCCCGTCGTCGGTCGCGTCTGTGTCACCGACCGCGTCTGTGTCGCCGGCCGCGTCCGCGCTGCTGGTCTCTGCAGACCCGTCGTCGGACGCTCCGTCGCCGGTGTCGAAGACGACGATCACGTCGCCGACGGGGACCATCTCCCCCTCCTCGGCGCGCAGTTCGGCGACGGTGGCGTCGAACGGTGACGGCACGTCGACGACCGCCTTGTCTGTTTCCACCTCGGCGACGGGCTGGTCTTCGGTGACCGTGTCCCCCTCGTCGACGATCCAGTTGACCAGTTCCCCCTCGGCGATCCCCTCGCCGACGTCCGGGAGTTTGAACTCCTCGCGTGTCATCTCAGAACTCCACCGCGTCGCGGATTCCCTCGGCGACGCGCGCCTCGTTGGGCATGTAGTAGTCCTCCAACGCGTACAACGGGTACGGCACGTCGTAGCCGGTGACGCGTTGGATCGGTGCTTCCTGGTACAACAACGCCTCTTCCTGGAGGGTGGCGGTGATCTCGCCGGCCAACCCGCCGGTCTTTGGCGCCTCGTGGACGACACACGCCCGCCCGGTCTTCTGGAACGACTCGACGATCGACTCCCGATCCAACGGGGAGACGGACCGGAGATCCACCACCTCGGCGTCGATTCCGTCGTCGGCTAGTTCCTCGGCGGCGTCCAACGTCGGACGGGTCATCGCGCCGTAGGTGAACACGGAGACATCCGTCCCCTCCCGCCGGACGGCGGCCTCGCCTAACGGCACCTCGTACGGCTCCTCGGGCACGTCACCGCGGAACGCGCGGTAGATCAGCTTCGGCTCCAAGAACACGACCGGGTCCGGATCGCGGATCGCCGCGGTCAACATCCCCTTGGTGTCGTACGGGGTCGACGGGATCGCGACCTTCAGCCCGGCCTCGTGGGCGTAAAACGCCTCCTTCGACTCCGAGTGGTGTTCCGGCGCGCGGATACCGCCGCCGAACGGCGCCCGCAACACCATCGGACAGGTGTACCGCCCGCGCGACCGCGTGCGGAGCCGCGGCATGTGTGAGACGATCTGGTCGAAGCCGGGGTACATGAACCCGGAGAACTGACACTCTGCGACCGGCTTCATCCCCATCGCGGCCATCCCGACGGCGGTGCCGACGATGCCGGACTCTGCCAACGGCGTGTCGATCACGCGCTCCTCGCCGAACTCATCGTACAACCCCTCGGTCGCACGGAAGACGCCGCCGTTCTTCCCGACATCTTCCCCCATCACGACCACGTCCTCGTCCCGTTGCATCTCCGTCGCCAACCCGTCCCTGACCGCCTGGACGAGCGTGAGACTCTGTGTCGCCTCGGTGTCTGGTGTCTGTGTGCTCATGGGTTCACTCAATCTGGAAGGCGTCGTCGCCGTGTTTCTCGCGGAGTTGGGCGAACCGCTCGGCCTGCTCGCGGAGCTCCGGGGTCTGTTCCGCGTAGACGTGGTCGAACATCGACTGCGGGTCCGGGTCGGCGGTCGCCTCCGCCTCGTCGATGGCGTCGGCCACCTCGTCTTCCACACTCGCCTGGATCGCCTCGATCCGGTCGTCGTCGAGCACCCCCTGACTCTGGAGGTACGACTCCAACCGCGGAATCGGGTCTTTCGCGCGCCAGCGCTCCTCTTCCTCGTCGGTGCGGTACACCGACGGGTCGTCGGCGGTGGTGTGTGCGCCGAAACGGTACTGGACCGCCTCGATCATCGTTGGCCGGGGCTGTTCCTCCTCGGGATCGCGTGCCTTCTGGAGCGCCTCCCGCGTGACGCTGTACACCGCCAACGGGTCCATCCCGTCGACCTGAACGCCCTCGAAGCCGTACGCCTGTGCCTTCTGTGCCAACGTGTCGCTTGCCGTCTGGCGTTCACGTGGGACGGAGATTGCCCACTGGTTGTTGTTACAGAAGAACACGTTCGGCGTGTCGAACACGCCCGCGAAGTTCAACCCCTCGTGGAAGTCCCCCTCGCTGGTGGCGCCGTCGCCGAAGTAACAGAGAAACGCCCCGTGGTCGCCGTCCGACTGGAGCTTCTCTGCCCACGCCATCCCCGTCGCGTGAGGAATCTGTGAGGCGATCGGCACCGCGACGGTGAACACGTTCGTCCCCTCGTCGGGGCTGTCACCGCGTTCATCACCCATCCAGTAGCGCAGCGTCTCTGTCAACCCCTGTCCGCGGACGAGCGCCGCCGCGTGCTCCCGGTAGGAGGGGATCATCCAGTCGTCGTCCGCCATCGCCATCGCGGAGCCGATCTGTGCCCCCTCCTGGCCCGACAACGGCGGGTACGTCCCCATCCGCCCTTGCCGGTTGAGCGACACCGCGCGTTCGTCGAAGTGACGGGCGAGTTTCATCTGCCGGTACATTTCGACGAGTTCGTCGTTGTCGAGGTCGGGCACGTCGCCGACAACGCCCCCGTCCTCGTCGAGTACCCGTACCATATCCTCCGTCGGATCGCGTTCGAGCGTGCTCACGGTACCCACCTTCGCATACCTGAACCTGCCACTCTCGCGGCATAGTGTTTTCGTAAGAATTGCCGGGCGCCTCCCGGCGCCGTGTGTCGGATTCATACACTTCCCCCCTCGGTGTGGGTGGGTTCAAGTACCCTAATTATCATCCCAGAGTTGTGTTTTCTTCAACGAGGATTTTACGGCTGATTAGAGAAAACTATAACTACCCGTAGTTGCTCTGTGTGAACATGGCTCGCAACGAGTCAACGAGACGGACGCGAACGCTCGCTCGGCTCCGCGGTGGTGCTCGGCTACTGGTCGCCGCAATGCTCGTCGTGGGGCTCCTCACGGCGCAGGCTGGCTCCGCGGTCGCGGCGTCCGACGCCGCCGACACGACCGAGACGAACAACGCCTCCAACGCGACCTGTGGGTTCTGGAGTATCGTGCTCGACCTGCTCGGCATCGTCGACAACGACTGTGCGAGTGCGCTGGAGAACGGGATGGTCGGGATCGGCCCGTAGCCTACCCACGGCGTAGCTCCTGCCGGAGTTCGTCGGGCCACCACAGCTGTTCTTCATAGACGATCGGTGCCTGTGCAGTGTCGAGATACTCCTGTAGCTCCGACCAGTCGACGGTGTACACTCGTTCGTGTCCCAGCAGGTGTCGTCGGTCAGTCCCCCCAACCAGCGTCGACTGCATGTAGCTGCCGTGCGCCCACGGCTCGTAGTTGTCCGCGAGGATTCGGAACTGGTCGCCGTCGCGGAACAGCCACCGCGTTGGCGGCACGAGCGCGTCGCTCTGTGCGAGGACGTGGGTGCCGTCGCCGACGACGGCGTAGTCTTTCGGCATCAGGAGCTGTCGGCGCGCGTAGTCCAGCCCCCGTTTCACTGAAAAACCCAACACCATCAGCCGGGCGAACGTCGTCCCGACCCGCGCGGCCTCGCTGTCGAGCACGCTCTCGAAGGTGACGCCGCCGGCGATCGACCCCTTCCTGATCAGTGCCTCTCCTTCCGGGTAGGAGCCACAGGCGTTGAGGAAAAACGTCCGCGCGTTCGACTCCGAGAGGCTGGCCGTCGGGAGGTAGCCGTCTGCACACTCCAACCCCGCCGACTCGCGGTGACCGATGAAGTGGACGAGATCGTGTGTCGCCTCGAACGTCCGGGCCAACTCCGCGACGGAGATGTTCTCCCGGATCGTGATGTCGATGTTCAACTCGTCTGCACGAAGCTCGTAGTGCTCGATGGCGTGGTCGTGTTCTGCGCGCATATCAGCGTTGTTCAGCACTGCCGCGACGGTCAGTTCACTCCCCTCGCGGGCGAGATACTTCCGCCGGTTCTCGTACGCCTCCGGAAACGCTTTGAACACCTCGATCGGCACGTCGTCGGCGAGCCAGCCGTGTTCGCGGCTTGAGCCGAGTTCGGGCTGGACCAAGTCTACGTTCGACACCTCCCGGGTGACCCGCTGGAGTGCGTCGGGGTCGGGCTCCGGGTCCGGCGGGTCGCGCGCGAACGTGTCGTTTGAGGAGAGTTCGAGCCACTCGCTCTCCGTCAGGTCGTGTGACTCCGGCAGGAAAAAGTGTGGGAGCTGTTGGAGCAGATGTGACAGCGTCGGCACATGGTCGAAAGTCGGCGCGACGTACATCGAGAGGTGCCACTCGGGGAACCGGTCTCGAACCTGTCGAAACTCTACGTCGAGGTACGTCTCCACCCGCTCGGCCAGCGACGCCTCGTACAGCCGGTCGACATCGAGCCCGAGGTCGTCGAACACGTCAACGACGCTCAGCTGACCACCGTGTGGCCCAGCGCTCCGAGCGACACAGTCTAGGTAGAAACACCGTGTCAACAGTTCCGCGGTCCGGTGCTGGTACGACGGCAACCCCCCCAGCGGCTCTCGCCGCCCCTCAATCCGCAGTGCCGGCTCTGCGCCCGGCTTGACGGACACCTCTGCGCCGAGGTAGTGGACCAGCGACGCTCCGGTGAAGAGGTACCGCAGGTCGTCGGGGACGACCAGCTCGATCCCGGTGTCGGGACGGTCGGCGGCGACCGCCGCCGGCACGTCCGTCGAGCCACCAAACTCGATCCGTGGCGGTTCGTCACGAGTCGTCGGCCACGTCCGATCCGGCGAGGTGGTGTCGTTGGCGGCCGACAACGCCGTCAGCGCGGTCGCGACGCCGTCGGTCGTCTCCGACACCGTCACTGTGTCCTCGACGACCTCCCCCAGACTCTCGAACCCCATCGACACGGGTGTCGGCTCGGAAAACTCGATCACGTACCCACCGTCCCCGCTCGTCTCGAAGCGACCGGTCGCCGGCCCGTCGAACCGAAGAAACAACCGGACGTTCGCGTTGACATCCACGACGTACGGCTCGGCGTCAAGTTCGACTGTCCGACTCGGCAACAGCTGTCGAGTCTCCTCGCCAGCCAACGGCACCGCCGCCACCACCACCGGCGGGAGCCTGAGCGCCCGGACCCGCCCCGACAGAATCTGCTCTGGCTCGTCGGGGCCACGGTCGACGGCAGACAACGCTTCCGTGACTGATGGCCCCTCGGAGGCCGGCGACCACCCCTCGGTACCGACGACGACAGTGTTCTTCGCCGCGTCGGTCACTCTGACACCGTTGTCCAGCCACGTTATCTCCATCTCCTATCTGTCTCTCAGTTCTCACGGGTGATTTTGTTTTCGTTTCTAATCAAAAAAGACTGAAGATGGATGAGAAAACTCCATACAAAAACCAACGCAGAATCTCTAGAAAAACGGAGCCAAACCCGGCTCAGTCGCCCGCTCGCGCCGTCGCTCGCGCCGTCTCGACGGACTTCCCCTCACGGAGCAGTGCCTCAACGAAGAACTCGCCGGCCTTGTACGACGACCGGACCATCGGCCCCGAGGCACAGTAGAGGAACCCCAACTCCTCCTCGGCGACGCGCTGCCACGTGTCGAAGGCGTCCGGGTGGACGTAGTCGAACACGTCGAGATGTGACCGCGACGGCTGGAGATACTGCCCGAGGGTGACGATGTCGACGCCGACCGCCCGGAGGTCTCGGAGCGTCCGGTACACCTCGTGGTCGTACTCGCCGAGTCCAAGCATGATGCTCGTCTTCGTCCGGATGTCGGCGGTGTGATCCACCTGTTCGAGCACGTCTAGCGTCTGCTGGTAGCCCGCCCGGCGGTCACGCACGGGCCACTGGAGCCGTTCGACCGTCTCGACGTTGTGGGCGATCACGTCCGGGCCGGCGTCGACGATCCGCTCGACGGCCGCCGGGTCGCCGCCGAAGTCCGGGATCAACACCTCGACGAGAATCTCCGGGTCGCGGCGTTTGATCTCTCGGATCGTCTCGGCGAAGTGTCGCGACCCGCCGTCTTCGAGATCGTCCCGGTCGACGGAGGTGAGCACGACGTAGTCGAGCCCGATCTCCGCGACGGCGCTTGCGACGTTCGCCGGCTCGTCGGGGTCCAACGCTTCCATCCCGCCGGTCTCCACGTCACAGAAGTTACACCCGCGGGAACACCGGTCGCCCATCAACATGAACGTCGCCGTCCCGCCGTCGCCACTCCCGCCCTCGCCGCTCCAACACTCGCCGAGGTTCGGGCAGTTCGCCTCCTCACAGACGGTGTGGAGGTCGTGTTCCCGGAGTGTCGACTTGATCTCCGTGAACTGTTGACCCGACGGGGGACGCGACTTCAACCAGTCCGGCTTCCGCCGCCGACTACTCATACCACACGTTCCGACCGCGAACGGCAAAACACCCACGGACCGACCTTTTTCGCTCCTCGGGTGGGGCACGCTGCGCGCGCCCACCCAAGGAAAAAATGTCGATCAAAAACTGCGAGGCTCGACCGAACGGGAGAGCCTCGACGCGAACGGGGAGGAACGACCCGTG
>ERZ1034488.7-NODE-7-length-55160-cov-5.758026_pt1 | contig 55160 bp, 67 predicted proteins | sample MGYA00520646_ERZ1034488 | MGnify/ENA primary metagenome ERZ1034488 (study PRJEB33760, sample SAMEA4777686) | hypersaline lake metagenome | biome: hypersaline environment; feature: brines | place: Spain | collected 2012-08 | depth 0 m ...
GGATTTGAACAGGGAGCGCCAGCGACCGGGTTCAAATCCCCGCCAGCGCAGTTCTGTTGACGGGATTTGAACAGGGAGCGCCAGCGACCGGGTTCAAATCCCCGCCAGCGCAGTTCTATTGGCGGGATTTGAACAGGGAGCGTCAGCGACCGGCTCCGAACCTCCACCGGCAGATCACACAGTCCTCCTACTTTCCTTTCGGTGTCACCAACGAACCCGGTCGGAACCGGAAAACTGCACCGCGTCAACACCTTGATACTGTGTGAATCCCTACTCTCGCGCAACATGGATCGTAGAGTTGTCGTGGAGGCTGCCGTGCCAGTGTACGATGTCGCGTCTCCCGACGAGGCCGTCCGGATCGCCATCTCGAAGACCGGAGAGATGTTGAACCCGGACCTCAACTACGTCGAGATCGACATGGCAGAGCGAACGGCCCCCAGCGGCGAGGAGTTGCCGCCGGCGTTCATCGCGGCCGACGAGGCGCTCGTAGCACTCGAACTGGAGATGACCGTGTTCAACGTGGAACGTGACGAACACGCTTCGCGGATCGCGCGCAAGGAGATTGGGCAACGACTGGAGAACATCCCATTAAAAGTGCTCCACGTCGAGGGAGTCGACGAGACGAACGACGAGCCCGGCTCCGAGGAGACGGACACCAGCCAGACGGACGACTCGACAGACGAGGAGACCGACGACGAGGAGGACCTGCTCCCGGAGTTCGAGGAGATGGTCGAGGAGGAGTCGTAGCTGTCGCTCGACGGTCACTGTCGCCGGAGTCGTACGCGAGAAGCTCTCAGTCGGCCTTCGGGGCCACCGGTTCTGTCTCCGTCTCCGCCTCCGGAGAGACACCGGTGATCCCTTCCGCGAGCTTGAACACGGCGGCTTTGTGGTCTGTCTTCGACTTGTGAATCGAGGTCGGCTTCACGCCGAGTTCGTCGTACGCTTCGAGATCGAGTTCCTCTCCCCAGTGCTCGTACTGGGTCTGTACTTCGCTGAGAAGGCCGTGCAGGTGGATCAGCTCTTGCTTCTTCATGGGCAGCAATCGTTAGCGACCGAGGGGTTAAAGTTCTGGCTTGAGTGTCGTTACCACGACCACTGGCCGTGACGCCGTGAGCGCCCGTATCGCCTGTTCTCGAGAGAGATCCCTCACGATCCTGCAAACGGACCGTGTCGGCGAGACTCCGCGAACGTTTTCCGGGTGGCTCTCAGTGTACGCGTATGGACTACGACGACATGCTCGACCGGGCGGTCGAACAGGCCCCGGACATCGAAGAGGAGGGGTCGCGGTTCGAGGTGCCGGAGCCAAACGTCCGCCAGGAGGGGAACGTGACGGTCGTCGAGAACTACCAGGGCATCGTCGACCGGCTGGACCGCGAGGAGGAGGCCGTGTTGAAGTTCGTTCAGGACGAACTCGGGACGGCGGCCCACATCGACGAGAGCGGACGCGCGCGACTCACCGGCGGGTTCAAACAACGCCGTGTCGAGAACGCAGTCGACGCCTACACCGAGGGGTTCGTGATCTGCCCGGAGTGTGGACTGCCGGACACGAAGCTGGTGACGGAACGCGGCGCGGAGATGCTGCGGTGTGACGCCTGTGGCGCGCTGTCGAGCACACAGGCGTAGACGCCTGGCCCTGTCTCCGCCTACTGGAACTGTTTCATCGTCTCCAAGTCCCGCTCCGTCCGGGCGAACTCCGCAAGCCGCCGCGTGGCGTGACAGTCCGGACAGGAGAACTGACTCCGGTGGCCGTCGAGCGCCGTCGGGTTCTTCTCCCAGTCTTTCCCACACTCGGGACACACCAGTCTGACGAACGTCTCGACCATACCCAGACACGACTCCCGGCAGCGACAAAAACTGTCTGGCCCGTTGCACGCGAGGACACACCCCTCGCTGGTCGCTGGCGGCGTGTCCTGATTCCAGACATCGAGAGACACACTTTTGTCGCGTGGGAGAACCACCTCTAGCGGGATCGACTGTGTCACTCGATAGGAACGTCGTCACGGTCGGACTACTCGTACTACTCGCGGGCTGTGGCGGGGCGTTCGGTGGTGCTACGCCGGCGAGTGAGGCCGGAACGGCACAGGCGTCTCCGCCCGGCGTGAACGAGACGAGCGTCGAACCGTTGGAGTTGGCAAACGCCCACGGGAGCACGCTCTCGGCGACGACTTACGAGACCAACCACACGACGCAGGTGCTGTTCGGAAACGGGACCGTCTATACCGAGCTGCGCTACGCGGGAACTGTCGCAGACACCGACAGCTACGCGGTCGGCATCGAGCGGCGCGGCGCGTGGACGCCGATCGGGGGTGGTCCGCGTGTCGCCTACTACGCCGACGACGGCGAGGTTCGACGACTCGCGGTCGGCTGGAACGGCACCCGCAGCGTCTCGCCGGCGCGCGGGAGCACACCGAGCGCGCCACGCCGATTCGGCCTTGGGGACAACGACCGCCTCTACCAACTTCTGGTGTCTGCCGACGAGACGAGCGTCGCCACCGCCACCGAGACAGGTCGGTCGACGGAGATCGAAGTTACCGGCGCACAGCCCATCGCGCCCTCGTACGTCTCCGACCCCAGCCCCGCGAACGCGACGTTACAGGTCACGAGCGAGGGTGTGGTGACGAAACTGGTCGTGCGGTACGACGCGACTGTCGACGGCGAACGGGTGCAGGTTCGGACGACCGTCAGCTACGACGCGGTCGGTGAGGCGACGGTCGACCGCCCCGACTGGGTCGACGACGAGGCGTAGGCCGGCAGGTCGGTCGCCGTCCTGTCCTCACTCCCCGCCTCTTTCCTCCGTGTCGTCCGCCCGAACGGACAACACGGGTGCGGCGGCGTGTCTGATCAGCCGTTCCGTCGTCGATCCCAACAGAATCCGGCCGACACCGGTCCGTCCGTGGGTGCCCATCACGACCAGATCCGCGCCAGTCTCGACGACACGGTCGGCGACGGCCGCCGCGGGCGTTCCCTGCAGGACGGCCGTCTCCGTGCTCACCCCGGCTTCGCGGAGGCGGTCGGCGACGCGCTCGACGGCCGTCTCCGACTGTGTCTCGAGTTCACCGACCACGGGACGGGCGTTCGTTAGCTCCGACTGTGCCGCGACGGTGTTCACGTCGACGACGCTGACGACCTCGACAATCGCGTCGAACGCGGTCGCGAGCAGCGTCGCCTGGTCGACGGCCGTCTCGGCACAACTGCTCCCGTCCGTCGGGAGCAGGAGTCGTTCGTACCGGGTCGGCACCGTCGCGCCGTCGCGGACGGTGAACACCGGCGTCTCGGAGAGTCTGGTGACGTGTTCTGTCACCGACCCGGAGACGACCCGGTCGACACCCGTCCGGCCGTGGGTGCCCATCACGATCAGATCTGCGTCGATTTCGTCGGCGTGCGCGAGAATCGTTTCCGCGGGGTCGCCCTCGCGAACGGTCGTCGTCGGCTCGATGGCCGCGGGCGCGGCGGAGGCGTCCCCGCCGCCGACCGACGACGCGGCGTCGGCGGCGGCCCCCTCGGCCGCCGTGCGAGGGTTGTCCCGACCCCCGACGCCCGCCTCGGAGACGACGCTCAGTACGTGGACGGCCGCGTCCAGTTCGGTCGCCAGGAGTCGTGCGTGCCGCGCGGCGGCTGTAGCCGGATCGCTGCCGTCCGTCGGCACGAGAATTGTGTCTGTCACGGCGGTCACCATTTGGGTGTTCACGACGGCCACACTTCACCGCGCCGGCCACTTCCCACCGATTCGGAACGGAACGATCGACGACTCACCCCGTCCGGAAGGAGAAGTCGACCGCGGGCGCGGAGTGTGTGAGACTCCCCATCGAGATCACGTCGACACCCGTCTCGGCGTACCCGGGAACGTCTTCGACACCGATCCCGCCGCTGGCCTCCGCGAGCGTGTCGTCGGGTAACTGTTCGACTCCTTCCCGAAGCCGCTCGGGCGGGAGGTTGTCGAACAGGACGACATCCGCGCCGGCGGCGGCCGCACGCGGCCCGTCGGCCGGTTCCTCCACCTCGACCTCGATCTGGGTGGCAAACGAGGTGCGCTCTCGGAACCGTTCGACCGCCCGTTCCAACCCGAGTTCCGCGACGTGGTTGTCCTTCACCATCACCATATGCGAGAGGTCGAGTCGGTGGGTGTCGCCGCCGCCGGCGACGACAGCGCGTTTCTCGATCCCGCGCAGCCCCGGCGTCGTCTTCCGTGTCGCGGCGACCGACACGCCGTCGGCCACCTCGCGTGCGGCGTCGACTGCCCGCCGGGTACGGGTTGCCACCCCCGACGCGTGACAGACGAGGTTGACCGCGACACGCTCACCGCGTAACACCTCGCGTGCCGGGCCGGCGACCCGCAACACGGTGTCGCCGGGTTCGACGCGGTCGCCGTCCTCGGCGGGGTCGTCATCCCCGACTGTCCTGCCCGCTCCGCCGGGGTCGTCCTGGTCCGTCTCCACGGCGGTGTCGACGCCGAGGTAGTCGAAGACGGCGCGGGCGGCGTCTAACCCCGCGACGACGCCGGCCTCCTTCGCAACGAGTCGGCCGGTCGTCTCCCCGGGGACGTGGTTCGTCACGTCGTGGTGGCCCACGTCCTCCCGGAGCCACCGCTCCACGTCACCGTCCGTGATCATCTGGGCGCCTCCGGCTCCTGTTCGGTCGCTGCCACGTCCGTCTCCGACGCCTCGCGTTCGACGACGTGGTGAGTGCCGGCAGACGGGGCGTCGACGGCGTCGCGAGCGACGAGCAACGCGGTCACGGCGGCGTTGCGGAGTTCGTACAGACTCCGCGAGGTTCGGGTCCGGGTGTACGCGTCCACCTCACCTTTCAGTCGACGGAGGACACTCGCGGCCCGCCGCATCGACTCTCGGTCGCGTTCCAGTCCGAACGTCTCCGTCATCACCGTCCGGAGCCGGTGGAACTTCCCGCGGGCGAAGTTGTCCGGCAGTGCCGGATCGCTGTCACGCGGTTCGGGCGCGTCGACGGCCTCGGGGTTCGGCTCGAACCCCGCGGCCGTCTCGCCGGCCCGTAGTCCCCACACCAACCCCTCCAGCAGCGAGGTGGAGGCGAGTCGGTTGGCGCCGTGGACACCCGTGCGGGCACACTCGCCGGCCGCGAACAACCGGTCGAGTGACGCCCGTCCACGGGTGTCTACGTCGATCCCGCCACACAGGAAGTGTTCGGCGGGCGCGACCGGAATCCCGTCGCTGGGGTCGACCCCGCGCTCGGCACAGTTCTCGGCGAGCCCGGGGAACTCCTCGTCGAACGCCACCTGTGACACATCGAGTCGGACCTCGCCGGTCGCCTCACGGGCGTCGGCGACGGCGCGTGCGACCACGTCCCGCGGGGCGAGTTCCGCATCCTCGTGGACGGCGGGCATGAACCGCTCGCCGTCACCGTCGCGCAACACCCCGCCCTCGCCGCGGACGGCCTCACTGATCAAGAACGGGTCGTCACCCTCGACGGCGTCGGTGTCGAGGACGGTCGGGTGGAACTGGACGTACTGGGTGTCGACCACGTCCGCCCCCGCGAGTGCGGCCATTGCGACCCCGTCACCGGTCGCGCCGTCGGGGTTGGTGGACTCGCGGTACAACGCGCCGATCCCGCCCGTCGCGAGCACGGTCGCGCCGGCGACGGCGGGGACGGCCGCCCGGTCGCCGTCGGTCTCCAACAACGCGCCGTGGACCCGCCCCTCGTGGGTGAGCAGGTCGTACGCCGCCGTGTCGGCCAGGAACCGGACGTTGTCGTGGTCGTCGAGGTGGGCGAGAAACGGCCGGAGCAGATACTGCCCTGTCGCGGCGTCGACATGGAGAATCCGCCGTTCCGAGTGGGCCGCTTCCCGGGTCAAATCGAGATCGCCACCGTCCGTGTCGAACTCGACACCGAGCGTGTCGAGCAACACCTCCTCGACCGCCCCCCGGGCGTCGCCGACGAGTACGTCGACGGCCGCGGGGTCGGACTCGCCGGCACCGGCCGCCCGGATGTCGGCCGCGAACGACTCCGGGTCAGATTGGGTGACCGCGATCCCACCCTGTGCCCAGTCGGTCGCGGCGTCCTCCGGCCGGGTCGCCTTCGTCGCGACGAGCACGTCGTCGCCGGCGCGGGCCGCGGCCAGCGCGGCCGCACAGCCGGCGATCCCGCTACCGACGACCAACACGTCCGCCTCGTACTGCGCCGGGTCGCCCCCGTCCGTGGTGAGTGCGTCCGTCATCCTCACAGCTCCAACATGCGTTCGGTCGCCACCTTCGCCAGTTCCTTCTCCCGCGGTGTGACCTCCACGACGTTCCGTTCGTCGCCCTCGACGAGCCCGTCGAGAATCCACGAGAGGTAGTTCGGGTCGATCTGCCGCATCGCGTTGCAGTCCATACAGGCGTCACCACACAACGGCAGTACCTCCACCTCCGGGTTCCACCGGTCGAGGTGGTTCGCGAGGTGGATCTCCGTCCCGATAGCCCACGTGTCGCCCGGGTTGGCGGTTTCGACCGTCTCGGTGATCGTCGCCGTCGAGCCGACCACATCTGCCGCCTCGACGACCTCGCGGCGACACTCCGGGTGGACGACAACGTTCGCGTCTGGGCGCCGTTCGCGCAACTCTTCGACGTGGCTCTCGCGAAACCGTTCGTGGACCTGACAGTAGCCGTCCCAGAGGATGATCTCCGCGTCGGCGACCTCCTCGGCGGTCTTCCCCTCGGGGTCCCACGGGTCCCACTCCACGACGCTGTCTTCCATCCCCAGCTCGTAGGCGGTGTTCGTCCCGAGGTGTTTGTCCGGGAGGAACAGGACGGCGTCACCCTGCTCGAAGGCCCACTCAAAGGCGTCGGCGGCGTTCGAGGAGGTACAGACCAACCCCCCCTGCTCGGCACAGAACGCCTTCAGGTCGGCGTAGCTGTTCATGTAGGTGACGGGCGTGATCTCCTTGTCGCCGGCCGCCTCCGTGATCTCCGCCCACGCCGCGTCCACCTGCAACGCCTCCGCCATCCCCGCCATCGGACACGACGCCTCCATCGACGGCAACAGGACGGTCTGGTCGTCGTCGGTGATGATGTCTGCCGACTCCGCCATGAACGTCACACCGCCGAAGACGACGTACTCCGCGTCCGACGCCGCGGCCTGCTTCGATAGCTGGTAGGAGTCGCCCACGAAGTCTGCGTGCTCGACGATCTCCCGGCGTTGGTAGTTGTGGCCCAGGATTACCACGTCGTCACCCAACTCCGCGAGTGCCGACTCGATCCGCTCGGTCCGCTCTGTCTCGTCTAACTCCCGGTAGCGCGCCGGAAGCTGTTCGAGGTTGTCGTACTTGAACAGACTCAGGTCCGTCTCGATGTCTGCCGTCTCCATCCGTGGCATTGTGGTCTCCTCGTGTTCAGAGCCCAATGTTGAAGAAGATTTCTCTTCGATGATCAGATCGGAGAGAGTCTCAACCGAACGAGTCGACTCCGTCGGTTCTCTGCCACGTTCGACGCGACGATGGCCAAGAAGTAATTCGGTTCGGGGTTCCGAAGAACCTCGACTTTGATTACACGTCCCCCCCGACGGAGTGGTGACCGACTTCGTCGTCGACTACGAGCCGGCGGCTGGCGACGACCAGTCCGGTTGCAGAAGTTGTTCGACGAGATTGGGACAGCAACTGCCAAACGGGTCGATTCGTAGAGATGTACTCATGGAAGTCTCTTCGTGTCTGGACGACTTGACAACTGAATGCGAAACATAATTTACAAAGAAAATATTATAACGCGCGATACTGTCTGCCAGATATGCAACCGAGCAGAAGAACTGTCCTGAAGTCGGTGGGAGCAGGAGTAGCTAGTAGTGCTCTGGCGGGAACTGCGTCGGGAGAGTGCCCATCTGGAAGCGGAATGAGTGTCGACACAGCGTATCGGAAGCCAGCAAAAGTAGAGGAAGTAGCGGCCAATCACAGAGAATTCCTCACTGCTGCCAGCCAGAGGGGCTTACTGAGTAGCTCAGAGATCACGGTTGATGAAACTCTCAGTCTAGACGAGTATCTGCGACGTGACGAGGGGACGCACGTCTGGGCTATCCGACATCTTGATCTGACTGGGACACCGTTCATCACGATCCGTCAGCGGGCTCCGGTCGGGCGAGTGACGCTCTCGTTCGCACCTGAAATCACTGGGAGACCTCCGATAATCTATCGCAAACGCGACGACTCCACTGGAGAAGTTTACAAGCCGGACAAAAACGGAAGGATAAGAAGGCGTACGACCAACCACTCCGGTGAGCGAATCTCGAAACTAACCGAGAGAGACGGTGTGTCGGCCGAGGGAACCGCAGCAACGTTCTGCAAGGAAGGAGGAACTATTGCTAACTGTCCGAGTGGAGACTGTTTCGCCTACCTGGGTGAGTGTACTGGGAGCGACTGTCGTCTGTACGAGTGTACCGGGACACGGTGCTGTGGTGGCTGTTGTTGTTGTGAAGATATCGACTACTGCTGTGAAGTGTGTGGCGACGGGTGTAGTCCCTGTGACGACCTCGACCCAGCTGGTTGTATCACTGGCGGCTGCTCAGACTGTTGAGGGTCGATGAGAAACCACACCCTACTCGTCGCCGCGTTAGTCCTCTTGTCTGGCTGTGGTGGCGAAATCCCCGCTAATTCGCCGGGTGAAACGCCAGACAGTGTCACACCGTCGGGAATGAGCGAGACGAGCATCGAACCGTTGGAGGTGGCAAACACACACGGAAGTACACTCTCGGCGGAGTCGTACAGTACAAACCACACGACACGAGTAACGTTTACAAACGGGACAGTGTACGCTGAGATAACCCGGTCAGGAACAGTTGTCGATGGAGACCACTATCTGATTGCGGTTGAAGATCGCGGCAGTCGGGCGCCAACAGGCAAGGGTCCCCGCGTCGCGTACTACGCTGCCGACGAGACAGTACAGAAGCTGACAGTCGGTTGGAACGGTAACAGGTCCGTCTCACCGGTTCGTGGGGACCTACCGAGTCCAATCCAGCGGTTTGGATTCAGCGACGACGATCGAATCTACCAGCTGCTGGTGTCTGCCAACGAGACCCGTGTGACTCCCAACGGGGCCGGAGTGGAGACAGAGATAGGTCTCTCTGGCGCGGAGCCTCTCAACTTCCCACTGGTTTCTAACAGAAGTTCAGCAAACGTGATATTGCGTGTCAGCAGTGAAGGAGTCGTGACAGAACTCGTCGTCAGCTACACGGCGACCGTCGGCGGCGAACCGGTTCGGGTGCAGACGGTGGTGCGGTACGAGGAGATCGGGACGGCGACCGTCGAACGGCCCGACTGGGTGGGATGATCGGTCGTCTGTCGTCGACAGTCGACCCGCCAGTACAGATCCGCCGCTCCCGGTTCACAGACCGAGAGAACAGCTCTGGGTTATAAAAAGAGGCTACGCCCGAAACGCCGGTTCGTCCGTCCTCAGATCCCGTGTCCGTTCGAAAGCCCCGGAGAGACCATCTCCCGGTCGAGAGTCGGGATGTTACCGAGGTCGATGTACGGCGTCTGGACGTCGACACCGCTGACGTTGAGCGTCTGGCAGTACCCTTTGATACAGCCCGTGAACGAGCCGCCGCTGACAGTGAGTGCGACCTCCGACGAGTCCCACGGGTTAGTCACCGCTCCGACATTGATACACGGCTCGACCCTGATCTTCCCAGGCAGCGGCCCAGGTGCCGAGAACTTCGTGTCCACACAGATCCCCTGTGAGGCGTCCCTCCCGACCGTGAGGCCGTATGTGCCGGGTGAGACCGTCACGGTGTACCCGGCGACGGTGACATCGAATTCGAGGAACACCTCACCTCCAATCGTGAAGTTGAGCGGATCGTCGTTCAGCAGACCGACCCTGAACCCGGCGGTCGCGGTAACACAGGCCTTCGGCAGGTTGGGAATCCACCACGGCGTGTCCGGACTGAAACACCCGAAGTTGAATCCGATGCTGACCTCGTACTTGTCTTGGAAGTCAGCCCTGACATCGTTTTCTGCCATGCTGATCGGCCGGTCGTTGTCCCGCAGCCCGCTGTCACCGTCAGACACTCTGTAGTACTCGCCCGACGGCGCCTCGGCGTTCTGGAACTGTCCGTAGTACACGTCCGGGTGGCCTTCACCGGCGGTCACCGACGTGTCGAGTTGGCGAACCGAGTCGATTGCGTCCTTGTCGACCTGCTTGCGAACGCCCGGCTTGAACCCGATGTGCTCCGACTCGGCGAGACTCCGCTCGAACTCCGCCGGCGTCGGGTGGCTGCCCCGCTCCAGTCCGTCGTCGTCTGCAGACGCCGTCCCGACGACACCGCCGTAGCCGAACAGCGCCACGCCCGCGGCAGTCGACGCCGAGAGCACTTTCCGCCTCGATGCACCGTTGCTCGTCTCAGGATTTCCGTCCTCGTCCATGAGTGATCCGTTTGTCTCATGTTACCCCTCTGTATTAAACCTTTTTGTAAATTGTAGACACGAGCTTTAGTCATATCGAGATACTTTCGTCTCTACACGGTTTGACGCCACCTGAGTACGTCGCATACCTCTTCGGCTTTCCTGGTCGTGTCTGTTCGTGTTGTGGGGCACCGAGACGAATCGACCACACGACACGGACGCTTGCGGCCGTTCGGAGCTGGGCCGAGCTACAGATCCTCGTACACAACTCGACCGTCGACGACCGTCGCGGCCACGTCGATCTCGTGGACTGCGCCCGGTTGTTCCCACGGCGAGGCGTCGAGGACGGTCAGGTCCGCACAGTTCCCGGGTTCGATCGTGCCGAGCCGGTGCTCGTCGAAGCCGGCGTAGGCCGCGCCGCTCGTGTAAGCGCGCAGCGCGTCGGTGACGCCGAGCCGCTGGCCCGACTCGGGCGCGTTGACTGCGTGGTGGACACCCAGCAACGGGTCCAACGGCATGCAGTCGCTGCCGAAGGCGAGATGCGCACCGCGTTCGTGGTGGGCCGCGAGCCGGTTGGTCTCCCCACGGCGGTCGCCGAGTCGGGCGTCGTACAGCCCGTCCTCGCCGGCCCACTTCAGGAAGTTGGGTTGCATCGACGCGACGATTCCGTTGTTTGCGATCCGGTCGAGCAGGTCGTCGTCCGCCAACTCGACGTGTTCGATCCGGTGGCGGGCCGTCTCCGGATCGGTGAGGTCCTCGTAGGCGTCGACGACCGCCCGAATCGCCTCGTCGCCGATGGCGTGGGCGGTGAACTGGAATCCGTGGTCGTCCGCGCGGGCGACGTACTCACGCAGTTCCTCGGAGTCGACCACCCACTGGCCGGTGCCGTTCCCGTCCGTGTACGGCTCTGAGAGCTTCGCCGTCCGGCCGCCGAAGGAGCCGTCCGTGTACGTCTTGATCGCGCCCGTCTGGACCAACCCGCTCCCGTGGTTCGTCCGCGCGCCGGTCTCGATCAGCGCGTCGAGGTGGTCGGTCCAGTAGTTGAGCCGCACGCGCAAGTCGAGTTCACCCGCGGCGTCGAGCGTGCGGTACACCGCGGGGGCGTGTGATCGCCGGACCATGTCGTGGACGCCCGTCACCCCGCGGCGGGTCGCCGCAGCCTGTGCGGCCTCGACCAGCTCCCGGGTCGCGGCACGGTCCGGCTCGACGGCGTCGTACAACGGGTCGACCGCCTCCTCGACGACGACACCCGTCGGCTCACCGCCGTCGGCATCGTCGGTCGTCTGTACGTCGTCGCCGGGCATTGCGTCGCGGTGGCGTTCGAGCGTCACGCTGTCGACGGAGGCGACGTGCATGTCCTCACGGAACGCGATCACTGGGCGGTCGCCGCCGACAGGGTCGAGATCGGCGGCGGTGAGATACTCCCCACCGGGCCAACTGCTCTCGTCGTAGCCGAAGCCGAGGACGTACTCCGCGTGATTGCCGGTGTCGTCCGCGCCGGCGGCGTCGTCTCCCGCGCTCGTCCCGGCGGTCTCCGCGGCGCGGTCCACCAGTAGCTCGACCGCCTCACCCGCCGTGTCGGCCGTCGAGAGGTCCGCGTGGACGAGCGACCGCCCGGCGTTCGTGAGGTGGGTGTGGGCGTCGACGAACCCCGGCAGAACCACCCGGCCGTCGAGGTCGATCCGGGTCGTCTCCGGGCCGACCAGAAACTCGATGTCGTAGTCGTTGCCCACGCGGAGGATCTCCCCGTCGCGGACCGCGAGGGCGGCGTGGGTCTCGTCCGGCTCCCCGAGCGTGTGTAGCTCCCCGTCGGTGACGACGAGATCTGCGGCGTCTGTCACGGATGCGTCTCCGGCGGCGCCGGACTTGAAACATCAGTTCCACGGCTCCCCCTGCCGGCTCCCGACGCCGTCGGCGTCTCCGCCCGCTAACTCCGGCCGTCGTGTTGGGGGTGTCTCAGTCCGGGAGGCAGAACAGTGCGACCAGCGACAACAGCTGTGAGGTGAAGATCCGGCGGTGTGTCGCCTCTGCCTCGTACGCGACGAAGATTTCAGAGGCGAGCATGAATGCCGCCCACAGCGCCAGCGAGATGAAGAACGCCACTGTCACTGGGTTCGGTCCGGCTGCTTCGTCGCCGATGTCGTCGACAACGGTGTACGCCCTAACGAACAACACAGTTGCGGCGAACTCCCAGACGAGCACGCCGACGAACAACACTCCGACCACCACAGTCGGTGTGTCGTGGACGGACGTGACATCGAGCATGTACCCCCAGTTCCCCGAGGCGTACGACCACCCGTCGCCGAGCACGTCGGCGGCTTTCAGCCCGTCGAAGACGTTGGTGGAGAACACGATTCCGGTCCAGATCGCCCAGAAGGCGACGATCCCTCTCTTGATCGACGTGGTGTCGAACGGCATTGCCGGAAAACTCTCACCCTGGAGAATAAATTTACCTGTTTGAAGTAAATCCTATCAATTGAGGATAACGGCCCTCGGACGGTGTTCGCGGATCGTCGGGAGAGAGCCGGTCGGTGACACCGCGGGATACGGGGGCTTCCCAGTCGAGTGTAGGGGGTTGAGCACGGGGGGTCAACCGTCGACTGTTCTCCCGCCGTCTCCGGCGGCGGCCGAGTGTGACAACCGCTCTCGTCCGCGGAGCGATCCGGTGTGTTTTTAGGTTGCGGGAGAGCAGACAACTACACAGCCTGGTGAAGCGACTATGAACGGTACGGCGCTCGATCTGCTCGTACCGTCGTCGCTCGTCCGGGAGGCCGAGGACGGCCGCGAGGCCACGCGGAAACTCGGGTACGTCGCCCGCGCGGCGACGGTGTTCCGGGCGGACCGGTTGGTCGTCTTCCCCGACAGGGAGGGCGAATCAGACAGGGGCGGTGGGTTCGTCCACACGGTGTTGGCGTACGCCGCGACACCCCCCTCCTTGCGACAGGAGGTGTGGGACCGTCGCGCGGAACTCCAACACGTGGGTGTGCTCCCGCCGTTGTTGCCAGACACCTCCGGCCCAGACGGGGCGGAGCTTCGAGACGGAATCGTGACCGAGGTCGGACCTGAAGGCCGCGTCCGGGTCAATTGCGGACTGCAACACCCGATCTCCCTCCGGGCACCACCCGACGAGGTGCCCGCCGAGGGGGAGCGCGTCACCGTCAGGGTCTCTTCGCGAGAGCCGGTTCGCGCGAAGCTCGTCGACGACACGGCGTTGTCGGTCGAGCGCGCGGACCTGGGGAGCGTTACGGCCGACGCCGACGTGTCGATTGCCGCCTCCCGCCACGGGGACACACTCTCCGTGTCGGCGTTGGAAGCGGTGACGACCCGACTGCGCGACGCAGACCGCGTCGCCGTCGCCTTTGGCGCGCCGGCACGAGGGCTCCCCGCCATCCTCGGCAACGAGGGTGAGCCGGTCGACACGCACACGCCGTTCGACCGGTGGCTGAACACGGTTCCGGACCAAGGCAGCGAGGTGGTGCGCACGGAGGAGGCGATGTTCGTCTCGCTTGGCGCGCTCTCGTTGCCGTCGTAACGAACGCACGAACCGAACGAACCACAACAACATGCCACAACCAAGCAGACCACGCAAGGGCTCGATGGGATTCGGCCCGCGCACACGCTCGGCAAGCGAGGTTCCACGCCTCAGCTCGTGGCCCGAAGACGACGGTGCAGCCGGCGTCCAGGGGTTCGCGGGGTACAAAGCGGGGATGACCCACGTCGTGATGGTGAACGACGAGGACGACTCCCCGCGACAGGGGATGGAGGAGTCCGTCCCCGTGACGGTCGTGGAGGTGCCGGAGATGCGCGCGGTCGCCGTTCGAGCCTACGAGGAGACGTCGTACGGAACGAGACCGCTGACGGAGGCCTGGACCGGGGAGTTCCACGAGGAGCTCGACCGTGCGCTGGACCTCCCGAACGAGAACAGCTTCGAGCCGGCCGCAGACGAACTGCGCACGCTCGTCAACGACGGCACGGTCGACGACGTGCGGCTGATCACCCACACACAGCCGGCGACACTCCAGAACGTCCCGAAGAAGGAGCCGGACGTGATGGAGACGCGCGTCGGCGGCGGCAGCATCGAGGACCGGTTGGAGTACGCCCTCGAACTGGTCGAGGGTGGCGGCAGCCACACCTTCGGTGACGTGTTCCGCGCGGGGGAGTACCTCGACACCGCGGGCATCACGAAGGGGAAGGGAACCCAGGGCCCGGTCAAACGCTGGGGCGTCCAGAAACGGAAAGGGAAACACGCCCGCCAGGGGTGGCGCCGACGGATCGGCAACCTCGGGCCGTGGAACCCCTCGCGGGTCCGGTCGACCGTTCCCCAGCAGGGGCAGACCGGCTACCACCAACGGACGGAACTGAACAAACGACTGCTGGACTTCGGCGAGGGCGACGACGCCTCCGTCGACGGCGGCTTCGTCAACTACGGCGAGGTCGACGGGGAGTACGCCCTGGTGAAGGGGTCACTGCCCGGCCCGGAGAAACGGCTGCTCCGGTTCCGCCCGGCGGTCAGACCGAACGACCAACCGCGTCTCGATCCCGAGGTGCGGTACGTGTCCACGGAGTCTAACCAAGGATGACGACGACAGTGTACGACCTGGACGGCGAGGCGAGCGGGGAGACGGAACTCCCGGCCGTCTTCGAGACGACGTTCCGACCGGACGTGATCCGGCGGGCGGTGCTCGCCGCACAGGCGAACCGGAAACAGGCGTACGGCGCAGACGAGTTCGCCGGGCTGCGGACGCCCGCGGAGTCGCAGGGTTCGGGCCGCGGGATGGCCCACGTCCCCCGAGAGGGTGGCCAGGGACGGCGCGTCCCACAGACGGTCTCCGGGCGGACCGCCCACCCGCCGAAAGCCGAGAAGGACCAGGGGAAACAGATCAACGACAAGGAACGCCAACTCGCGGTGCGGTCGGCGTTGGCGGCGACGACGGACGGGGAACTGGTCGCAGAGCGCGGCCACGAGTTCGACGACGATCTCGAACTGCCGCTCGTGGTCGACGACGGGTTCGAGGACCTCGTGAAGACGCGCGAGGTCGTCGATCTGTTGGAGTCGCTGGGCGTCTACGCGGACATCGAGCGCGCAGACGAGGGGCGCCAGATCAAGGCGGGCCAGGGGTCGACACGCGGCCGGAAGTACCGCGAGCCGACCTCGGTCCTGTTCGTGACCAGCGAGGAGCCGTCGCGTGCCGCCCGCAACCTCGCGGGCGTGGACGTGACGACCGCCGCGGAAGTGAACGCAGAGGAACTCGCGCCGGGCACTCACCCGGGGCGGCTGACACTGTTCACGGAGTCGGCACTCGCGGAGGTGAGCGACCGATGAGCGTCGTCCACCACCCGCTCGTGACGGAGAAGGCGATGGACGAGATGGACTTCGCGAACAAGCTCCAGTTCGTCGTCGACACGGGCGCCGACAAAGACGAGATCGCGACGGAGGTCGCAGATCGGTTCGACGTGACCGTCGTCGACGTGAACACGCAGGTGACACCGCAGGGGCAGAAGAAGGCGACCGTGCGGCTGTCCGAGGACGACGAGGCCCAGGATGTGGCCTCCAGAATCGGGGTGTTCTGAGCATGGGTGCACGAATTCAAGGCCAACGACGCGGGCGCGGCGGCTCGACGTTCCGAGCGCCGTCCCACCGGTACAAGTCGGACAAACAACACAAGACCGTCGAGGACGACGACACCGTCGCCGGCGAGATCGTCGGGATCGAACACGACCCCGCACGGTCGGCGCCGTTGGCGGACGTGGAGTTCGAGGACGGCGACCGGCGGCTGGTGCTCGCGCCCGAGGGGGTGCGGGTCGGTCAGGAGATCCAGATCGGTGTCTCCGCGGAGATCGAGCCCGGCAACACGTTGCCGCTGGCGGAGATCCCGGAGGGTGTGCCGGTGTGTAACGTGGAGAGCAAGCCGGGCGACGGCGGGAAGTTCGCGCGCGCGTCGGGTGTGTCTGCGACACTCCTGACTCACGACCGGGACGTGACGGTCGTCCAGCTACCCAGCGACGAGGTGAAGCGGCTGAACCCGGAGTGTCGGGCGACGATCGGCGTCGTCGCGGCCGGCGGTCGGACGGAGAAGCCGTTCGTGAAGGCGGGGAACAAACACCACAAGATGAAATCCCGCGGGACGAAGTACCCGCGTGTGCGTGGTGTCGCGATGAACGCAATCGACCACCCGTTCGGCGGCGGTGGGCGCCAACACCCGGGGAAGCCAAAGTCGATCTCGCGGGACGCCCCGCCGGGACGGAAGGTCGGTGACATCGCGTCGAAACGAACCGGAACCGGGAGGGACTCGTAAGATGTCGACAGAGTACAGAACCGGTCGCGAAGGGGAGTTCACCTACCGCGGCCACACGCTAGAGGAGCTGCAGGAGATGGATCTCGACGAGGTGTCGGAACTGCTACCCGCACGCGCGCGGCGAACAATCGACCGTGGACTGGACACGGAACAACGGAAGCTGCTCGAACAGGCCCGCGCGGCCGGCGAGGAGGAGACCGCGAACGACCCGATCCGGACGCACCTGCGGAACATGCCGATCGTTCCGGCGTTCGTCGGGCTGACCTTCGCCGTCTACACGGGCCAGTCGTTCGAACGCGTCGAGGTGGAGCCGGAGATGATCGGCCACTACCTCGGCGAGTTCCAGCTGACCCGTACGTCAGTCGAACACGGTCAGGCCGGCATCGGCGCGACCCGGTCCTCGAAGTTCGTGCCCCTCAAGTGACAATGGGAATCAGCTACAGCGTCGAGGCGGACCCGGAGACGACCGCGAAGGCGATGCTCCGAGACCGCAACATCAGTCTGAAGCACAGCAAGGCCATCGCCCGGGAGATCAAAGGCGAGACGGTCGAAGACGCGGAGTCGTATCTGGCGGCGGTCATCGAGGAGGACCGTTCGGTCCCGATGCGACAACACAACTCCGGGGTCGGCCACCGGTCGGACATCGACGGGTGGGACGCCGGTCGCTACCCGGAGCAGGCCGCAGAGGACTTCCTGAAGCTGCTCGGCAACGTCACGAACAACGCCGAACGCCAGGGGTTCGACCCGGAGACGATGGTGATCAAACACACCGCCGCCCACAAGGTGGGCGAGCAGACGAGCCAGCAGCCCCGCGCGATGGGGCGTGCCAGCCCGCACAACACACCGGAAGTTGATGTCGAGATGATCGTCGAGGAGGTCGAGAACTGATGGCGGACGAACAGGCGTTCATCGAGGACGGACTCCAACGCACCCAGATCGACGAGTTCTTCGAGGAGGAACTCGGCCGGGCGGGCTACGGCGGCATGGATGTCGCCAAGACGCCGATGGGCACACAGATCGTGCTCGAAGCCGAAAAACCCGGGATGGTGATCGGCAAGGGTGGGAAGAACATCCGGAAGATCACCACCGAGTTGGAGGACCGGTTCGACATGGAGGACCCGCAGATCGACGTGCAGGAGGTTGAGGAGCCGGACCTCAACGCGCGGGTCGTCGCAGACAAGCTGGCCAACGCCCTCGAACGGGGTTGGTACTTCCGTCGCGCCGGTCACACGACGATCGACCGGATCATGGAGTCGGGTGCGTTGGGCGCAGAGATCGTCCTGTCGGGGAAGGTCACCGGCGCACGCTCCCGCGTGGAGAAGTTCAACCGCGGCTACATCAAGCACAACGGCGAGCCCGCAGAGAACGTCGTCGACAGCGGGAAAGGCGTCGCGGTGATGCAGCTGGGAACGATCGGCGTGAACGTGAAGATCATTCCGCCGGACGCGACACTGCCCGACGACTTCGAGGTCGCCGAGGGTGCAGCGGCGCCCGAGGTCGAACAACAGGTCGCCGAGGAGGGTGTCGAGGCACTGCTGGAGGAGCCAGACGAGGTGCCCGAGGCGCCCGCAGACGACGAGAGCGAGGCGGACACGGACGCCGACCCCGTCGACGAGGAGATCGTCGAGGAGGTCGTCGAGCCGGACACGGACCTGCCCGGCGAGGAGGAGACCGTGGAGGTGCCCGGCGGCGACGACGACGTCGAAGCGGAGTTGGAGGATCTCGACGAGGATGTCGAGAGCGAGGCGGCCGACCTGGTCGGCCAGATGGAAGACGAGTCGGACGCGGACGACGAGGGGGGTGAGTGAGGATGGCGATCCTCCACGTCGAGGAGATCCGCGACATGACGGCCGCAGAGCGGCAACAGGAGCTGGAGGACCTGGAGACGGAGCTGCTGAACGCGAAGGCAGTGCAGGCGGCCGGTGGTGCCCCGGAGAACCCCGGTCGGTTCGGCGAGCTGAAACGGACGATCGCGCGGCTCAAGACCGTCCAGCGAGAAGAAGGCGATCTAGAGTAGACAGATGGTGACACCCGAGACCCTCACACGACACGGACTCGTCGGCCGCCCGGTACGGGTAGTCGACGCCGCGAACCCCGAGTTGGTCGGGATCGCGGGCCGTGTCGCGTCGGAGTCCGAACGGACCCTGGTGGTCCGCGGACCGACAGGATCGGGTGTCGCCGACCGCCGGGTGCCGAAACGGGACACACAGTTCCGGTTCGCGCTCCCGGCAGGCGAAGACAGGGTCAGAGACCAGTCACTCGGCGGGTGGGTCCCGCCGGCAGACGCGCCCGTGAGAGCGGGCGGGTCCGACGCAGACGTAGCAGGCAAGCCTGACACAGACGTAGCGGGCGAGCCCGACACAGACGTAGCAGGCAAGCCTGACACAGACGTAGCAGGCAAGCCTGACACAGATGAAGCCGCCGACCGCCGAAAGGGGTCGGGGTCCGCGTTCGAACTTCCGTGGGAAACTCCCGGCACGGGGACGGCCCGGCCAGCCGGGAAGTCCGGCGGCTGCGAGGACGCGGTCTACGTTACGGTGGATGGGAAACGACTGCTCTCACGACCCGCCTACCGCACGGAACGTGCGGGTGATTCGACATGGCAACCGGACTGAACGTAACAGAACCGGAGACGACGTGTGCAGACGAGAACTGTCCGTTCCACGGCACGCTCGGCGTGCGCGGGCAGACGCTCGAAGGCACAGTCGCCTCCACAGATATGACGAAGACCGTAGTGGTCGAGCGGGAGTACGACGTGTACGTCCCGAAGTACGACCGCTACATGAAACGACGCAGCCGCGTGTCCGCACACCACCCGCCCTGCCTCGATCTTGAGGAGGGTGAGGAGGTGCGGATCGCCGAGACGCGCCCCCTCTCGAAGACGAAGTCACACGTCGTCGTCGAGATCGGAGGTGAGGACTGATGCAGGCCCTGAAGGCGGATGTCACGCAGGGACTGGAGAAGGGATCACTGATCGCGTGTGCCGACAACACCGGCGCACGCGAGCTGAAGGTGATCAGCGTCTCGGGGTACGGCGGCACGAAGAACAGACACCCCAAAGCGGGCGTCGGCGACAAGGTGACCGTCTCGGTCACGAAAGGCACCCCGGAGATGCGCCGCCAGGTGTTGGAGGCGGTGGTCGTCCGGCAACGGAAGCCGATCCGTCGCCCGGCCGGCACGCGCGTGAAGTTCGCGGACAACGCCGCGGTCGTCGTCGACGACGCGGAGGAGCCGCGCGGGACGGAGATCAAGGGTCCCATCGCGCGTGAGGTCGCCGAACGCTTCGGGAGCATCGCGAGCACCGCGACACAGATCGTATGACAGAACAACCACACAAACAACGGACACAGACGCGCGAGGCGCCGCTCCACGAGCGACAGCGCGAGGTTCGCGCGACGCTCTCCGGTGAGCTGCGCGAGGAGTACGGCCAACGCAACGTCCGCGTCAACGCCGGTGACACCGTCGAAGTGATGCGTGGCGACCACGCCGGCGAGGAGGCGGAGGTGTTGCGGGTCGACCTGCGAGAGAGCGTCGTCCACGTCGAGGACGTGACCGTCGAGAGCGCGGACGGCGAGGAGTCGCCGCGCCCGCTTGACGCGTCGAACCTCCGCGTGACGGAGCTGGATCTGGAGGACGACCGCCGCGAGGCGCGTCTGGAGTCCGACGAGGAGGCTGCCTGAGATGAGCAACCACCAGAAACGACTGTCGGCCCCGGACTCGTGGCCGGTCGAACGGAAAGAGGAGACGTTCACGGTGAAGGCAGACGCCGGTCCACACGGCGAGACGGGCGTCCCCCTGGTCATCGTCTTACGGGACGTGTTGGGGTACGTCGACTCCCGGAAGGAAGCCCGATACGCCCTGGAGGGCGGATCGGTGTTGGTCAACGGTGACGGCAACGTCGCCACGGACCGTCCGGTGGGGATGTTCGACATCCTCGCGTTCACCGAGCGAGCAGAGTACTACCGCGTGTTCCCCTCGGAGGGTGGGCGGCTGTCGCTCACCCCGATCGACGAGGACTCGGCGGCCTCCCGGCTGGGGAAGGTCGTCGGCAAACAACAGGTGTCCGGCGGGCAGTTCCAGTACACGCTGCACGACGGCACCACGCTGCACGCGGACAACGACTACGGCGGCAGTGACTCGCTCGTGATCGACAACGAGACGAAAGAGATCGTCGCCCACTTCCAGTACGAAGAGGGCGCACTCGTCACCGCCGTCGACGGCGCACACGCCGGCGAGATCGGCGAGATCGAGACGATCCGCGTGACGCCCGGCTCGGGTGACAACGCGGTCGTCGTCGCCCAGGAGGAGGGTGACGGGTTCGAGACGATCGCCGACTACGTCGTCGTGATCGACGAGAACTTCACAGGAGGTGAGGAGTGATGAACTCCGATCCACGGAAGACACCGTCTTCAGGAGGTGAGGAGTGATGAGCGAGGCAGACGACGCAGGGTTCCACGAGATGCGGGAGCCGAGCGTCGAGAAGGTTGTCGTCCACATGGGCGTCGGGCAGGGCGGTCGTGAACTCGCCAACGCCGAGGAGATCTTAGACGAGATCACCGGCCAGCAGTCCGTCCGGACGCAGGCCCAGCAGTCGATCGCCGAGTTCGACATCCGGCCGGGCGACCCGATCGGTGCGAAGGTCACCCTCCGGGGCGCGGACGCGACGGCGTTCTTAGAGACGGCGTTGCCGTTGGCGGATCTGTCCGCCTCCCAGTTCGACGACGTGGGCAACGTCAGCTTCGGGGTCGAGGAACACACGGAGTTCCCGAGCCAGGAGTACGACCCGACCATCGGGATCTACGGGTTGGACGTGACAGTGACGCTGACACGCCCGGGTTACCGGGTGGCGAAACGCGACGCAGAGACCCGGTCGATCCCGAGCGGCCACCGGATGACCGTCGAGGACGCGGTGGCGTACCTGGAGACGGAGTTCGACGTGGAGGTCGACAGATGAGCGAGAGCGAGACAGAAGACACACGAGAGACGCCAACGGGCGAGCAGGCCTCGAAGCGCACCGACGAGAACGTCGCGTGCCGCCGGTGTAACCGCAAGCAAGGGTTGGTGGGGAAGTACGACATCAACCTCTGTCGGCAGTGTTTCCGGGAGGTCGCTCGACCGATGGGGTTCCAGAAGTACCGATAACGATGGCAGGCAACGATCCACTCGCCGGCGCGCTCGCGGGTATCGACAACGCGGAGAGCGTCGGTAACCTGGCGTACACGGTCCAGCCCGCCTCGAACACGGTCGGTTCCGTCCTCGAAGTGCTGTACGACGGCGGTTACGTCGACGGCTTCGAGTACGTCGAAGACGGGAAGGCCGGGAAGTTCGAGGTCGAACTGAAAGGCGCGATCAACGAGTGTGGCGTCGTCAAGCCCCGGTACTCGGCGGGCGCAGACGAGTTCGAGAAGTGGGAGAAGCGGTATCTCCCGGCCCGCGACTACGGGGCGTTGATCGTCACCACGTCGCAGGGCGTGATGAGCCACTACGAGGCCCGCGAGGCGGGCGTCGGCGGCCAGTTGCTCGCGTACGTCTACTAACTATGACACGACAGACGACGATCCAGATTCCAGACGAGGCGACGGCCGAGGTCGACCACCTCGACGTGACCTTGGAGGGGCCGGAAGGCTCCGTCACGCGGCAGCTCTGGTTTCCCGACGTGTCGGTCACCGTCGCGGACGGCGCGGTCGTGATCGAACGACCGGGGGACGCCGACCGCCAGACGGAGGCCACCGTCGGCACCTTCGAGAGCCACGTCCGAAACATGATCCACGGGGTCACCGAGGGGTGGACCTACGAGATGGAGGTGTTCTACGCTCACTTCCCGATGGACGTCGACACGGAGGGTGGGGAGGTCGTCATCGAGAACTTCCTCGGCGAGCGGGCGCCACGGCGTGCGGCGGTGCTCGGCGACACCGAGGTCTCGATCGACGGCGAGGAGCTCACCCTCTCGGGTCCGTCCAAGGAGGACGTGGGCCAGACTGCGGCGAACATCGAACAGCTCACCCGGGTCACGGACAAGGACCAACGGGTGTTCCAAGACGGGGTCTACATCACGAACAAACCCCGTGGGGGTGCCTAGATGTCCGCCGACGAGGAGGAGATCCAGGCCCTCGAAGACATCTCCGGTGTCGGCCCGTCGAAGGCCGACTCGCTCCGCGAGGCCGGCTACGAGGCGGTCGAAGACGTGAAGGCGGCCGCCCAGTCGGAACTCGCGGAGGTCGACGGCGTCGGGAACGCGCTGGCCGCCCGGATCAAGGCGGACGTGGGCGGGCTCGAGGTCGACGAGGAGACCGAAGCAGAGATCGAAGACGACAGCGACGAGGAGGTCGTCGAGGAAGACGAGGACGTGGAGACGGAGCTCCAGCCGCGGGGCCACGCAGACAAGACCCCGAATCTCGACGACGAGACGGCGCGTGCGCTCGCCCAGAAACACCGCGAGGGGAAACCGCAGTTCAACCGGCAGGACTACCACAAGAAGAAACGGGTGCCGACCGCCTGGCGGCGGCCCCGTGGTATCCTGTCGAAGCAACGCCGCGGCATCAAGGGGAAGGGGCCGACCGTCGAGGCCGGCTTCCGTTCGCCGACGGCCGCACGCGGCCTCCACCCAAGCGGGTTCGAGGAGGTACGCGTCCACAACACGGACGACCTGTCGGGTATCGACCCGGACACAGAGGCGGTGCGGATCGCCTCGAAGGTCGGCGGCCGGAAGCGAGAGCGGATCGAAGACGAGTGTGAGCAACGCGAGATCCGCGTGCTCAACCCCACCTACGTGGAAGTGGAGGTGGACGCAGATGACTGATCTGAGCGCACAGCGGCGCCTCGCGGCCGACGAACTCGGCGTCGGCGAGGACCGCGTCTGGCTCGACCCGGAGGCACAGTCGGATCTGGCGGACGCGATCACCCGCGAGGACATCCGCGAACAGATCGAGCAAGGGACGATCCAGACGGACGACGCCAAGTCCAACTCCCGTGGTCGGGCGCGCGAACGGGCAGAGACCCAGGCGTACGGCCACCAGACGGGCGCCGGCACCCGAAAAGGGAAATCCGGCGGCCGACAGGACGACCGCGACGACTGGATCGAACGGATTCGCGCACAGCGCTCGCGGCTGCGTGAGCTGCGCGACGACGGCCCCCTCGACCGCTCGCAGTACCGCGAGCTGTACGACAAGGCGTCTGGCGGCGAGTTCGAGGATGTCCGCCGGCTGGAGTCGTACGTCGAGGCGAACTACGACGTGACACTGGAGGACCACTGATGGCGACCGGACCACGATACAACGTTCCGATGCGGCGCCGTCGCGAGGTCCGGACCGACTACCACCAGAGGTTGCGCCTGCTGAAATCCGGTGACCCCCGCCTCGTCGCGCGGGTGTCCAACCGACACGTCAGGGCGCAGCTGGTAACCCCCGGTCCGGACGGCGACGAGACACACGCGGCCGCGTCCAGCGAGGATCTCTCGGAGTACGGCTGGGAGGCTCCCACAGGGAACCTGCCGAGCGCGTACCTGACGGGGTATCTCGCGGGGCTGCGGGCCGTCGCGGCTGGCTTAGAGACAGCGGTGTTGGACATCGGTCTCAACACGGCCACGCCCGGTAACAAGGTGTTCGCGGTGCAGGAGGGTGCGATCGACGCGGGGCTCGAGATCCCACACAACGAGGAGGTCCTCGCAGAGTGGCCGCGCAACCGCGGCGAGCACATCGCCGACTACGCGGCGAGTCTCGACGAGCCGTTGTACGGCGGCGAGTTCGACGCGGCCGACCTGCCCGACCACTTCGACGACGTGCGAGCGGCACTCACGGAGGCGTTCGAGTAACATGAGCAACAACGGCTGGACGCCGCAGACGCGGCTCGGTCGACAGGTACAGGCAGGCGATGTCACCTCGATGGACGAGGCGTTGGCGACGGGGCTCCCGTTGAAGGAGCCGGAGATCGTCGACCAGCTCCTCCCAGACATGGACGACGAGGTGTTGGACATCAACATGGTCCAACGGATGACCGACTCTGGGCGGCGGGTGAAGTTCCGCGTCGCCGTCGCGGTCGGCAACCGGAACGGCTATCTCGGCTACGCCGAGGCCCGCGACGACCAGGTCGGCGGCGCAATCGAGAAGGCCATCGACGTGGCGAAGCTGGAAGTGATCAGCGTGGACCGCGGCTCCGGTTCCTGGGAGGACTCCGCGGGCGGTCGCAACTCCCTCATGCGGACGGCAGAGGGGAAGGCGGGCTCCGTCGAGGTGTCCATCAAACCGGCCCCGCAGGGGCTGGGGTTGGCGGGCGCAGAGACGGTGAGCAACATCCTCTCGTTGGCGGGGATCAAGGACGCGTGGACCTCCTCGAACGGGACGACCCGGACGACGGTGAATCTCGCGAAGGCGACGTTCAACGCGTTGGTGAACGCCTCGCAGGCCCGGACGCCGGACCGCGCGCGGCGGGTCCAGCGTGAGGCACGCGAAGGGGTGAGTGAGTGATGCAGGCGGTCGTCCAGATTCGCGGTGAGGTGGACACACCCGACGCGGTCGTCGACACGCTCGCGATGCTCAACATCCACGCGGTGAACCACGCGACGTTCATCCCGGAGCGTGACACCTACCAGGGGATGCTCACGAAGGTGAACGACTACGTCGCCTTCGGCGAGCCGTCCGTCGGGACGGTGGCGACACTGCTCGAACGCCGAGCAGAGCCCGAGGCGGGTGACGCCGACATCGACGACGAGTGGGTCGCCGACCACACCTCCTACGACGACGTGCACGCGCTCGCGGAGGCGCTCGTCGCCGAGGAGACGACACTGCAGGAGACACCACTCGCACCGGTGGTGCGGCTCCACGCCCCCCGTGGCGGTCACGACGGGATCAAGCAGGCCGCCACGGACGGCGGTCAGTTGGGTCGTCACACGACCGAGGAGATCGACAGCCTGCTGGAGGCGATGCGATAATGACGAGTAAGAAGAAACGCCAGCGCGGCACGCGCACACGCGGCGGCGGCTCGCACAAACACAACCGCGGGGCCGGCCACAGCGGTGGTCGCGGCGCCGCCGGTCGGGACAAACACGAGTACCACAACCACCCGCCGTTGGGCAAACACGGCTTCTCCCCGCCGGAGAAGACCCAGGACGCGGTCGCGGAGGTCACCGTCCAGGAGTTGGACGAGGACGCCGCGTTGTTGGTCGCTGAGGGGCTCGCCGAGGAGGAAGACGGCGCCTTCCATGTGGACGCCCGCGACGTGGCCGAGGACGGCTACGCCGTGGACGTGGTGAAAGTGTTGGGCAACGGTGAGGCCCGACAGGAACTGCACGTCACCGCCGACGCGTTCACGGCGGGTGCTCGCGCCGAGGTCGAACAGGCCGGTGGCTCCGTCGCACTGACGGAGCGTGCCGAGGAAGCCGAGACGGACGACGACACCGACGAGGAGTAGTCGGACATCGACCCGGAGCAGCCGGACGCCGACGAGAACTGCGGGGAACGACCCCGCATCCGCGACAGTTTCTCACGGGGCGACGACGACCACGCGGAGATCGTCGACGTTCGTCCCCGTCGCGCCCGAGTGGAGCGCCGCGCCAACGGCACGGAGCCAGCCGAGCGAGTCGTTGTCGGTGAGTGCACGCCGGGCACGCTCCGGCTCTGCGACGGTCACCCCGGAGACCACCCCGCCGGCAGCGTCCGTCGAGCCGTCGTGGCCGTCCGTGTCGACCGCGGCGACGACAGTCGACGCGTCGACACCGCGCCGGGCGAGTTCCAACGCCGCGCCCGTGACGTACTCACAGTTCGGGCCGCCGACCCCGTCACCAGTCACGGAGACCGTCGTCTCCCCGCCAGCGAGGAGCACGGTCGGTCGCTCGCGGGTGGGGTCGCCACAGTCCGCGACCGTCGCGGCGAGTGCGCCCGCCCGTCGGCCACAACGACGCGCCTCGCCGGTCACACCACGGGCGAGCACCTGCGCGTCCGCCCCCCGGGCACGGGCGTGGTCCCGGGCCGCCGCGAGCGCACGCGTCCCCGAGGCGATCACGACCGTCTCGGCCGTGTCGGTGGCGGGTGACTCCCGGTTGCGGGCGCGGAGGAACGCCCGGACCCGCGGCGTGTCCACATCGTACCGACGCAGTACGGCCAGTGGGTCGCCGGAGTCTGGCGGCGGCACCGTCGGCCCGCTGGCGACGACCGCGGGGTCGTCACCGACAACGTCGCTGACGACCACGCCGACGACCCGCGCGGGGGCGGCACGCGCGGCGAGTCGCCCACCTTTCACCGTCGAGAGCGCACGCCGGACCGCGTTGAGTTCGTCGACGGACGCGCCGGCGTCGAGTAGTCGCCGGGTGACAGACTGGAGTGCAGACAGCCCGACCGCGGGCACAGGGGCCGCTAGCAGTGCGCTCCCGCCGCCGGTGACCGGCGCGAACACGAGTGTCTCCTCGCCGGCGTCGTCGAGAGCGGCCACCGCGTCGCGGGTCGCCGCCATAGCCCCGGGTGTCGGCGTCGGGTGGCCGCCAGCCGTGAAATCGACGTGTTGTCGGCACCCGGTGTCCTCCGGCGGGACGAGCACCGTTCCGCCGTCGGGGGTGGCGTTCGCCGCCGCGAGCGTGTCGACGAGCGCCTCCGTGAGTCCGCGTGCGGCCTTCCCGCCGCCGACAAGCAGGAGTCGGTCGTGGTCACCGAGTGAGACAGTGACCGCTCGGTGCCGGCCTGTGATGTGGAGTCGGCCGTCGTCGACGGTCACACGGTCGGCGACGGCGCGTGCCGGACGTGCGGCCGCGACGCCGGCAGCGAGACACTCCCGGGCGAGCGCCGCCGCGGGAGTTTCGGCGCCGCCGGCGAACAACGACGAGCGGTCGCCACCGCTCGATCTCGACTGGCCGTCGGTCACTCGAACGTCACCACCTCGATTCCGTCGGTGTCGTAGTCGGTCATCGCCGCGAGTCGGTCCGGCACGTCTGCCAGCGACACCTCGCGGCCGACGAGCAGGCTGGGATCGACCGTCCCGGCCTCCAACAGCCCGAGCAGTTTTTCGTAGTCCGTCGGCGGCATCCCCCGCGAGCCGAGCACGTCGATCTCCCACCGGGTGATCTCGTCGACCGGGAGTGCCACCTCCCCCTCCTCGGCGGCCGTCGTCAACCCGACCTGGACGTGGGTGCCGCGCTGGCGGAGACACTGGACGGAGTTGCGACAGGTCTCCGCCCGGCCGAGCGCGTCGAGAGAGACGTGTGCCCCCTGGCCGTCGGCGTCCGCGGTGATCGACTGGATCGCCGCGACGGGGGCGGTGTCGGTCGCGTCGACGGTCGCGGCGGCGCCCGCAGTCTCCGCCCGGTCGAGTGCGTCGGGGTCGACGTCGACGGCGACGGGACGGGCGCCGAGCGCGTCGGCGACATGGACCGCGGAGAGCCCGACGCCGCCACAGCCGTGAACGGCGACACAGTCACCGGGCGCGAACGCGGCGCGGTCGACCAGTGCGTGGTAGGCGGTGGTGAACCGACAGCCCAGCGCGGCCACATCCCGAGCTGGGACACCGTCGGGAATCGGGAGCGCGTTGTACGTCGCCTGCGGGACGTGGACCTGCTCGGCGAACGCCCCGGGTGCGGCGCGTTCGAACCCCAACGCGACCCCGTCGCGACAGGTGTTGCCGTGGCCGGTCGTACACGCCCGGCAGACGCCACAGCCCAGATCGAACGGGACGACGACCCGATCACCGACCCCGAGCCCGTCGACTCGGTCGCCGACCGCGACCACCTCCCCGGCCGGCTCGTGGCCGAGGACGAAGTCGGTCGGCACCTGATCGTCGGCCCACTCCCCGTGGCCCTGCCAGGCGTGCCAGTCGGAGCGACAGATCCCGCAGGCGTCGACAGCCACGACCGCGCCGTGTGGGTCCGGCTCCGGCTCTGGCACGTCGGTGATCGCCAACGGCTTGCCGTACTCGCGGAGAACGGCTGCTCGCATACTCCCAGTGTGGTGTCGGGCTGTGGTATAGTTCGTGGTCGGCCGGCTGGGTCGTCGGAAGCGTGCGGGACGCGCGGCGTCTCGTTACAGTTCGACCGCCCCACCGCGTTCGTCGGACTCGTAGATCGCGTCCAACACGCGTTGGACGGCCACCCCCTCGGTGACGGTGTTGCGGTCTGGCGCCGACCCCGCACGGACGGCCGCGAGAAACGCCTCCTGTTCGGCCCGGTGTGGGTCGCCGTCTCGGGTCCGAACCGTCGTGTCGGTGAGGTGGTGTGCGCCGCCGGTGCCGGCGTCGTACAGCGTGAGTTCACCGCTTGCCCTGTCGAACAACGCGCCGCCGTCCGTGCCGCGGACGTAGAACTCCTGTGTCGGCGGGCGGTTGACCGCCCACGCCGTCTCCAACGAAACGGTCGTGTCGTCCGCGAGCCGGAGGAACGCCGACGCGGAGTCGTCGACATCGAACCCTTCTGGGCCGTTGTCTTCCCCCCACATGTTCAGGTAGCTGTAGTCCGCGCGGTCGCCGAACTCAGACTGGGTGGTGCCCGACACCTCGACGACACCCGGGGAGTCCGCGAGATACAACGCCAGATCGACGGCGTGGACACCCAGATCGACCAGGGCGCCGCCGCCGGCGACCGCCTCGGCCGTGAACCACGACCCCCGCCCCGGCACACCGCGGCGCCGGACGTAGTTCGCCTCGACGTGTGTCACCTCGCCGAGTTCGCCCGCGTCGAGTCGGTCACGCAACACCTCCACCGCCGGCGCGAACCGGCTGTTGAACCCGACCATCAGGAACCCTGTCGCTGCCCGAGCGGCCGCGGCGATCCGCTCGGCGCTGTCGAGATCGTGTGCGAGCGGTTTCTCCAACAACACGTCCAACCCACGCTCCAAGGCGGCGACGGCGTGGTCCTCGTGGTAGCGGTTCGGCGTCGTGATCAGAACGGCGTCGACCGCGTCGAACAACGGCTCCGTCTCGGCGTACGTCTCGACGCCGAACTCGGCGGCGAAGCGTTCCCGCGGCTCCGTGGCCACGTCCATCCCGCCGATCAACGTCGCGTCCGTCTCCACCAGCTGTTCTGCGTGGTGGTGTGCGATTCCCCCTAACCCGACGATTCCGACCTGTACGTCGCTCATCGGCTCATCGTTCGGCACACCTGTTGTTAATAGCCACGTTCCACCCCACCGTTGCGGCGGGTCACGTCTGCCGTTCGGATCGTGTGTGCCATCGGTCGTCAGTAGAGTTGGCGGCGGCGTTCCTCGCGTTCCTCCTCTCTCTCCTCCTCTTGTGCCTGTTTGCGGCGACCGCGGACGTACTGGCGGGCCAACGGGAGCCACCGGTTCTTCGCGTCTCGGGCGAGTGCGTACAGCCCGTAGGCCCACGGGAGGAACAACGCCGTCACCGCGAGGACGTACAGCGTCGACACCATCTCACTCCGCCTCCTCGCCGGTCTCCGTGCTGGCGTCAGCCGCCGAGTCCGGTGTCGCGGTCGTCACCAGCCCGTGGGTGATCGCCTCCCCGGCGGCGTCGAACAGGTGCGCCTTCGAACGGTCGATCCGAACGCGGATCTCGTCACCCTCACCGACCGTGCTGTCGGGGGAGACGCTCATCAACAGGCGGTCGTCGCCGCTGGCGCCGCGTCCCATCCCGACGCCGATCTCGTCGGACAACACGAGATACACGAAGATCTCGTCGCCCATCGGCTCCATCACGTCGACGGTCGCGTCGATCGGGTCGGTCGGGTCCGCGGCCTCGCCGCCGGTCTCGACCGGGTAGACATCCTCCGGCCGGACACCGAAGTCGACGGTGTCGCCGACCTGCGTGTCGAGTCCCGCGGTGTCGAACGCCACGTCGACGTACTCCGAGGAGAAGCTGGCGCCGGTCAGCTCCCCGCCGGTGAAGTTCATCGACGGGGAGCCGATGAAACCGGCGACGAACTTGTTTGTCGGCTCGTTGTAACAGACCAACGGCGCGGCGTGTTGTTGGAGTTGGCCCCGATTGAGCACGGCGATCCGGTCGGACATCGTCATCGCCTCCGCCTGGTTGTGGGTGACGTAGATGATCGTCGTGTCCAGTTCCTTGTGGAGCCGTTGAAGCTCCGTCCGCATCGACACCCGGAGCTTGGCGTCGAGATTCGCCAACGGCTCGTCCATCAGGAACACCTCCGGCTGTCTGACGATCGCGCGAGCGATGGCGACACGTTGGCGTTGGCCGCCGGACATCTCGTCGGGCATCCGGTCCAACATGCCGCTCATCTGGACGATCTCCGCGGCCTCCTCCACACGCCGGTCGATCTCCGCGTCGGCGAACTCCCGGAGCCGGAGGCCAAAGGAGATGTTGTCGTACACGTCCATGTGCGGGAACAACGCGATGTTCTGGAACACCATCGAGATTCCTCGGTCTTTCGGCGGGAGCCGGGTCACGTCCCGCTCGCCGATGTTGACCGTCCCCTCGGTGGGTTTGGTCAGCCCCGCGATGGTCTCCATCGTGGTTGACTTCCCACACCCCGAGGGGCCGACGAGTGTGACGAACTCCCCGTCCCTGATGTCGAGGTTCATCGCTTCGACTGCCGTTACGTCGTCGTAGCGCTTGGTGACGCCGTCGAGTGTAACTCGTGCCATCGGTTACTCCTTGAGTGCCCCCGAAGTCAGCCCGCTGACGATCTTCTCTTGTGCGATCACGACCAGCAACGTGACGGGCAACACCGCGATGATGCTGCCGGCGGCCATCACGCTGTAGGTCACCTCGAACTGGCCGGCCCGTTGCAGTTGGATCAGCCCGCCGACGATCGGTGCCCAGTCGCTCGCGCCGCCGTCCGTCATGAGAAACGAGAAGAAGAACTCGTTGTAGACGGCGATGAACGTGAGCACGCCCGCGGTGGCGACCCCCGGCGCCGACAACGGGACGATCACCCGGAACAACGCCCCCAGCCGGGTGGTCCCCTCGACCCGGGCGGCGTCCTCCAATCCGTCCGGAATCTGCCCGTAGAAGGTGGTGAGGATAAAGATCGACAGGGGCATGAACAACGACGAGAACGGGAGGATCAGCGCCCCCGGCGTGTTGTACAGCTCCACCCACGGGAAGACGTTCCCGGTGAACAGCTGGAACAACGGGAGGAAAAACGCCGCCGGCGGGAAGTAGCTGATCGCGAGGATCAACAACATCAACGGCCGCCGGCCGGGGAACTCCAGCCGCCCGAAGACGTAGCCCGCCAGACTCGCCAGGACGAGCACGAGCACGGTCGTCACCGTGGCGAGAAACAGACTGTTGAACATGTAACGGGCGAACTCGATCCGGACGAACACCTCCCGGAACGACCCCACGTCGACCGCCGTCAGCGACGGCACCAACGCGTAGCTGCTCCCCTCGGTGACGGCGACGACGAGCATCCAGTAGAACGGGAACATCGTCGTCACCACGAAGAACAACGTCGCCACGTAGAACATGGCGCGGTACGCCTTCTGTGGGTCCGAAATCGTGCTGTCGATCCACCGTTGGAGCACGCCGCGTTTCAGCTCGGCGTCTGTGCCTGCCCCCATCCCGTCCGTGCGGAACGCGCGGTCGGTAGTCTCGCTCGTGCAGTCGGTGGTCTCGCTCGTGCGGTCGGTGGTCCCGCTCGTCTGATCAGTCGCCTCACTCTCCGTCTGTCGCTCGTTCGAATCCGTCTGTCGGCCGTTCGAATCTCTGTCGTCGGTCATTCCACGTCCTCCCGTGCGTAGAACACGATGTACACTGTCACGACCAAGCCGATGATCGCGGCCGTGAGAAACGCCACCGTCGCGGCGGTGCCGACGAGCCGGGTCCCGCCGAAGAAGGAGGTGACGACGAGACACGACAACGACGGCAGCGTGTTACAGCCGACGTTGGTCGCCTCGATGATCCCGTACACCCGCATCGCTTGGATCGTCCGGAACAACATCGCGACCAACACCGTCGGCAACACGACCGGCAGCGTGATCAGTTTGAACCGTTGCCACGGGGAGGCGCCGGCGACCTCCGCCACGTCGTAGAGATCACGGTTCACCGACTGGAGCCCCGCGAGGATCAGCAACGCCATGAACGCGGTCGTCTTCCAGATGTCCGCGACGATGACGATCAACGCGGAGTCCTGTGGCGTCTGGAGTGGCGACCCGGAGATCAGTCCCAACGACTGGAGCGACAACGCGCTGTTGCCGGTGAAGATCCCGATGTCCGGCGCGAAAAACAGGTAGAAGATCATCCCCTGGACGACGATCGGGATCGCCCACGGGATGATGATCGCCACCCGGACCCACCGCCGGCCCCGGAAGTCCTGATCCAACACGAGCGCCTGCCCGAAGCCGATCAGCGTCTCGAAAATCACGCTCGCGACGGTGAAGATCAGCGTCACCGTGAGCGCGCTCTCGAACAGTGCGCCGACAGTCAGCGTCTCCGGGAGGAACGGCGCGGGCATCAACGCGTTCCGTTCTCCGGAGAGGATCGCGAGGTAGTTCTCGAAGGCGACGAACTCGCCGACCGCGCCGACGCCGGTGATGTTGTCCGCGAACAACGAGAGCCGGAACGTCGACAGCAACGGCCAGAACGCCACTACGCCCAGCAACAACAACGCTGGTGTCAACAGGAAGTACGCGAACTGCGTCTCGGTGAGGTTCTCCATCCACCGGACGAACCGCGCGTACGGGCCGGTCTGTCCCGAGAGCCCCTCTGGTCGTTCGGTTGCCATCTTGGTGTGGTACTCTGTGTCGTGGTTGTCGTGTTTTGTCGGTGATACGTGTTGTGTCCGGACATGCGGCGTCCGGCCGCCCGTGTGGCCGAGAGTCCAGATGAGGACTCGGTATCGGGTTGTCTTTTCTGTTCAGGCCTGTTCCTCGATAGTGGCCATCGCGTCCGCGAGATCACTCAGCGCCGCCTCGGGCGCCTTCTCCTGACGGAGTGATTTGTTGACGGCCTCACTAACCTTCGAGGACTGCTGTGGCCACACCGCCGTCACCGGCCGGGGGACGGCGTTCTCGCTGGCCACCTGGAGCGTGTCGACGTACCGGCCGATCAGGTCGAGTTCCCGGGTCTGTTCGGTGTCGATCAGGTCCGGGATCGGTGGGATGTAGCCGCCGATCTCGAACATGTCGAGCCGGACCTGGTCGCTCTGGAGCGCCTGGAACACCTGGACGGCGGCCTGTTTCTTCTCGTCGGTCGCGTTCGGGTTGAGCGCGAGGTGCCACCCGCCAAGCGCGGAGGTGGAGCCGCCGATCTCCGGGCCGTACGGCGACTCGTCGGCGGTCGTGTGGTACGGGATCGGCATCACGCCCAGATCCTCCCCGAAGTTCTCCTCCGAACCGTTGATGTTGATCGAGTACGGCCAGTTGCGGAGCGCGACCGCCCGTCCATCGGTGAACGGCTTCCGAGACGGCTCCTCGGTGTAGCTGACGACGTTCTCCGGAGAGATCTGTTCGTACCCCTCCAACGCCTCCGGGTCGTCCTGGCCGTGGATGAACGTCCGCATCATCCGGAGCGCGTCGATGGCCTGGTCGTCGTCGACGGTGATCTCGCGGTCGTCGACCGGGCCAAACAGGTTGTCGATCTCGCCGAAGTAGGAGCCACCCCACGACCCCATGAACTCGACGAAGTCACAACAGGCGAGCCCGACGTAGGCGTCCCCTTGCCAGTTGAACCCCTGTGCGGTCGTCCCGTCGTCGAGCATCCCCGAGAGCACGTCCCGCCCCTCGGCGACGACCGTCGAGAACTCCTGCCAGCTCAGTGGCTCCGTCGCCCAGGTGTCGAAGTCGGAGTCGGAGTACCCCGCCTGCCGGAGCACGTCCTTCCGGTACTGGATCGTCGGGAAGTCCGCGAAGAACGGAATCCCGAACAGGTCGCCGTTCTGGTCCGAGGCTGTGGCGACCATCGTGTCCACGTAGTCCTCCTTCACCGTCGAGACGATCGAGTCGGGAAGCGCCTGTGAGAGGTTGGTCAACTGCTCGCGAGCGACAAACGGGATCGTCCACCCGTTGTCCATCATCATGATGGTGGGTGTCTCGTTGCCCGCGTTCAGCAGCTGTTGGTACTTGGCGGCCCGGTCGCCAGACTCGAAGGAGCCGGCCGTCCACTCGATGCCGACGTTCTGCGGGAGCCCGCCGTTGTCCCGCATCGTCTGGACGATCTGGTCGCCCACGTCGGCGAAGTTCGAGTCCGTCGCCAACTCGACCGTGATGTCGTCCGAGGGCGGCTCCGTGCTGATCTGCTCGGAGTCCCCGCCGCCACCACCGCCGCCACCGCCAAGACAGCCAGCCAGCCCGTACGTCGCTCCCGAGGCGCCGGCCGCCGCGACGAACCGACGCCGCGAAACAGCGCGCCTCTGTGAGTCGTTGTCAGACATCCAACTCCCGGTTCGTCGACACCTCTCTTGAATCCTCTGGGTTTAACAACACCTGTTGTAACACCGACAATCGACGCGAGGGTGCCTCTCGCTCCCGTTCACGGAATATATCACGAACGAACAGTTTAGACCGCTCGACGCCGCTCGCGCCAGATTCGACCGCAAGCCGACAGGGTTGTACCCCACTCCCACAGAAACAATAATGATAGACTCTGCCGACAGCCGCAGCGTCGGTCTATTGGGCGAGCGTGTCGTCTCTCGGGTGTCTGACTGTTGCTTGCGCGGGGGTCGGCCGTTGTCTGCGTTTTTCATGAGTGTAGTACCCGAGACAGCAAGCGAAAATTGTTCAAAATAGAAACTGCTAAGATGAGTGACAGAGAGGAACCCGGTGTGTCGTCGAGTAGGTCCCCACGGTCGGCAGTCGCGTCGGTGTTCGAACGACTCCCTGCGGCGGCGGTCGCGTACCTCCTCGACCCGACACCGCGGGTGTTGCGTGCGGCGATTGCCGTCTGCAACCGACTGTCGGCGCCCCCGGAGGTGCGGTTGCTCGTCGCGCCGGAGCCGTTGGCGCGCCTGCGGGAGCGGTTTCTCCTGGCGAGTGCGACGGCGAATCTCACGGAACGCGGGGTGGTCCAGTTGGGTCGTTACGACGGGCCAGAGCGGCTCCCGGCGGTGGCGGCCGACGAGCCGACGACCACAGTTCGGTTCGTCGACGACGGCGCGGGCGTCGAGACACTGTCCGGCGGTGTCGACCTGTCGCGGTGTCGGTCGTTGTGGGCGAACGCCCCGCGGGTCGGGCTCCAAACCCCGGCACGCCGCCGACTCACCGCCGGACTGGCCGACCGGTTTCCGCCGGGTGTTGTCGCGACCTTCGGCGCGGTCGCGGCCGCCGCCGCCGGACGTGGCGATCTCCGGCGGGGAACGGTGGCCGGTGGCGACGAACACGACCCGGGACCGCGTGGCCTGGCCGCGACACCCGAGGGGTTCGACCCGGTCGGCGTGGTGTTGGTGGCGGCCGCCAGCGAGGGGTGTCGCAACGACCGCGTCACCGACTGGGTGACAGACGCCCGACTCGCGGCCGAGAGCACCGTCTCGGAGCGAAAACAACGGCTGGCCGCACACGGCGTGATCGAGTCGCTCCCGGTCGGCGGCGAACGAACCCACCGGCTGCGGCTGACGCCGGCGTACGCCGACTGCGGGCCGCGGGCGTTGTTGGGCGTGCTTGACCGACTGTGAGTCACTGTCCCGACGGCTCGTCGTACCCGCGGCCCGGCACCCTGACCCTGGGGGTTTTCAGCGGCGGAACACAACGACGAGAAGAGTAAGCTACCACGGCCTGAAGGCCGTGGCCTTCCCCCCATGATGGGTTTCCAGCCACCGACCTGCGACAGACCGTGGCGGACTGCATCACGCCGGTTCTGCCAGAGCGAACTGTGTGGTTCCCTCGGGCGTACTCTCGCCGGGCTTTATCCGGAGAGGACCGCTGGCGCGTCACATCGCTTCAATTCAGCGTGGACTCACACACGTCGCGCCACCAAGAGTGGTGGTCGGAGCGGTGTGGTCGGCGTCCCGCTGTTTGAGGGCCGGCCTACGACGGCCCCTCCGAAGCGTCCAGTTTGGCCACCTCGGAGTATAACTGACAATACGAATTCATGATACTAAAATTATACGGAAACCAGCACAGCGTGACGAACACATCAAACGGAAGCCCGTGTCGGCTTCCTCCCACGTCTAAAGGCGTGGGTATCCGCCTTGCATCTCTATGACAGGAGGGTTCGTGGCCCCAGACGCCGCCGACAGCCCCGGTGACGAGTTCGACGAGATCGAGGTGGCCGACTCCGAGGCGGACGCGATCGCCCGCCGACAGGACGAGGCGTTCGACGAGTTCCGGAAACGGATCAAAAACGTCGAGTCGCTGAAGGTGGAGGCGTCCGTCTTCGACGAGGCCACGCTGGCGGCGATCTACAAGCTCGTCCAGGACGGCCACGTCGCGGCGTTCGGTGGTCCGGTGTCGACCGGGAAGGAGGCGAACGTCTACGAGGCGTTGGGGCCCGACGAGACGGAGGTGGCGCTCAAGCTCTACCGGATCAACGCCTCCGACTTCCAGGAGATGCGGTCGTACCTCGCGGGCGACCCGCGGTTCGACGGGATCGGCTCCGACAAGAAGAAGACGGTGCTCGCGTGGGTCCGCAAGGAGTTTGCCAACCTCCGCCGCGCGATGCGGGCGGGTGTTCGCGTCCCCGAGCCGATCGCGGTCGAACGGAACGTGCTTGTGATGGACCTGGTGGGCCACGCCGCCGACCGCGCCCGCCGGCTCGCCGAGGTGAACGTCGAGAACCCCGAGACCGCGTTCGGTGTCGTGCGGGAGTACATGCAACGACTGTACGCCGCCGGGCTCGTCCACGGTGATCTCTCGGAATACAACCTCATCATCTACGAGGGGGAGCTGTTCGTGATCGATCTGGGGCAGGCGGTGACCGTCCACCACCCCAACGCCGAGGAGTTCCTGATCCGCGACTGTGAGAACGTCGCCGCGTTTTTCTCCCGACAGGGAATCGAGACGGACGCCGAGACGCTCCGGACGTTCGTCACCCAGCCCGTGCCGGAGCCGGCCGCTGACCTGACTGACGACGCCGACGCGGCCGCCGACGAGACGAGTGATTCCAGTGCCGACGCGGCCGCCGACGAGACGAGCGACCCCGACTCGGCTGCCGACGACACCGCACAGTAGCGCGTCGCGACGGGCAGCAAGACACTTCCGGGGGCCACCCCAACCGATGTCTATGTCCATCACGCTGTACGCGCTGGACGGCTGTCCGTACTGTGAGAAGGTCCACGACGCCTTACACGACCGCGGCGTCGACTACGAGACGGAGTGGGTCGGTGCGCTCCACTCGGAGCGTGACGAAGTCAAGCGCGTGAGCGGCCAGCGCGCGGTGCCGGTGCTCGTCGACGACGAGCGCGGCGTCACGATGAACGAGTCGGACAACGTGTTGGAGTACGTCGAACGAACGCTCGCGGCCGAAGCAGTATGAGCATCTACACCGGTCGCGGCGACGACGGGGAGACGGACCTGCGGGACATGTCCCGCGTGTCGAAGACGGATGTCCGGATCGAGGCGTACGGCACCGTCGACGAGGCCAACGCCCTGTTAGGGACGGCCCGGCCGACGGGGTACGACGATGTCGACGACTCCCTCCAGACGGTCCAGAACCACCTCCATGTGATCCAGGCGGATCTCGCGAACCCCGACCCCGACGAGGGCGACCCGCAGATGACGGCCGACCGCGTCGACCAGTTGGAGTCGTGGATCGACGAGGCCGACGAGGAGTTGGAGCCGCTGACGGACTTCGTGCTCCCAACCGGCTCCGAGGCCGGCGCGGCTCTCCACCACACGCGCTCGGTGGTCCGCCGAGCCGAGCGGCGGTCGGTCGCACTCGCCCGCGAGGAGTCGATCAACGAGACGGTCGTCACCTACCTCAACCGACTGTCGGACGCGTTGTTCACCTTCGCGCGACTCGTCAACGCCCGCGACGGCGTGCCCGAAGAGAACCCCTCCTACTGAGCGGGCGGTCGACTCCCGACCGCGAGTCTCGCCGTCACGCTGGGTCGTCCGTCAGCTGTCGGGCTGGGCGTCCTCGTAGCCCACGCGGAAGTTGACGACGAGCGAAACGACCCCAATCCCGAGGTAGAACGCACCGAACGCGGCGAACAGTCCCGCGTAGGCGACCTGCCCGACCAACAGCTCCGTCCGCCCGGCGGCCAGCGGCGGGGACGCGGCGACGACCGCGGCGACGACGAGCCCGACCGCGGCCGCGAACCCGAACGGCGCGAGAAACCCCGGGTCGGTGAGATCGCCGTCGGCCTGTCGGTGGCCGTTCACGTACTCCCAGACGGTGCCGAGGGTGATGTGGACGTTGAAAGCGACCATCAGCCCGGCAAGCCCGACGAACACGCCGCCGGCGACACCAGTCTCTCCGAGGTTCGTTGAGCGGACGCCGAACCCCGCCCCGAGACAGAAGGCGAGGAACAACACACCGTGCCACGGTCTGAGCCGGTCTTGGAGGGCAGACACGCGTTGTTGTGGGCGTGGCGGCGAGTTATGTGCTGTGGCTCGCTCGCCGGCGCGGAAAACAAGGGTTAAGTTCGGCAGTGCGGTACGTTCGAGTGCGGGTTGGTGGTCTAGTCCGGTTATGACGGCTCCTTCACACGGAGCAGGCCGGCGGTTCGAATCCGCCCCAACCCACTCCTGCGGCACACTGCGACGAACAGCACGACCGACAGGGAGTGCTGTGAGGAGCCGTGCCGCAGGAGTTGTTGCAAGAGGATTCGAACCAGGGAGTGGAGCGAACGGAGTGAGCGGAACGACCGTGGTTCGAATCCGCCCTAACCCATTCTTATCGCACGCGTTACTGTAGGACCGAGAACGCCAGTTGTAGCACACGATGAAGGGTATTCTAACTTCACCGTGCCCGCTGGCACGACCGCATTCACACACCGAGCGAACGATACTGCAGAGACACCGGGGATGCCCCCGATATCAGTTGAAGGAGCGATAAAACCACCAGACCGTTACGTTCAAAAAGTTTTATGATGCTCACAGGGACACAATCAGATATGACTGACGAGCTACCGGTTCGGCATGTCGTCGATATCCAAACGGATGATGCCCTGTCCTGCTCCGAGAAGATAGAACAGATCGAAGATATCGTCGATTCACTCCCCGTACAGTCCCTTCCGCACGTCTCGATGATACTGCAGGACTGTGCATCGAATGAACCGCAACAGTGCTTGGAGACAGCATTCCTGATAGCGACCGAAATAAGCGGGCATTACGGAGATCTTCATGACGGTCTACAAGCAGTCGGTGACGCCGACATCGACACTGTCAACGAGTTCATCACCGACACGCTATACAGTAACCCGATAGAAGACTCTTATCCGCTCACATCGCTCATCCCCCACCTCTACCGCGAGAACGAAGACAAGTTCGTGGAACAATTCGATGCGTGGCGAGACGAACACGAATGGTTCTGGTACCGAGCGGTCGATAAAACACTGGATTACTACATTCGAGACGCTAACGACCCGAACGACGAGTTCGGTGAGGGTATCCGAACAATCCGGTCGAAGCTACAGGAGATCGCTGACGCGGAGGGCCTCGACCCGGAGGACAACACCGGTGCGAACACGCCCCTTATGAAAACGCAAGATCTCTTAGACGACGTTTACCGGGCCGAAGTAGATAAAGACCGAATCGAGCAGAATATTACTTCATACCCAAACTTGGAAAGATTTCTGAAGAAACGAGAGACTTGGTTAGACGAACTCATAGATCATAACGAGCACGCGCTTGCAAAGTACCTTTCCCACCCGTATTCGGAATCTGAAGCGGGACGCATTCTGGAAGATGACGATTCTGAACCGAAGGAGCAGCGGAAAGCGGACCGGTCAATACGAAAAATCTGGATTCTCGAATACTACGACCGTCTCATAGACGCGGTTAACGCGGGTGAAGATCCAGTTGGCGACCTCAGAAAACGAGTGCTGAATCGCCCGGAGTTCGAGAAAGCAATCGCGGAACTGGAGGTGGTTCACGCACTGCGACGGGAGTTCGGTGGGGTTGGAATCGAACCGACGATCCCGAATACTGACGGTGACAAGCAACTGGATTGTAAAATCACGACCACAGATGTACCTATCTGGGTTGAGGTAACGCAACCAGACCCGACGGAGTCAGCTGCAGTTAGTGACTCTTGGACTGCAACGGCGGACCCAGAGAAGAGTGACGTACGAACGATAGTGACGAGGAAAACAGGCCAGATTATCGCAGCAAAGGAAGCGGGCGGTCTGACAATGCTTGTGATGAAGAACGAGGCGTCAAGATTTGAGCACGTTGAAGTGGAGAGTTACGCTGAAGGACCGGAGATGGCAGTCCTCTCTGAAGGAGCGAACGAACCGGTGATAGTGCGGGGGCAGTCGGGGCCTGATCTTAATGACGATGATGTCACAGAGCACCTGGATATTCTCGCCAATTTCAAGACTGGGGATATGGAGGAGACCCGTCTCGATGGGCAGGTGTACGTGTTGAATGATGACGTAGACTCGCGGGTAGCCAGTAAGTTGTCAGCGGCCTTCTCAACACAGTCCACGACATAGCTCTGGCAGGTATTCCACGGCGATGCAAGCGAGTATCCCGCACCGTGGATGGAACCAGTCACGACGTGAGCGTCAGCGAACGAGCGACTGCGGTTCGAATCCGCCCCTCACTCAGTCACCACCCGATCCAACACCAACACGAATCCGCCGGCGACGACCAACGCGAACCAGAAACCCACCACAGCAGTGAACAGCTGCCGACTCACCCCGGAGTTCCCGACGACGCCCGCGACGCCAGCGGCGACTAGAAACACGACCGTCAGCGCCGACAACGCCCCGACACCCAGCGAGACGAGTCGTAGCGTCTGCATCGTGTGGCGTCTCGCAACCCAAACGGATACGTTCACCGGCGGAACTGTTCGAGACCCAGACTACAACAGCCCGTGATCGAACAGTCGGTCAAACGCCTCTCGGAGCCGATCTTCACTCGCGGCGTAGGAGATCCGCGCGTACCCCGGCGCGCCGAAGGCGTTGCCCGGCACCGTCGCGACGTGTGCCTCCTCGATGGCTTCCTCGGCCCACGCCTGATCGTCGTCGTCGACCGGAAGCATCGCGTAGAACGCGCCATCGGGGACAGACACGTCGACGCCGGCGTCCGCGAGCGTGTCGACCACCAGATCACGGCGCGTCTCGAAGGCGTCAACCATCTCCTGGACGGTGTCGTCCGTCTCGCGGAGCGCCTCGATCCCGGCGCGTTGGACGAAGTTCGTCGCACACGAGACGGAGTGTGAGTGGAGCTTCCCGGCCTCGCCGACGAACGCCTCGTCGGCGTGGAGATACCCCAGCCGCCACCCCGTCATCGAGTAGGCCTTCGAGAAGCCGTTGATCGTCACCGTCCGCTCGGCGAGCCCAGCGAGACTCGCCAGACTCGTCTGCTCGACATCGCCGTAGGTGATCTGGCCGTAGATCTCGTCTGCGACGACCGCCACGTCGTGTTCGACCGCGATGTCACGCACACCCTCTAAAGCGGCGTCCGTGTACACCGCGCCCGTCGGGTTCGACGGCGTATTGACGAACACCAGGTCGGTGTCGTCCGTCACCGCCTCCCGGAGGTCGTCCAACGCCGGCTCCAACTGGAACGACGGCGCGGTGTCGACGCGGGTCAACTCCCCGCCGGCGAGTTTCACCATCGCCTCGTAGGAGACCCACGCCGGATCGAGTAAGACAACCTCGTCGCCGGGGTCGACGAGCGTCTGGACCGTCTCGTACAACGCCTGTTTCCCGCCGGGAGTGACGATCACCTCCTCTGGGCTGGCGTCGATTCCGTCACCGCGCAGTTTCTCTGCGATTGCCCGTTTCAACTCCGGGACACCGTTCGAGGAAGTGTACCCCGTGTGGCCGGCGTCGAGTGCGTCCTTGCCAGCTTCGACGACGTTCGCCGGCGTCGGGAAGTCCGGCTCGCCGACAGAGAGGTCGACTACGTCGACCCCGTCAGCCTCCAGCGCGGCCGCGGCGTTGCCGATTGCGAGCGTCGCAGACGGCTCCACCCGCCCGAGTCGCTCACTCGTCTCCCACGGCTCGGTCGTCGATTCGGCATCAGACATCCCCGAGCACCTCCAGGAGATCGACCGCGGCGTTCACAGCCTCTGCACCCTTCTCGACGCGTTCACGCGCTTCCGCGCCGCTCATCCCCGGCCCGGCGACGCCGAACGTCACCGGCGTGTCGCGGTCGAGACTGATCTCCGACAGCTTCTGTGCGGCCGTGTCGGCGATCACACGGTCGTGGTCCGTGTCGCCGGTGACGACCGCGCCGACGACCGCGACGGCGTCGATATCGTCGCGACGGGCGAGCCGGTCGGCGACCAACGGGGTGTCGTACACCCCTGGTACGTCGACACGCTCGGCGACCGTGACGCCGCGTTCGTCGGCGGCCCCGCGGGCGGCCTCCTCCATACGCTCCGTGACGGACGCGTTGTACTGCGCCACCACGAGCGCGACTGTGGTGTCTGTCACGTCCGTTCGTCCGCCCGCCGCCGTGATAGACGTACCGTTCGTGGCGTGTCTCTCCTCGGATCACTCCAGTTCTGTCTCGCGTGTGGGCTCGCGGCCGACATCCTCGAAACTGTCGTCGGTCTCGTTCCCCCCGACGTACGCTGAGGCGTCCTCGACAGTCTCCGTCTCTAACAGCTGTTCCAACTTCGCCTCGAACTGTGTCTCAGAGAGGTCGCCGGCGGCGTACCGTTCACGGAGTGTCTCCAGTGCGTCTGCGGTCGACGCTCCCCCCGTGACCGTCTCGTCGGCGCTCGTCTCGTCTGTCGACCGATCCGTTCTCCGCTCGTTCGCCGACCCGTCAGACGCCGAGTCCGACTCCTCACCGTGGGACAGCCCCCCTTCGAGAAAGACCGACGAGATCGGGATTCCGACGGCGTAGCCGAGACTGATCGCGATTGGCCACCAGTCCGCACCGACGGCGTAGCCGGACACCCAGATCACAGTCACGAGAAGCGTCACGAGTGCGGTCGGTGACTGGAGTACGCGTTTCACGTCAGTGACTAATCCTCTAAGTGAATAAATTTGGGTCCCGTGTTCGGTGGCGACTGTGTCGATACTGTCGTCTCGACCCTCTCCGTTGGTGATTTCCCTGTTGTTCCTCGCTGCTCAGAGCCTACCCAGTTAGGGGTGAGTTCGCTCACTCCCGTTCCAGCTCTCGATTTTGCCCTCGTCTCGTCTGTTCCCGGTACTCGGCGGCGTCCTCAACAGTCTCCGTCTCCAACAACCGATCCAGTTTGCGTTCGAACTGTTCGTCGGTCAACTCCCCTCTCGCGTAGCGGTCCCGCAACGAGTCCAGCGCGTCGGCGGTGGTCTCGTCGCCTGTCGGCTCCGACCGCGACTCACTGTCGGTCTGTCCCGGGAGCGTCGGACCCCCGTTCCAGTACTCCCCGATCTCTTCGCGGTCACCGAACAGGGTCGCGACCAGCGGGAGGACGGCGGCGTAACCGACGATCAGCGCCGCCAGCCACCAGTCTTGCCCGGTGAACAACCCCCCCATCCACAGCGCCGTGACGACCATCGATGTGATCTCGGTGACGTTCTCTTTGGCGCGTCGTGTCGGCGACGCACTGCCCATACCGCCAGTGTACAGAGACCCGGAAATAAAACCACCTCCAGCGTGTCGGTCCGTCACGCTCCAGTCCCGTCGGGGCTGTCTCGCTACCGACGGGACGCGACAGCCGTGGTACCACAACAGTTGTTACCTGTCCCGCGTGAGGCAGTGTCGATGAGCGACGACGGGACAGAGACAGACGACTCCACCACCGACTCGTCACCATCGCGAACAGACACGGAGTCAGCCTCGGAACCGACGGGAGACGCACGCACCCAGCCGACGACAGACGACGGTCCTCCAACGACCGATCGGGCACCGATGTCCGACACGGCAGAGCGGTTTCTAGATCGGCTTCGGGCCGCCGGGCGACTCCGGCTCGCCGTGATCGGGGTCACACTCCTCGCGCTCCTCCTGCGGTTCGTCGACCTCGGCGGACGGGTGTTCCACTGGGACGAAGGGCGGGTCGGCTACTGGGCACTCCGCTTCCACGAGACGGGCGAGTTCTTCTACCGGCCGATCATTCACGGTCCGTTCATTCCGGTCGTCAACAACACCCTCTTCGATCTGTTGTCCGTCTCTGACTTCGTCGCGCGGCTTCCGGTCGCGGTACTCGGTGGGCTCCTCCCGTTGTCTGCGCTCCTCTTCCGTGACCGACTGTCGGATCGGGAGACGGTCGCGCTGGCGTTGTTGCTCGCCGTCGATCCGATGTTGCTCTACTACGGCCGGTTCATGCGGTCGGACGTGGTCGTCGGGAGCTTCGCGTTCGCGGCGTTCGCGCTCGTCGTCGCTGGTGTTGACCGGCAGAACGGACTGTACGCCGTCCCGGCGGCAGTGTCGCTGGCGCTCGCGTTCACCGCGAAGGAGAACGCCCTGGTGTATGTGCTCTGTCTGGCCGGTGCCGCAGTGTTGCTCGTCGACCACCGACTCACCGCGATTGCGACCCGGACGAACTCGCTTGTGGACGCGGTCGTCGACACCGCGATTGCGGCGCTGCGCGCGCTCGACAACTGGACCGCGGGCAAGCGACTCCGCCGCGCCGCCGCCAGCCGTGTCGACCGCCGCGGCACTGCCGTCGCCGTCCACCTCGCCGTCTGGGTGCCGGTGGTCACGGTGGCGGCCGTGACGGCCGGGCTGGGTGTGCTCGTCTTCTTCTACGCGCCACGCCCGGATCTCTGGCAGGCGCTCGACGGGACACGGCCGTTGGCGCCGGTGTTGGAGGCCGCGACGCTCGGCGCGGGCGAACGGTTCGTCGACAGTTGGGTGTCTGCCGGTGAGGGGAACCCGTATCTGGCGTTCGCCTGGGACTTGCTTGAGACGGTGGTGTACGGCTCCGGTGTCGTCGCCGCGCTGGGTGTGATCGGCTTCTTCGCGGACGGCTACGGCGGCCGCAACCGCCGACTCGTCGCGTTCACGGCCTACTGGGCGCTGGTGTCGTTGCTCGGCTACCCTGTCGGGACGGACATCCAGGCGCCGTGGCTCGCGGTCCACGTCGTCCTTCCGTTGTGTGTGCCGGCCGCGGTCGGGCTGGTCAGGGTCGTCGACACCGCCGAGGCGGCGCTCGTCGACGACGCCGGGCTCCGGGTCGGTGTCGCCGTCTTCCTGCTCGTCGCCGCCGGCGGCGGGGTCGTCGTCGCGAACGTCGACTACTGGAACACGGCCGACGAGGAGGACCGCGCGGTCATCCAGTGGGCGCAACCGGAAAACGATATACAAGCGACGCTCGCGACTGTCGACCGTGTCGTCCGCACCAACGACGGGACGGACGTGTTGTACGTCGGCACCACCCCGCCGCGGGGTGACAACTCACAGCTGTACGTCGCCAACGAGTCCGGGCTCGACCGCGCACCACCCGTCCGCGGGTGGCACTCGCGGCTTCCGTTGCCGTGGTACACCGAGCGGGCGAACGCGACCGTCGCGAGCACCCTGCCGTCGGCGCGGTACGACGGGTTCCCGAGTGACCCGCCACCGGTCGTGATCGCTCACTCCTGGGACCGTGAGAACGTCTCTGCGCGACTCCCGGCGACCTACGAGACGCACCAACACAAGTTCAAACTGTGGGGTGAGGAGATCGTCCTGTTCGTCGACGGCGAGGCGGTGCAAAGGAGTCGACAGCGAACAACGACAGTTCGATCCGAGACGGTATCAGCGTCGGTCGAACACGCGTCGCACAGCGGCACGTAGTGTCTCAACTGGGCCGCGGTCGGCACCGTTCGACATCGATACACCCCAGTCGTGGTCGCCTTTCGCCGACTGACCGTCTGGCTGTGTCATACGTCCAGGATCAGTTCGCTTCTAACGTCAATCCTTCTGACGTTGACTATCTCGACCTGTCTCACGGGACCCTCGTGTGTACTCGAACGTGCATACCAACTCCCGCAGTTCGACAACGTTTATGCACGAACCCGCCTCACCGTCGGGTGTGCAGCCGAGTTCCGCACACACGCTGGGTGTCGTCGGCGGGGGGCAGTTGGGTCGGATGCTCGCGGCGGCGGCCGCACCGCTCGGCGTGGACGTGGTGGTCGTTGACCCGACACCGGGCTGTCCCGCGAGTCGGCTCGCCAACCAGATTGAGGGTGGGTTCGACGACGAAACGGCCGTCGACGAGTTGGCGCGGCGGGCGGACGCCGTCACCGTCGAGATCGAACTCGCGGACCCGGACGTGTTGGCGGCCGCGAGTGACGCCCACGACACACCTGTCCACCCGGACCCAGCGACCCTGCGGACGATCCGTGACAAGCTCGTCCAGACGCGAGCGTTCGACGACGCCGGCGTCCCGTTGCCAGCGTACCGGGCTGTCGACACCCCTGCGGCGCTCGCGGACGCCGCCGAGACGTTCGACGGCGTGATGTGCAAGGCACGAACCGGTGGGTACGACGGCCGCGGGAATCTTCCTGTCGAGCCGGACGACGACCCGCAGGCGGCGCTTGCGACAGTCGGTGCTGACGGACAGGGTGCCGTTGCCGAGGAGTTCGTCGACTTTGAGCGTGAACTCTCCGTGATCGGTGTCGTCGGCGACGGCGAGACGCGGCCGTACCCGCCGACGGAGACGATTCACGAGGCCGAGATTCTCCGAGAGACGCTCGTTCCGGCACGGACCACTGACTCGGTCGCCAAACGAGCCCGCGCAGTCGCCAGAGACGTGCTCGCGGCGCTTGACGGTCGCGGCGTCTACGGGGTTGAACTGTTCGAGACTACCGACGGGCGGGTGTTGTTCAACGAGGTCGCGCCGCGTCCGCACAACTCCGGGCACTGGACCATCGAGGGAGCGGTCACCTCGCAGTTCGAACAACACGTCCGCGCGGTGTTGGGGCTCCCGCTGGGGGAGGCGGCCGCCCGAGCGCCGTCGGCGACCGCGAATCTTCTCGGCGGGGAGCACCTCGACGGCCGCCAGCCGGTGGTCGGCTTCGAGACCGGTGCGGCAGCGGACATCCGCTCCGGGTCGTCGAACCCCGGCCACAGCAGAGCAGCTTCCGACGCGGACGACGCCGACGGGGTCGTGCTCGCGGGGGTCGAGGACGTACTCGCGGCGGGTGACGCCACACTCCACTGGTACGGGAAACGAGAGGTGTACCCGCTGCGGAAGACCGGCCACGTCACCGTCTCGCGCGCGGACGACCCCGAGGCGGTGTTGGCCGACGCACGGGCACACGCCAACCGACTGCGGTTCGAACAGACGGAGGGAGACACACAATGACGACACACACAACAGTTACACAGCTGTGTGAACGACTCGAAGCCGAGGCAGACACCGACGCCGACCCGGCGACCACGCCCGATGTCGGGGTGATCATGGGGTCAGACTCGGATCTGGACACGATGCAGGGCGCGTTCGACGCCTTTGAGGAGTTGGGGTTCGCCGAGCAGACGGCGTTTCACGACCCGCCCGACGAGCGGTTCAGCTACGAGACGTACGTCGTCTCCGCACACCGCACGCCGGAGCTGATGCGCGCGTACGGCCAGACGGCCGCCGGTCGTGGAGTTGACGTGATCCTCGCGGGCGCGGGTGGGAAGGCCGCGGATCTCCCGAACGTCACCGCGTCGTTCGCCTACCCGGTGCCGGTGATCGGCGTCCCCGTCCAGGAGAAGTCCGTCGACTCCGTACTCGGGATGCCCACCGGCGCGCCGTTGGTGGCCGTGGACGCCGGGAAGTCGTTCAACGCGGCGTTGTCTGCGGTACAGATGCTCGCACGAGAACACGAGGTGTTGCGTGAGCGACTGGTGGCGTACCACGACGGGTTACAGGGTGAGGTGGCCGCGGTGTCGGAGCGGCTCCACGACGAGGGTGTCGAGGCGTTTCAGAAAGAAGAGTAATCAAAGCGGCGAGAGGCCGTCTGGAACGTCCTGTTCCTCACTGTCACCAACCCACGGCACGCTCGGTAATGTCTGCGGCGTAGCGTTGCCACGCTCCAGTTCGTTGGCGTACTGCTTGAAACTGAGTAGGTCACCACTGTCGGCAGTCTTGTACATCCAGTTCTCTCTACTCAGATCAGTCAGATCGGCAGGATCGTACTCTTCCAACTGTTCAACCGTCTCATCTAACACCTCGCGTTGCTTGTCAGTGAGGCTGTCAGGGTGTCTCTCCACGTCGTACTTGGTGTCTGTCTTCCCGTTCCGCATTGCAACACGAGTCTCTATCTCGCCTCTCTGTGCGAGTTCGTTGAGTCGCTCAGATATCTCCTCGGAGTACGGTCCGTACATGTACGCTCCGTACTCCAACGATGTGAGCCGTGCTCTGTGCTTTTCGACCACGTACACGTCGGCGAAGAAGCACAACTTCTGTACTTCGACGGAGAACTGCCCACTATTGAACTTCAGTAGCCCCTGAAGTATCACATCGGTGTCGGGGCTGTTGTCGTCGTCTGCCCCACCCTCGATTAGCCCACTCATTTGCTCCGTTGCGCGTTTGCTGGTTAATCACGTTTTCGAAACGCTCCGACCATCAAACGATCATAATGTCTACATGTGTCCCACGTTACCATGACTCCCGGTTGGTTCGGCCCCTCAATTAAACCTGCGGCCGGGCAGCACTACTCGGCCGTCGGTTACCGGGTTGTCAGTCGACTCTCCGTCTGTCTCTCTGTGATACTGTGAGTCTGCAGGGAGCCTGTGACGGTTCTGCTGACAAAAATCTGTAATAAAATAGCTAACGAAGTACCGCTTGTAGTTCCCAGTCCCGTAGAAGAAGACGACGAATGCGAGGAACGACACGCTCGGTACGACCCACCGCACGGAGCGTGGAACTGCATCAGTGAGTGGAGAGGAGTACAGCGGCTCGACGCAGGCAGTCACTCCGGGGATCGAGAACGCCCGCGGAAACAACGACGGGTACAGCACGACGAGAAACACGGCTGTAGCAACACCACAGACGACGTACATACTCCGGCAGAACGAGTATATCGTCTGGAATCGGTCTGACATTCCTTTATCATCACGCGATAACTCACTTTTTATAAGTGGGTAAATATTCTGCAGTTCTTTTTCAAATTCTTGAACAGGTGTTCCCTTGAGCGACGAGATATCCTCGCCGAACTCGTGCTCAACACATCTTTTAAAACAATCGTACGGATGACCTTTTTCTTTGTAACTCCATCTGGACTTGAAATCTATTGGGTTGTCCATTTTGGTGTAGTTTGTTATCAACGACTGAGCAAATAGCAGCCGATGACTTTTCAGAGTATCCCGAATGTCATTATAGCGAGATTTGAACCAACCCCGTACCCCACCTTCGACCCACGAGCCCATCTTAAAAACACCACTAACAACACCTTTGATCGCTTTTGAAGAGTTAAAGTTTTTATATAAATTAATTGTATAAAAAGGAATCAATAGCGGACGGGAACTGGACCACACAATTGCAGTCACAAAATAGCGTACGCCAGTAAAAATTGTATGTGATTTAGTATCAGCACACTTTGATATGCTTTTTTGAACATAACATAATATTTTAGTACTCAAAGTTTGATATACTACTTTTATTATCCGCCCTGCCCACACTATCACACGTTCTGTGACAATAGCAGCCGTGTGTACGCCCTCTCCGAGAAACAGTCCGAATAAGAGTCCCGCGAGGAGTGTGACAGCGTAGTCGGCGAGCGTGTCACCAAAGTCCAACGGGAAGAACGCCAACCCGGAAGGCAAGAGCAACACACCGAGTACTGCGAGCACAACTCCAGGTACAGACTTGGAGAGGAGATTGTACGACGCTAGCGCACGGGTGACCCGAGTCTCCATGCTGTTAGCGACTCTTGTTCAATACAATTAAATGTTGACTATTCAATCGCTCCTCTGGCGACTCCGGGTCTGGTCGGTCGAACCCGCAAGGTGAAGCGCTTATGTACCGGCCTCGCCAAGCCCGACGTACACGGAGCACCCGGTATGAGTTCATGGATAGCGATCGGCGCGTTGGCGCTTATGGGCGTGGGTATCCCCGTTGCGATGATGGCCACGTCGTGGGTACTGCGTCCGAGCGTGCCCGAACAGGGGAAACGAACGACCTACGAGTCTGGTGAGATTCCGACCGGGGAGGCGACGGGCATCCAGTTCAACATCCAGTACTACATGGTGGCGTTGTTGTTCGTCGTCTTCGACATCGAGACCGTGCTGGTGTTCCCGTGGACCGTAATCTACCGGTCCGCGCTGGACAACGGCGCGAGCCTGACGAGAGTCCTGGTGCCGATGTTGGCGTTCATCGCTGTCCTGTTGGTCGGGCTCGTCTGGGCCTGGCGGCAGGGCGCGGTCAAGTGGGTGACCAGCCCGCGTGCAGCACAACGGAAAACAGAACGAAACACATGAGCAGCGAAAACCAACCCTTCGTCGCTGACGACTCGGAGGTACTGACCGACACCCGCGACGCCCGGATGACGGGCTCGGGCGAGGACAACCGCTTCAACTCGAAGCTCCGGGAGGCGTTCGGCTCCTCCCCGTTCATCCTCACCAAGTTCGACAAGTTCATGAACTGGGTCCGGGGGTCGTCGATGTTCATGCTGCAGTTCGGGATCGCCTGCTGTAGCATCGAGATGATGCACACGTACGCGACGAAACACGATCTCGACCGATTCGGGTCGGGTGTGCCACGGGCCTCCCCGCGGCAGGCGGACGTGATCATCGTTCCGGGGACGATCGTTTCGAAGTTCGCCCCGCGGATGAAGCGCGTCTACGACCAGATGCCGGAGCCGAAGTTCGTCGTCGGCATGGGGTCGTGTACGATCTCCGGTGGCCCGTTCCAGGAAGGATACAACGTGATCAAGGGCGCAGAGGAGGTCATCCCGATCGACATCCACGTGCCCGGCTGCCCGCCGCGGCCGGAGGCGCTCGTCTACGGTGTCGCCAAGCTCCAGGAACGGATCGCCAACGGGGAGTCGTCCCCGGTGACGGTGAAGCCGTACGAACTGGAGGAGTTCGGCGACCTCCCGAAAGACGAGATCGTCGACCAGCTCGCAGACCAGATCGACGAGGAGGAACTCGTCATGCGGTACGACTGGACGGAGAGCCCCTAACGCATGAGTCTCGAAGATCCACGCGACCCGGCAGACGCCGTCACCGAGAAACGGTCGGCGTCGGAGCTGGAGTCACTGCTCGGAGAGCTGGTGATCGGCCGCGACGATCACATGAACGCACCGGGGTTCGTGATCCGGCCGGACACGGTGCAGGAGACACTCGAACGGCTTCGGACGGAGGCCGGCTTCGACCACTGTTCGTGTGTCACCGCCCAGGAGTACGAGGACCGGTACGAGATGATCTACCACCTCCGGAAGTTCGACGATCCGACCCAGGAGGTGAGTGTGGTTGTCCCGACGGACAGCTACGACCCGGTCGTTGAGTCGGCGGCCCCGGAGTACGCGACCGCCGAGTGGCACGAACGGGAGGCATACGACCTCGTCGGGATCGACTTTGATGACCACCCGGATCTGCGCCGTATCCTGTTGCCGGAGACGTGGCAGGGCCACCCGTTGTCACAGGACTACGACCAGACCCGCCCCCAAATCGCCTCGCTGCGTGAACACGCCAACCCGTTACAAGACGATCACAAAGGCGAGGGGGACACGATGTTCCTCAACATCGGTCCCCACCACCCGGCGACACACGGAGTACTCCACGTGAAGGCAACCCTCGACGGCGAGCAGGTCGCGGACGTGGAGCCGGACATCGGCTACATCCACCGGTGTGAAGAACAGATGTGTCAGACGAAGTCCTACCGCCACCAGATCATGCCGTATCCGGACCGGTGGGACTGGGGTGGTGCAGGGCTGACCAGTGAGTGGGCGTACGCTCGCGCGGCCGAACGGCTCAACGACATCGACGTGCCGGAGTACGCACAGGTGATCCGGACGATGTCCGCAGAGTTGAGTCGGATTCTCTCACACCTGTTGGCGACGGGCGCGTACGCACTGGACATCATTGGGGACTTCACCGCGACGTTCATGTACGCGCTCCGGGACCGCGAGGTCGTCCAGAACATCCTCGAAGACCTGACGGGGCAACGGCTGATGTTCAATTACTTCCGGCTTGGCGGGGTCGCCTGGGACCTCCCGGAGCCGCGCGAGGAGTTCTTCAGCAAGGTGCGGTCGTTCCTCGATGAGCTCCCCCAGCGGTTGGAGGAGTACCACAACCTGTTGTCGTCCAACGAGATCATTCAGGCCCGGACGGTCGACACGGGCGTGCTCCCGGCCGAGGAGGCGAAGTCGTACGGCTGTTCCGGGCCGGTCGTCCGTGGGTCGGGCGTCGACTACGACATCCGGCGTGACGATCCGTACGGCTACTACGACAACCTCGACTGGAACGTCGCGGTCAAGAACGGCTGTGACAACTTCAGTCGATTGCTCGTCCGTCTCCAGGAGGTCGAGGAGTCTGGGAAGATCATCGAGCAGTGTGTCGACCTGTTGGAGAGTTGGTCCGAGGACGACCGTCAGGTCCAGTCGAACGTTCCGCGAACGCTGAAACCGGAGGCGGACACGGAGATTTACAGCACTGTCGAGGCCGCCAAAGGCGAGTTGGGAATCTACATCCGTGCAGACGGTACCAACGAGCCGGCACGGTTCAAAATCCGCGGGCCGTCGTTCTCGAATCTCCAGTCGTTGCCGGTGATGGCACAGGGCGGGTACATTCCGGACCTGATCGCATCGATGGGGAGTCTCGACACGATCATGGGCGAAGTCGACCGCTAAGACGGCTCGCCACCGGGCGTGTCACGCCCCGTTCGACCGAGCGCGTCCGTACTCGTTGTTTTCCACCCCGGAGCCGTCGTCGACCCGTGATTGAAAGCCTTATTAGGTGGCTGTGCAAGAGTCGGGTAGATGGCAGTCACAGCTACGCGCGCGTCGTTCGGTCGTCGTGGCCGAACCGCACCGACCCACACGGACGGAGGAGCATGACACCGCTCCAGCTGCCGGAGATGATCGGCGGCGTGTTGCCCGTCGGGGGGCTGCTGGGCGAGGTGTTGGGTGCGCTGATCGGCGCCTTCCTGATCGCCAACTTCCTGTTGGTGAACACGGCCGTCGCCGGTCCGTGGGCCAAACGGAAGATCACGGCGGCGTTCACCGACCGGATCGCGGTCAACCGGATCGGGCCGTTCGGGTTGCTCGTGATCGTCGCCGACGCGGTCCGACTGCTCTCGAAGGAGCTGATCGTCCCCGAGGGGGTCGATCGCCCGGCGTGGGATCTCGCGCCGATGTTGATCCCCTTTTCGGCGTTGCTCGGGTTCGCGGTGATTCCGATGGGCAACGGGATCCAGTTGGCGGACCCGGAGACGGGGCTCGCCTTCGCCTTCGCGGCCGCCTCCATCGCCTCGTTGGGGTTGGTGATGATGGGGTACGCCTCGAACAACAAGTACTCGCTTCTGGGCGGGCTCCGAGCGGTCGCCTCGAACATCGCCTACGAGATTCCGTTGATCATCACGGCCGCCTCGGTCGTGTTGTTCACCGGAACACTCCAGATGAGCGCGATCGTCGAGGCGCAGACGACCGCGACGCTCGTCGAGTTCGGCGGCGTGTCGATCCCGCAGTGGTTCGCGTTCGTCAACCCCTTTGCGTTCGCGTTGTTCCTGTTGGCGAATCTCGCGGAGGTCGGCCGGAACCCGTTCGACATCCCGGAGGCGCCCACGGAGATCGTCGCCGGCTACCAGACGGAGTACTCGTCGGTGTACTTCGTGTTGATCTACCTCGGGGAGTTCATCCACATCTTCCTGGGCGGTGCGATCGCGGCGGTGTTGTTCCTCGGCGGGGCGTCGGCGCCGATCTCGGCGCTGAGCTTCGTTCCGGGGTTCGTCTGGTTCACCGCCAAGATGTGGGCGTTCTACCTGTTCACACAGTGGGCCCGCTCGGCGGTGCCGCGGCTCCGCCCGGACCAGTTCCTCGAGGTCGGCTGGAAGGGGCTGTTGGTGTTGTCGTTCGCCAACCTCGTCTTGACGGCCGTGATCGTCGGCGTGACCGCCTGACACGAACCGAACACACAACTACTCGGAGACAGAACACACAAACCATGATCGGGATTCTCAAGTCGATGGCAACGACGATGAAACACGCACTGAGCGGGGAGACGTTCACGGTGGAGTATCCGGATGTCGCACCCGAGGTGAGTCCGCGGTTCCGCGGGGTCCACAAGTTCTCACAGGAGCGCTGTATCTGGTGTCGACAGTGTGAAAACGTCTGTCCGAACGACACGATCCAGATCGTTCAAGACGACATGCGCAACGGGGAACAGTACAACCTCCACATCGGCCAGTGTATCTACTGCCGGCTGTGTGAGGAGGTGTGTCCGGTGGACGCGATTTTGCTCACCCAGAACTTCGAGTTCACCGCCGACACCAAAGACGAGTTCGTCTACAACAAAGAACAGCTGAAAAACGTCCCGTGGTACAAGGGGATCGACCCGTTGGAGTCGCGGGAACCCGACCGGGGCGCCTGGATCGGCGAGGGTGACGGCGAAGTGGACTATCAGTAACGCGTCGACTGTTCTCCCGAACGATCGTACTCGCCGGCGGCCGTTCTCTCGGATCGTCTGCCTCCACAGTCACAGGCGAGACGGCGACGGCCGACTACTGAATCTGGTCGTCGTACTCGTCGG
>ERZ1034488.8-NODE-8-length-54925-cov-5.913596_pt1 | contig 54925 bp, 60 predicted proteins | sample MGYA00520646_ERZ1034488 | MGnify/ENA primary metagenome ERZ1034488 (study PRJEB33760, sample SAMEA4777686) | hypersaline lake metagenome | biome: hypersaline environment; feature: brines | place: Spain | collected 2012-08 | depth 0 m ...
AGGGGCGGGCGGTCGTGATCGCGCGGGGGGCAATCCGGCACCGCCACGACGACCCCGGCGGGTGGGCCGCGACGGACCGCGCGAAAGAGGTCCACGACGAGGCGTTGTCACTCCTCCGCGAGCGGGCGGTGACGGAGTACGCTCGCAGACGGCTGGCGACGCTGTACCCGAGTGCGGTCCCCGGCCGGATCGCCGAGGTGCGTGCGTGGGCCGCCCGAGCGGTGCGCCGTGACCCGGACCCGGACGTGCTCGCGGCGTTGGAGGGTGTCGCCCCACTGACGGAGCCGTCGAGCCTCCGCGTGCGGGAACGGGCGCTCGCGACCGCCGACGCCGAACGCTACGCCGAACTGGACGACGCGTTTCCGGAGCTTCCGATTGAGGTGGTGGAGGGACCAACAGAACTCGCGGAGCTGGGGCGGTCGTACGCCACCGTCTTCGTCGTCGACGAGACGTTCGCCGGGGCCGACCTCGACGGCGACGTGCGAGTGCTCACCGACCCCGAGTCGGAGCCCGAGACGGTCGTTCCCGAACGGCTCCTCGCGTCGGTCGCGCAGAACCGCGACCGGCTCGCGGCGGCCGCCACCGTCCACGAACGGGCGGGGGTGGAGCCGGCGTGTGATCTCGCCGCGTTGCAGGACGTGCTCGATCGGGTCGACGACGACGGCGGGATCGTCGGTGACGCGGAACTCGACCGGCTCTCGACGGCGGTCGACGATCTCGACGCGACCGCGAACACCGCCGCGAGCGTCGCCAACGACCACCTCCGGACGGTGATCCAACAACGGGACGTGACGATCGAAGGGCAGGACTTCCTCTCGTTGGTCGAACAGGGTGCCCGAGTGGACTCGTTGCTCGCGCGGGAGTTGGCCGACGAGTACGACGAGGCGATCCGGCGGGCCCGTGACCACCTGACGGACGCACTCGATCTCGACCCCGGAGAGGCGGAGATGGCCGAACGGGTGTTCGGCGGCGAGCCGACGTTCCCGGTCGAACACAACGAGGAACCGCTCGCCCGGCTCCGCACGGAGCTGAAGGCGACCCGCGACCGCCGCAGCGCACGACTCAAGGCGGATCTCGCCGAGGAGATCGCCGATCTCTGGCCGGCCGCCGAGCGGCTCGTCACGGACGCGTTGGAGTTGGACGTGGAGTTGGCAATTGCGCGGTTCGCGGCCGACTTCGACTGTGTGCTCCCGTCGTTCGTCGGCGGCGCTGTCCCGGACGACCCGACGGAGACGGCCGCAGAGACGATCGCCGGCGACGGTGGGACGCTCACCCGGTCGCCGGCGGACGCAGTCGACGCAGACGCGGCCGATACAGACACAGTCACAGTCGACCCCGCCGACACGGCTGACCCGCTCACCGCCGAGCCGGCCGCGGTCGACGAGTCGGGGGTCGCAATCGAGGGCGGGCGGTCGCCGTTGCTCGACGAGCCGTTCGAGGCCGTCGAGCCGGTCGACTACGGGGTCGACGGTGTCACGATCCTCTCGGGGGTGAACTCCGGCGGAAAGACCTCGACGTTGGATCTGGTTGGGCTCGTCGCGACGCTCGCACACATGGGACTCCCCGTCCCGGCCGAGGCGGCCACGCTCCGGCGCGTCTCGGGGCTCCACTACTACGCCAAGTCGCAGGGGACACTCGACGCCGGCGCGTTCGAGTCGACGCTCCGGGAGTTTGGGGCGTTGGCGACCGGCGCGGACGGCCGGCTCGTGTTGGTCGACGAACTGGAGTCGATCACGGAGCCGGGGGCGTCGGCGAAGATCATCGCGGGCATCCTCGAACGGCTCCACGACCAGGGGGCGACCGCGGTGTTCGTCTCCCACATGGCCCGCGAGATCCGCGAGACGGCCGGCTTCGACGTGGCCGTCGACGGGATCGAGGCGCTCGGGCTGGAAGACGGGGAGTTGGTCGTCGACCGCTCACCGAAGAAGAACCACCTCGCGCGGTCGACGCCGGAGCTGATCGTCGAGAAGCTCTCGGACGCGTCCGACGGCGGGGAGGGCTCGTTTTACGCGTCGTTGTTGGAGAAGTTCTGAGACGGCGAGGCCCGGCGGTGTATCGCTGTCGTTCGGTGTGTACACGGGCGCATACGAACCCACAGGGGTATGCCAGCCGTCGGCTGTTGCAACAGTACGCGGTATTTATATAGTCTAAAAGTGAACAGTGTAGCGTGTTCGGGCAGTATCGAACCCCTCCGGTGCCGATCATGAAATACTACCTCTACGTCGCAACAGCTTGGGGTGGATTTCACATTCCCGTCGATGTTCTCATGTTCCGGTCTCGGGGGTTGAGCTTCGGTGAGATCGGGCTCGTGGTCGCTGCCGGAACCGTCGTGACACTTCTCGCGGAGATTCCGAGCGGCTACGCTGCCGACAGGCTCGGACGGCGCAACAGCCTCCTGTTGTCCGCGGGGCTGATGACAGCCGGCTCACTCGTCTTCGCCCTCGCGGGGACCTTCCCGGCGTTCGTTTTCGCGCAGGCGACGTTTGTCCTCGGAATCTCGTTTCGGTCCGGAACCTCCGGTGCCTGGCTGTACGACACGCTGTCGGAGATGGATCGCGAGGACGACTACGCACACGTCTCCGGTCGGGGACAGACTGCACTCCTGATCGTGATGAGCCTGACCTCCGTCGCCGGCGGCTACCTCGGTCAGATCGACTACGGGCTCGCGTACCTCGCGACCGCCGTGACGACAGCAGTCAGCTTCCTCGCCGTCCTAACGTTTCGTGAGCCGTCGCCGGCGGACAACGACGAAGACGACAATCTCGATTTCGCGACGATCAGGTCGGTCCTCACCGAGGAGTTGACACAGCCACGTCTCCGGGACGCGGTGATCGGGTTGGCACTGTTCTTCGGGGTCGCGACGACGACGAACGCCGTGTTGGTCCAACCGCTGAGTGTCACTGCCGGCGTTCCGGAGGCACAGATCGGGTGGCTGTACGCGGTCTTCACCGGTCTCGGTGCGGGGATCAGCTACCTCACCGGGTGGGTCGAGGAACGTGTCGGGACGGAACGCACGCTGATCCTGGCCCCGTTCGTCGTCGCGGTCGCGTTGGGTGTCGGCGGTGTGGTGACGCTGGCTGTCGTGCCGGGGTTCGTCGTCATGCGTGGCCTCCAACGGCTGGTGAAGCCGTTGGCCGGGCAGTTGATCAACGACGAACTCTCTGCAGTCAGCCGTGCGACCGGGTTGAGTGTTGTCGCGTTGGTGTACTCGACTGTCGGCATTCCGCTTCGTGTTGCGGTCGGATGGGCGACCGACGCCTTCGCGTCCGGGACCGTTCTGTTCGGGCTCGCCGGACTCCTGCTCGTCGCGGGCACGTATCTCGGTGTGCGACTGTCGACGACGGGAACCGATCCACGACCGTCGGACTGACAGTCCCGTCCGACAGCCGTCTGCTGTCCGTCCCATCGACGAGCCGACACGCACACCTGGCCTGTAGATTTCGAATACGAGCGTCCCCGAACCCGTGGACTCCACTTCCACCCCGCTACCGCCGAACGATTAAGTGACGGGGCACGTAGACTCAGACAATGTCCGGGGACCCCGAGGAGGGGATGCTGGCGTGGGACGAGACGGTGTTCAGAGACGAACACGTCTTCGAGATCGACTACGTCCCGGAGACGTTCCGGCACCGCGAGAGCCAACTGGAGTCGTTGAAGTACGCGCTCCGGCCGGCCGTCCGCGGCTCGCGCCCGCTCAACAGCGTCGTCCGTGGCCCACCCGGCACGGGGAAGACCACCGCGGTCCAGACGTTGTTCGGCGAACTCGGTGGCCAGACGGACGTGCGGACGGTGCGGGTGAACTGCCAGGTGGACTCGACCCGCTACGCCGTCTTCTCGCGCATCTTCGAGGGGGTGTTCGACTACGAACCTCCCTCCTCGGGCGTCTCGTTCAAGAAGCTGTTCGGCCAGGTCACCGACCGACTCGCCGAAGAGGAGGTGGTGTTGGTCGTCGCCTTAGACGACGTAAACTACCTGTTCTACGAGAACGAGGCGTCGGAAACGCTGTACTCCCTGCTGCGCGCCCACGAGGCGGACCAACGCGAGGGCGACCCCAAGATCGGCGTGATCTGTGTCTCCTCGGATCTCTCCTTGGGGGTGATCGACGAACTCGACAGCCGGGTGCAGTCCGTCTTCCGGCCCGAGGAGGTGTACTTCTCCACCTACGACGTCGACAGCGTGGCGGACATCCTCCGGGCGCGTGCCGACCGCGGGTTCCACGACGGCGTGCTCGACACGCCGGAGCTGGACCGTGTTGCCGAGCTGACCGCGGAGTCGGGTGATCTCCGGGTCGGGATCGACCTGCTCCGCCGCGCGGGGCTGAACGCCGAGATGCGCGCGTCCCGCACCGTCTCCGTCGACGACGTCGAGACGGCCTACGAGAAGTCGAAGTTCGTCCACCTCTCCCGGAGTCTCCGCGGGCTGTCCGACTCTGAGCGGGCGCTGGTGGCCGTGCTCGTCGACCACAGCGGCGACCAGGCCGGCACCGTCTACGAGGCGTTCCACGACCAGACGGACCTGGGCTACACCCGTTACTCCGAGATTATCAAGAAGTTGGAGCAGTTGGGCGTGATCGAGACCGAGTACGCCGACGTGGAGGGACGCGGCCGGTCACGCGAGATCGAACTGGCGTACGATCCCGAGGCGGTCGCCGAACGGTTACAGCGGGAGTGAGGGCAGACGCTCGGAGCGGCCGGTGGACAACGCCTCACCCAGTAGTGTTTTAATACGAGGACGAGCAACCACTCGTCCGTGAGCAGTGATCGTCCAGCCGCCGAGACCACAGTGTCGGACGCAGAGACGGCAGTCCCGGCCAGCGTTCGCGAGGCACTCGGCATCGCAGACGGTGACCGACTCCGCTGGCAACTCGCGGACGATGGCACTGTCCGAGTCCGAGTCGTTCGCACGGAGACGGGAACGTTCGCCGACTTCGAGGGGTACGACGGCGACGAGCCGACGGACGTAGTGAGTGACCACGACGCGTGGGGGCTCGACGAGCCGTAGATGCCCCGCGCGCTCGTCGACACGACAGTGCTCTTCGCGGCGGCGTACCGTCGGGACGGGGCTCACGACGACGGTCTCGCAGTTCTCAGCGGCATCGACGACGGCTCGCTCCCAGAAGCAGTCGTCGTCGACTACGTCCTAGCAGAGACGTTGAACAGCCTCCTCACCCGATCGGGCCAGGATGCCGCCACCGAGTTCCTCGATCGTCTCGAACGGAACGAAAAGTTCCACACCGACACACTCGATTCCGAGACACGTCGGATCGGAAAGGCAGTGTTCAGACGACACGCCGAACTCTCGTTCGTCGACGCGATGATCGCCGCGTACACCACCACAGCAGGCCACGAATACCTCTACGCGTTCGACGACGACTTCGACGCGGTCGACGGCCTGACACGGCTTGCGACGCCGTCGAACCCGTACCGCCCCTCGTGACGACGCTCCTCGCAGCGACCTCGCCGCCACGCTACGTGCGTTCGAACCCCTCCTCCCACCGGAACCGGCCGTTCCGTTGGATTACCTCCCCGTCCACCACTAGCCGGGAGTCCTCGCTCATGTCCACGATCAGATCCGAGTGGGTCGCCGACTCGTTGCCACTCTCACCCTCGGGGAGACAGGCGTCGTACGCCCGGCCCAAGGCGAGATGGACCGTGTCGCCCATCTTCTCGTCGAAGAGGATGTTGTCGGTGACGCGGTCGATCCCGCGGTTCATCCCGATCCCCAACTCGCCCAGCCGGCGAGCGCCGTCGTCCGTCTCGACGACCTGCGCGATGGCGTCTTCACCCTGTGCTGCTGTGAAGTCAACTACCTCCCCGTCCTCGAAGACGAGCGTGGCGTCCCGCACCTGTTGGTCGTAGATCGTCATCGGCACGTCGAAGGTGATCTCCCCGTCGGTGGCGTACGGCGCGGTGAACACCTCGCCGCTGGGGAGGTTGTGTGAGTCGTAGGCGACGCTGGCGGCGGAGTTGACCGCCGTCCGGCCGTCCACCCGCATCTGGATCGTCTGGTCGCCCGACTCAATTCGGACCTCGCTGGCGTCGTCCAACACCGTCTTCAGCTGGGCCATCTCCGCGGCGAGTGACTCCCAGTCCCGGAGGACGGCGTCGTAGACGAACGCCTCGTAGGCGGCCAACGACATCCCGGCCTGTTGGGCCAGCGACCGGGTCGGGTGGACCGTCGACACCCAGTCGGTGTCCATCCGCGCCTCCCGAATCCCGGTGCGGCTCTGGCGGTGTGCCTGTCGGATCTCGCCGGACACGTCCGCCCGTGCGGCGGTGTTGCGGCCGCGGCCGAGTCGGAGGACGGTGTCGGCCGCCTCGTACAACGCCAACTCGAACTCGGGGTCGTCGTCGAAGTCGCCGTCGTGAGCGCGCAGGTAGGCGCGTTCGATCTCGTCGCTGTCGTAGACGGCGACGTAGTTGGCGCCTCGGTCGCCAAGCGCCTCACCCACCGCGACCGCGAGTTCGTGACTCCCCTCGCTGACGGCGACCACCACGTCGTCGCCCGCCTCGATCCGTGCGCTCCAGTCGACGAGCACCTCGGCGTGCTCGCGCACTCGTTCGTCCATACCACACTGTCCGGCACGGTCGGGATAGACCTCTCGGTCGCCCGACGAGTCTGTGGATCGTCCTCCGACGGACCTGGGTGTGTCCCCGTCCCGCCGTGGTGTGGGTTGTCCTCCAGAGTGAAATCTATCTGTCTCAGAAAAGACTATACTAGTACAGCAGAATCTTTTGTTCATGTCGACAGATCGGCAGTTGCCGCCGACGGTCGGAACGACCGAAGAGTACGGTGCCTCGCCGTTCGAGCAGTGGGCAGAGTGGGCTCGTGTGGACGATGTCGTGCGGATCTCCGGTGAGGAAGGTGATCGGTATCTGGTCACACACCCCGAACTCGTCGAAGAGGTCGTGTTCGGTGACGGTCCGTTCGCGAAGACGGAAGGGATTCAACAACAGTTCGGTCGGGGTCTCGTGGCGGAACACGGCGAGCAGTGGCGGGCACAACGGGGTGCGATGCAGCCGGCGTTCGTCCCCGACCGGATCGAGTCGTACGCGGAGACGATCGGAGAGATCGTCGCCGACACAGTCGACACGATCGACGACGGTGCGGTTTTGGACCTCCGGGAGCTGTTCGCCGAGTTCACGATGGAAGTGATGGTCGAGACGTTGTTCGGCGGGAGCGGGGACGACGAGGCGATCCGGACCGCGGTCGACCGCCTGAACGAGTGGTTCCTCCAACAGAACACCGGCGGTGAGACGCCGGAGTCGGTCGTCTCCGAGCGTGACCGTGCGATGAAACAACTGGTCGGGATGATCGACGAGATGATCGCGGCCCGCCGCGGCGGCGACGGCGACGACTTCCTGTCGATGCTGCTCTCGGTTGGCCCCGACAGCGACGCGAACTACACGGACGGCCGGATTCGCGAGGAGGTGATCGCGATGTTGTTCGCCGCCCACGAGACGACTGCGCTGACACTGACGTACACGCTGTACCTGTTGAGCGGTGCCCCCGAGGTCGCCGACCGGCTCCACGAGGAGACGCAGTCGGTTCTCGACGGCCGTCCGCCGGGGCCGGAACATCTCGACGAGTTGAGCTACACCGAGCGCGTGATCGACGAGGCGCTCCGGCTGTATCCGCCGTTGCACGCGCTGGCGAGACGGCCGACGGCGGATGTCGAACTCGACGGGTACACCATCCCCGAAGACGGCGTGATGTATCTGTCACAGTACGTGATCCACCGCGACGAGCGGTGGTGGGACGAGCCGACTGCCTTCCGACCGGAGCGGTTCGCCGCCGTCGACGACCGCCCCCGGTTCGCTTTCTTCCCGTTCGGTGCGGGTCCGCGTCGGTGTCTCGGCGAGGACTTCGCGCGGGCGGAGGCAAAACTCGCCGTCGCCGGGCTCACACAGCAGTTCTCCTTCGAACAGTTGACCGAGACGTTCCAGCTCCGGATCGGTGGCACGGCGCTTCCCGACCGTCCGTTGGAACTGCGCGCTCACGGTCGGGAGTGAGCGTCACTCGGCGACGCCGCGAACGTACGTCTGTTTGTGTTCCGGGAACACCTCGCGAACGGCCGCGGAACCGTACTCGTCGGCCAACAACGCGCGGAGTTCCCCCTCGTAGTCGGCCTTCGAGATCTGCTCGCTGGGGCCGGTTTCGACCTCTAACGTTTCGGCGACGAGTCGGTCGACGGCGCTCCGACCGAACCCGGCCAACGGGGAGAGGTAGTCGACGCCGTGACGGTCCTCCAACGACTGTGCGAACGCACGCGAGACGCTGGGGACGCGGTCGTCGCGGCGCGAGCCGTCGGCGACTGCAGTGACGTTCCGGCTCGCGACCGACTCCAAGGCGTGTTCGTGGACGCGTTGAATCCCGTTGCGGGGGTAGCCGTCTGCCCGCATCGTCTCGACGGCCTCGCTGGCGACACTCCCGTCGAGTTGGTGGGTGTCGAACGGGAACCCGAGCACTCCGGCCGCCCGGGCGGCGTGCTCCCAGTCGTCGGTCACGCCGAACGTCGCCGTCACCAGCTCCACGTCGTAGAACCGGTCCAACACGAGCGCCGCTAACGAGGAGTCCTTGCCGCCGCTGTAGAGGAGTGCGAGCTCCACGGCTCGTCTACCGACGCCGGACGTTGAACCCGGAGTCGTCGGGCTTCAGCTCCTTCAACAGGCGTTTCATCTGGTCTTCGTCGATCTTCCCATCGACCCGACCGGACTGAGCGACGGCGAGCGCCTGTTTTTTCGCCTGCTCGGCGAACTGGGGTTTGCTCATCTCGACGGCGTTGAGCCGTTGGCGGGCGCCGTCGGTGAGGTGTTGTTTCAGCATCGCCTCCTGTTGGGCCTCGGCCCGTTCCTGAGCGGCCTGTTGGGCCTCGGCGTCACCCTCCTCCTGCCCGGCCTGTTGTTTCAACTGCTCGCGGCGCTTCTCCCGCAGTTCGTCGAGTCGTTCGTCGTCGTTCGGGTTCTGGCTCATGCATCAGGGTTCGGCGGTGGGATGCAAAACGATTTCGGAGGGGGTGCCGGGAGAGATTTACCGAGGGGCGCCCCACTTGTAGTGTGATCGTGGTCGTCACGGACGACTTCGCGTTGTACCACGCCGCGGTCGGAGAGCTACGGGACCGCGCCGCGACGTTCACCACCGCCGAGCCGAGTGATCCGCTCCCCGAGCGGACGGAGGTGGTGGTGTCGGCCGCCGAGGACAAGGTCGCTTCGCCACCCGGCGTCGACCACGTCACCACCACCGCAGACGACGTGACCGCAGGTGTCGACGAGGCGCTTGGCATCCTCCGTGCCGACGACGGCCGGACGGTCGTCGGCGTCGATCCGGGTGAACGGCCGGGGATCGCCGTCCTCTCTGGGGAGACGGTCGTGACCGCACACCACGTGCCGGTGTCTGCTGCCGCGGAGACGATCCGCGAGGCGGTCGCCGACGAGCCGGACGCGCTCGTCCGGATCGGCGACGGCGCCCGCCTCCACGGCGCCCGGCTGGTCGAGGAGTTGGAGGCTGTCGCCGTCGAGTTGGTCGACGAGACAGGCACGACACCGTCGCTGGGTCGGGGGGCGACCGGCCGCGGGCTGGCGGACGTGCTCGCGGCGGTCAACATCGCGCGGATGGACGGCGAGTCGGTGGAGACGCGCGATCTGGAGCCGACCGCCGGGGAGATCCAACGCATCAAGAACCGTTCCCGGGAGGTGTCTGACGGCGACCGCACGCTCGACACGGAGCTGGCCCGCCGTGTCGCACTGGGCGAACTCGACCTGTCGACGGCGTTGGCCGAACACAGACGGCAGTGATGCGGCCGCGGAGAGTCGGTGTGCCGCGGAGAGTCGGGATGTCACGGAGCGCCGGCGCCCCACGGAGCGTCCGCGTGCCGCCGGTCGTCGAACCGTTCGTCGCACGTCGGCGGGTTTTTGCTCGTTCGGCCCCAGTGATCGAGTATGAGCACGACCCCGCCGGGCCCGAACGGAATCCCCGTCCTCGGCAACGGTCGCAAGTTCGCCAGCGACCCGTTCCAGTTCATGACGGCGTGTGAGGACGCCTACGGCGACGTGGTCCGGCTCGACTTGGGGCCACGGCAGACGTACATGCTGACCAACCCCCGCGACGTGGAACGACTGCTCGTCTCCGAGTGGGCGAAGTTCCGCAAGCCGGATCTGGACTCCGCGATGGACGACCTGTTGGGTGACGGCCTCCTCCTGTCGGACCGGGACACCTGGGAGGGACAACGCGAGTTGGCCAACCCCGCGTTCCACGCCAGCCGGGTCGCCGGGCTCGACGACGTGATGGTCGACCACGCGACCGACGCGGTCGACGACTGGACCGCGGGCGGGCAGGTGGACATCCACCTCCAGATGGCCCGGCTCACGGTCCGGATCATCGTCTCGGCGATGTTCGGGAGCGACATCGACGCCGCGACCGTCCGCCGGGTTCAGGAGAACCTCGAACCGGTGGGCCAACGGTTCGAACCCAGCCCAGTGCGAGCGATTATCCCCGACTGGGCACCCACCGCGGAGAACCGGCAGTTCGACGCCGCCGTCGCCGAGTTGGAGTCCGTGTTGGACGACATCCTCGCGGACCGCCGCGGGACGGCCGCCGACCCGAGCCACCCGGACCCCGCCGGCGACGCGACCGGCCAGGAGCTGCCGATGGATCTGTTGTCGATCCTCCTGCGGGCCCGCGACCGCGGCGAGCAGACCGACCGCCAGCTCCGGGACGAACTGATGACGATCCTGTTGGCGGGCCACGACACGACCGCGCTCACACTCACCTACACCTACTACCTGTTGTCGAAACACCCGGAGGTGCGCGACCGTGTCCACGCCGAGATCGACGCGATCGACGGTACGCCGACGGCCGCGGACGCCCAACAGTTGGACTACCTCGACAACGTGCTCTCGGAGGCGATGCGGCTCTACCCGCCCGTCTACACCCTCTTCCGGGAGCCGAAGACGGACGTGCGGATCGCGGGCTACCGCATCCCGTCGGGGTCGGTCATCCTGCTTCCACAGTGGGCGATCCACCGGTCGAGTCGGTGGTACGACGACCCAGAGCAGTTCGACCCCGACCGGTGGAGCGCGGAGCGACGCCGGAGCCGGCCACGGTTCTCCTACTTCCCGTTCGGCGCCGGACCGCGCCACTGTATCGGCAAACAGCTCTCCCTGTTGGAGGCGAAGCTGATCGTCGCCACCGTCGGGAGCCAGTACGAACTCGACTACGAGGGGCCGGAGATGGATCTCCGCGGGTCGATCACGATGCACCCCGACCACCCGATGCCGATGCGGGTCGAGCCGCGGTAGAGCGCTCACCAGCCCGCGCACCGTGTTACCACGACTGTCGCGAGGCTTATCAGACCACAGCGTGTGTAACCGGTAGTGTCAGACAACTCAGGGCGGAAGAACCTCCGCATGCCGAACGACGACGAGCAGTTCGCCGTCGTCACCCGCCACGACGGCGGGAACCACGTCCAGCTCCGGTGTCAGGACGGGACGGAACGTCTCGGACGCATCCCCGGCCGCATGAAGTACCGCGTCTGGATCGAAGAGGGTGACGTGGTGCTGGCCGAGCCGTGGGACTGGCAAGACGAGAAGGCCGACATCGAGTGGCGTTACTCTGACCAGGACGCCGAGCAGCTGCGACAGGAAGGCCACATCGAGTGATCTCCTCTCCACCCTACTCGCTCACCGCTGACGCGGTTCGCTGTTTGGGGGTAGGGTCGTCGGAAAATCGAAGAGTTTCGTGATCACGAGACAGCGACGCTCTCTCGAATGGCTCCTCAAGGACGAGGCATTAGCGCCCGAATTGTGGCTGAACCGGTACAACGACCGTTTTCACTCCTCGGGTGGGCGCGCGGTGTGTCCACTCGAAAACGTTGATGCTGCCAGATCCCGGCGGGATCTGGCTGCTAACCGGGTCGCGTCGCGGTCCGGTGACGGGTGTCTTTCTCCACACCACGCTGTCTACTCTTGTCGATTCGTTCGTCTGTGAAGGTTCAACGTGTCACTCGGCGGTTCGTGTCGACAGAAACGTCCTGACGGCGATTTGAACGCCGGTCCCTGGCTCCGCAAGCCAAGAGGATAGTCCACTACCCTATCAGGACTCAGCTCAATATACACCCGAGTCACGTAAGACAGTTACGATCCGCCGGGCGGAGACAGTCAAGTGCCTGTTTGTCCCACCGTTCGGTATATGAGTTTCTGGCGCGAACACATGGAACGTGAGACGACGCACGCTCCTCGCTGCGGTCGCAGCGACTGCGACCGCTGGGTGTACGAGCAGTGGTGGTGGTGACGCGGCGGCGGACGACGAGTCGTCATCCTCGCCGACGCCGACCGACTCGCCCACACCGACCGACTCCCCGACGCGTTCACCGACATCCACGCCGGACGCGGGCGCCGTCGGCCAGGTGACGTTGGAGCGGACGGGTGACTGCGCGTCCGCCGAGACCGGGGCGTCCGTCCAGACCGACGGCGGGGTGGTCGTCGTCAGAGGGTGTATCGAGGGGTCGACGGGGTGTTCACAGCCGGAGGTTGGGTCGACGCGGCTGGCGGGTGACCGACTCGTCGTCACCGTCGGCACGGTCGAGACGCAGGCCGTCTGCACCCAACAACTCGTCTACCGAAGCTACGCCGCGCGCGTGGAGACGGCCGGTGGCCTGCCGGCGGGCGTTGAGGTGCGACACGTCGGCGACGGTGAAGCGAAGACCGTCGCCGAGACGACGCTGTGAACTAGTTCGTCTGCTCTCCCTCCTGCGGCGTAGGTTCAAGTAGGGTGCCGACCCAGACGGCCCGTGAGAGCGCCACGCCACACGCCGCGTCGAACCGCCGGGGCGGCCGCGAACAACCGGTTCACGACCGAACGGCAACCCTTAACGGAGCCGTCCACCAGAGACACGACGAACAGATGGGTGTGATCGAGGACGTCTACGAGGATCTGGACGCGGAGTTGTCGTTGGAGGAGTTTACCGACGCCGTCGAGTCGAAAGTCGAACAGATGGGGGGGCTCGCCGACGAGGAGACGGCCGCGATGCTAGTCGCACACGAGTACGACGACCAGGAGGTCGACTGTATCGCCGACGTGGAGCCGGGCCACGACGACGTGACGTTCCTCGCGAAGGTGACCGGGGTCGACGAGGTGCGGACGTTCGAGCGCGACGAGGAAGACCGCGAGGACGGGAAAGTGCTCAACGTCGAGGTGGCCGACGAGTCTGGCCGGATCACCATCACGATGTGGGACCGGATGGCCGAGGACGCCAAGGAGAACCTCCAAGTCGGTGACGTGATCGACGTGGCCGGCCGCCCGAAGGACGGCTACAACGGGTTGGAGGTGTCCGTCGACGACGTGGACGCGAACCCGGAGGGTGACGTGGACGTGGAGATCGTCGACGAGTACCGCGTCGAGGACCTGACGATGGGGGTGTCGGACGTGACCTTGGTCGGGGAGTTGCTCGACACGGACGACGTGCGGACGTTCGACCGCGACGACGGAAGCGAGGGCCGCGTCGCCAACCTCTCGGTGGGCGACGAGACCGGGCGCGTCCGGGTGACGCTGTGGGACGAACGCGCGCCACGCGCCGAGGAACTCACGCCGGGTGAGACCGTCGAGATCGTCGACGGCTACGTCCGCGAACGCGACGGCGATCTGGAGCTACACGTCGGCTCGCGTGGCGCCATCGAGGTCGTCGACGAGGACGTGAGCTACGAGCCGGAGACGAAACCGATCGGCGAGTTGGCGCTAGACGAGACGGCAGACATCGCGGGCGGCGTGATCGAGACCAGCGAGAAACGGACGTTCGACCGCGACGACGGGAGTGAGGGCCAGGTTCGGAACGTCCGGCTGAAAGACGACACCGGGGAGATCCGGGTCGCGCTGTGGGGTGACAAAGCCGACATGTCGATCGACCTCGCCGACGAGATCGCCTGTACGGACGTGGAGATCCAGGACGGATGGCAGGACGACCTGGAGGCGTCTGCGGGCTGGCAGTCGACGGTCACCGTGTTGGGTGACACGACACCGGAGACGGAGTCAGACGGTGATCAAGGCGGGCTCGGCGCGTTCGGTGACGACGGCGCCACGACGGAGGCGGCCGTCGCGGCGACAGCGGGTGACGAGACGGACGGCGTGTGTGAGTTCACCGGGACGGTGGTCCAGGCGGGCGATCCCGTGGTGCTCGACGACGGGACGGAGACGAGACGCGTCCGGACCGACGAGCAGCTACGGTTGGGTGAGGAGGTGACGGTTCGTGGACCGGAGACGGACGGAACGATCGACGCCGACGACGTGTTCTGAGCCGGGTCGACCCCCCCCGGTACCGCTCGCGCGGGCTCAGCGGAACTCCTCGGCGTCGACGGTGAGATCGGAGGCGATCCACCCGTCGGTGTTGTCGGACTCCAACAGGACGGTGCGGTCGGGACCGGCGGTACAGGCCGTCAGCCTCGGCGCGTCCGTCTGTTCCGCGTCCGTCTGTTCCTGTCTCTCCGTGTGGGTCGGCATACTCCGGTTTAGGCAAGCCTAAACACTTCAACGTTCCGAGTCACCGTCGACCGGCACTGTCAGTCGTGTTCCGCGGGGTGATCGTCGGTCGGCTCACCCAACGGGTCGGCGAGCGATTCTTCGGGTGGGACGGCGTCGACGATCCGGAGCGACTGGCGGCGGCCGCGGCGGTCGTACACCTCGACATCGTTCTCCTCGTATGGTGGGGTGGCGACGAAGACGGCGGCCGCGAGGTCGTCCGCCTCGGTGATTCCCCGGCGGCCAGTGGGGTGTGAGAGGAACCGAGCGGCGCCGCTGGGCCGGCCCAGATCCATCCCGAAGACGGCGGAGACGGACGCCGCCGCCTCCGGGAGGTAGAAGTGGGTGAGCACCGGTGTCGTCGAATCGAGACGGTCCGTGTCCCCACCGTCGAGTGTGTCACTGTTGTCCGCGACACCGCCGAGCGTGCCGGCGTTGTCTGTCTCACCGTCGCCCGTGTCGTCGCCCGACGTGGCGTCGCGGTCCCCGGGCCAGTCGAGATCGCCCGCCGGGCTCGTGTCTAAGGCGACGTTGACGGCGTCGGGGTCGCGGTCGGCCGCCCGTTCGCGGAGCACCGACAGCAGTCCACGGGTGATGGTGACCACACGCACACACCGGGACGGCGACGGAAACCCGTGCCGGTTGCGGCGGTTCCTCGCCGACTGAGCGGTCGGTCAGCCGAGGAACGACTTGGCGGCCTCCCCGTACAACGACAACGTGTTGCCGCGGGCGCTGTCGAGTGCGTCCGCAACGGCCCGGGCGGCGCCGTCCTGAACCCCGGGGCCGTGGCCGACGACGACACGGTCAGGGTCGAGCCCGGACAGCGCCGACCGCGGCGGCACCAGCCGGAGCATCGGGTGGACGCCAATCCGTTCCTCGCCGGTCACCATGTACTCGGCGTTGCCGAGCGCCTCCGGGACGTACAGTGTCCCCGAGGACTCGAACAACAACGCCGCCTCCTGCCACGGCGGCAACGAGGAGTCCCGGACAGTGATCGTTCGGACACCTTCCGTGAGCGTCGGGCCGAACCGCTCGACGGGCGCGTCTATGTCCGACTCGACGCCCGTCATCCAGTCTGGGACGTAGACGGGCACGTCGTGCCGGCGAGCGACCGCCGCGCCGCCGCGTTTGTGTCTGTCGAGACAGGTGACGACCCCGGCAACGTCGCCGTCCAGTTCCGCCAGTATGTCGTCGACGCCGGGCGCGTCCACCGGGTCGAGCACCCACACCTCGCCGTCGTGGACGACCGCGTGGCTGGCCCGTTGCATCTGTTCGTCCGGGTACGCCAGCCACCCCACGCCCGCGTCGTGGCTGTCGATCTCCCGGAGCCGCGCCGTCCCGCTCCCTTTCATCGGCATCGGGACCCAGTAGGTGTCGCGAGCGTATAATTGCCGACGGTTCGGCGCGGGAGCGTGTGCCGTCGACAGCCTGCCCAACGGCAGGTGACGACGACACACCGAGTAACTGACCACGCTGGGGTGTGTGCGGGCAGACGTGTTCACACTGCAGGTGTCTGGTGTCCAGATCGCCGGCGGCGCGTTTCTGTTGGCGACGCTGTCGACGTTGTTGGCCAACACGGCCGCCTACTACGTGACCGGCGAGAGCCAACTCGGGCGTGCGGTGCTCCCGGGCGTCGTGATGGGGGTGGCCGGGCTGGCGTCAAGTGTGCTGCCGACGCTGGTGACGGTAGTGCTCGCGTTGACACTCGACTTTCTGGCGGTGACGTACGCGTACGAACTGGACCGTCGGGGGTCGGCGATGGTGACGGTCACTCATTTCACGCTGATCGTCGTCGTCGCGTACGTCGTCAACAGCGGACTGGCGTTGTATCAGGACGCTCCTGGGTGAGTCGCGTCGGCTCGACTACTCTCTCGAACTGAGCCGGCGGAGACGACCGACCAGTGTCGGCCACAGTAACACGAACGCGATAGCGACGGCAGCACCCAGAGTCGCGGCGGCGACACGGACTCCGAGCGTGTCGGGGAAAGCGGCCGGCAGGCCGTTGTTGGCGACGACACCGGCGAAGCCGAACGGAACAGCGGTAAAGGCGAGCCCGACGACCGCCCCGACGCCACCGACAGGGGTGTCGTCACGACCGTGGAGTCGCCAGACCAGAGCGCCGGCGAGGCCACCGCCAACGGCGACAGCAGTGACAGCCGCCGCCTCCCCGTGTCCACGACTGGTCGTCACCACGAGCGCCACAAGGCCGACGACGGTGACCCCGGTGAACAGTCGATCCGGGCGGAGACGCGACCCCGGCCGCGCGGCCCGTGTCGCGGCCCACAACAACACGCCGCCGAATACGGCGCCAACAACGACCTGCCAGACGGTGTGGAGCCCCAACACGACTCGTGTGCCGGCGACCAAGACAACGACACTCCCGGCGGCGAGCCACCGACCCCGCCGGGTTCCGACATCGAGAAACACCGCGAAGCCGCCGTACATCGCCGCCGCGGCCGTCGCGTGCCCAGACGGGAGTCCGAACCCGTCACTGGTCGCAACCGAGCGAAACAGTTCCGTCAGCGGGGAGACGAGAAACGCCGGCGGCGTCGCGGCGGTCGCGCCGGGCGGGCGTGGCACTGTAAACACCGACTTCGCGCCCAACGAGGCCGCAAGCGCCGCGAATCCGAGCCCCAGCAGTGTTGCTGCGACGGCTCGCGGCTCCGCTGTGACCCGTGGCGCGAGCCAGTAGCTCAGCGACAACAGACAGATCAGAAACCAGGCGTCGGCCAACTGAGTGACGAGTGCAGCCGCGAATGCAACCACTCCGGCGGGGTCGGCCTGCGCTGGTGTGGCGAGAGACGGCGCGGTGGGCACGGACACAGACACGGTCACCTCCGGTGGCGGACGGCGTCGACAGCACGCCGCGGCAGGCCGAGGACGTTCAGCCCGAATCCGACGAGCACGAACAACGTGTACAGCCCCAGCGTCGAGAGGAAGGCGATCAGCATCGCGCCGATGGCGAACCACCCCTGGAGGAACCGGAAGGCGGCGACGACCATCACCGTCCCGTACAGCAACACGAGATACGGTCCCCAACCACGGGCTCGCCGGCGGCTGGTCTGTTGGCGGACGTACTGTTTCAGCTCCGTCTTCAAGGCCGGCTTCTCGACGGTCCGGTCGTCCAGTTGCTCGACGGACCCTCGGAGCTCTTCGAGCCCCTCGGCGAGCTCCGCGAGGTCGGGAGCGGCCTCGCCTCGTTCGGGGTCGGACTCTGGCTCGGAGTGGTCGTCGGTCATCTGTGTCGGCGGAGGCGTGCGGGACTTTTCAGCGTGCCGGAACGCGGCGGCTACTCCGCCGTCGCCAGCCGGTAGGCACGCAGCGCGGTCAACAGTGTCGTGACCAGCAGTGCGGTCGTCACCGCGAGCACGAACCCTAAGACGGCGAACCAGCCGGCCGGACCGACGACCGGGTAGCTCCGGCCGGCGCCAACCGGCCCGAGCAGTTCGAACACACGGATCAAGTAGACGGCGACCGCGAGTCCCACCCCGCTCGCGAGGCCGACGACGGCGTTGCGTCGCACGTCGAGTGCCGCCACCAGTCCACCGGAGGGGGGTCGCTCCGGGACGGTCGAACTGTCGTCGCTCACGCGGCGTTGTTGGATCGGCGCTGGCAAAGCGTCGTCGTTCGACGGTCGCGGGCTGGACGGCTTGGGGTGTCGGCGCGTCGCCCGAGGGTTGAGGCGTCTCCGGCACCGAACGGTGGTGTGAGCAGCGCCACGGGGTTCCACTCGCTCGCGCTCGACGCGGAACGAGCGGCGTCGTTGTCGGTCACCGGGACGCTCCCGGAGTGGCTGTCGGGGGTGTTGGTGCGGAACGGGCCGGGCGCCTTCGAGTTTGGCGACGCGAGCGTCGATCACTGGTTCGACGGGTTGGCGATGCCGACCCGGTTCGGACTCGACGGGCCGAACGACCGGGTGACGTTCCGGAACCGGTTCCTCCGGACGGACGCGTTCGCGGCCGCCCGCGAGGGGGAGTTCACCGGCGGGTTCGCCACCGGGGAGACCACGCTCCGGGAACGACTGTGGGGGATGCTCGTCGACGACCCGTACGACAACACGAACGTGCTGTGTGAACGGGTCGGCGACGACTATCTCGCGGTGACGGAGACGCCTCGCCAGGTGCGGGTCGACCCGGACACACTGGCGACGACTGGCGACGTGACCTACGACGGGCCGGCGCCGACCGGGCAGCTGAGCTGTGCCCACCTCCAACGCGACCCGGAGGGGCGGCTCGTCGGCTTCGACACCAGTTTCGGGCGACACCACCAGTACCACGTGTACGAACTGGCGGGGGCGACCGACCGCAGCCATGTCGCGAGCGTCGAGACGGACGCGCCGGCGTACATGCACAGCTTCGCGCTGACGGAACGGTACGTCGTGTTGACGGAGTTTCCGTACGTGGTGGAGCCGTTGCGGTTTCTCAAACCCGGCCGGCAGGGGCCGTTCGTCTCCAATTTCGACTGGCAACCGGAGCGAGGAACGCGGTTCCGGGTGGTCGAACGGGCCAGCGGTCGGGTGGTCGCCGAGCCGACAGCAGAACCGTTCTTCGGCTTCCACCACGCCAACGCGTACGAAGACGGCGACGAGATCGTGATCGACGTGGAGACGGTGCCGGACGCCGAGTCCGTCGCCACCCTCTCGTTGGACTCCCTGCGGGCCGGGGAGTTGGACGTGCTCGGCGGCCGGATCGACCGGTTCCGGGTCGAGTTGGGTGGCCACCGGGAGTCGGCGACGGTCGACCGTCGCCGGCTGTACGACGGGACGGCGCTGCCGACCGTCTCGCCGGCCCGGTGGTGTCGCCGGCACCGCTACGTCTACGCACAGGAGACGAGCCAACCCGTCACGGAGTGGCCCGGCGGTGTGGTGAAACTCGACACCGAAACCGGCGCGACACGGACGTTCGCGGACGGCGCAGACCACTTCGCCGAGCCGGTGTTCGTCCCGCGCGGGCGGGGCGGCGGGGACCGACAGTCGGGGAGTGACGCCGAAGACGACGGTGTCGTGGTGACGGTCGGACTGGACACGGACAGGGGTGTCTCGCGGTTGTTCGTGCTCGACGGCCAGACACTGACGGAACGGGCCCGGGTCCAACTCCCGCTCGCGCTCCCGTTCGACTTCCACGGCCGGTTCTTCCCGGAGCTATCGCCGTAACCACCCCGGGAGGGGTCGGGGCGACAACCTGTCAGGATCTATCAGGTAGCGACCGCCGCCGCGAATCCGTGCCACGGCGCGGGGTACATTTTTAATAGGTGCCACACAATATCACAGTGTATGTCAGACGACAACACGGTACGGAGACGGCGGTTCATCCAGGCGACCGGTGCCGCCGGGGTCGCGGCCTTGGCGGGTTGTTCGACCGGCGGCGGCGGGACAGATACGGGCGACGGAGCGGGAACGACCGCGGGTGACAGCGGGAGCGGCGACGGGCCAGAGGCCGTGATCGTCATCGGCTACCCCGAGGACGGCACCCAGCTGTTCCGGGACTACTACGGCGTCAGCGACGGGAGCGAGGAGATCCTGGTTCCGGACGGACTGCGTGACGGCGCTTTGCCGGCACAGGTCGGCAACGACATGGCGAACGCCACGGGCACGGCGCCCGCGGCGGGCGGCCCCGCACAGGAGGCGTTCACCTCGGCGTTCGAAAGCGAGTACGGTGAGGCGCCAGGTGTGTTCACCTCACAGTCGTACGACTCCGTCGCCGTCCAGCTGTTGGCAAACGCCGCCGCCGGCGAGAACGCCGGGGCGGCAGTGCGCGACCAGATGCGGCGGGTGGCCAACCCCGGCGGGATGGAGGTGACACCGGACAACTTCGTCGAGGGGGTCGAGGCGGCCGCCAACGGCGAGGACGTGAACTACCAAGGGGCGTCGTCGGCGGTGAACTTCAACGACGCCGGCGACCCGGCTTCGGCGGCGTACGCCATCTGGGAGTTTGCCGGCACGGACGAGGAGACGACGAACACCCAGGAGGTCCAGAACTTCGAAGGCGAGAACCCGGACGGCGCCGGGCCGGCCGCCGACAGCGGCCCCGGCGGGCTCGGACGCGAGATCGACATCGGCATCCTCCTGCCGGAGACGGGGAACCTGGCGTCGGTCGGCCAGCCGATGGTCCAGGCGGCCGAACTGCCGGTGATGGAGGTGAACAACGCGGACGTGGACCTCACCGTGAACGCACAGGTGGAGGACACGGAGACAACACCCAACGCCGGGAGTTCCGCCGCAGAACGGCTCGTCAGCGCCGGGGTGCCGTCCGTCTGTGGGACCGCCTCCTCGGGTGTGAACGTCCCCGTCTCGGAGTCGGTGTTCATCCCCAACGAGGTGGTGGGGTGTTCCCCGTCCTCGACCGCGTTGTCCGTGACGAATCTGGAGGACGACGACTTCATCTTCCGGACGGCGCCGTCGGACATCCTCCAGGGGCGGGTGATGGCCCAGGTGACCGCCGAGCGGCTGGACGCCTCCAGCGCCGTGACGCTGTACGTCAACAACGACTACGGCCAACAGCTCTCCGAGCGGTTCGCGAGCGTGTTCGAGGAGTCGTTCGACGGGGAGGTGTTCCGGCAACTGGGGTACAACCAGGGTGAGTCGTCGTACACCTCGGTCGTGCAGGACGCACTGTCGCCGCAGTAGGTCGTCGGGAGCCACTCCCGTCGCGTCGCCACCGGAGGAGACAAGACGGTCGGCGCGTGGAGTATCCACAGATGACAGACACCGTCACGGTCGCGTTCGACGCGGACGGGCTGGTTCCGGTGGTCGCGCAGGACGCCGAGACGGACGCGGTGTTGATGGTCGCGTACGCCGACCGCGAGGCCGTCGAGCGGACAGTCGACACCGGCCGCGCCCACTACTACTCCCGGTCGCGCGAGGAGTTGTGGGAGAAGGGCGCCACCAGCGGCAACACCCAACAGGTCGAGGCGGTGCGGGTGGACTGTGACGCCGACACCCTGTTGTACCGTGTCCGGCAGGACGGCGGGGCGTGTCACACCGGCCACGAGAGCTGTTTCCACCGTCGGGTCGAGGGAGACGGCGAGCGCAACGCGGCAGACGGGGACGACGATGGCGGCCCGGTGTCCGCCGACGAGGCGGAACTCGAACTGTCGGTGACGACCGACGGCGAACAGGTGTTCGACCCCGACGAGGTGTACTGATGGCGGCCGGCGAGGGGTTGGGCACGGCGCCGGTCGCGGACGTGCTCGACGAGCTGGCGGACGCGCGGGCGGCATACGAGGACGCGACTGCGGCCGTCGCGGACCACGGGGAGGCGCGGTTGGAGCAGGTTGCGGACGCGCTCAACCGGGCGCGGGGACTGCTCGACCGCTACGAGGGGGACGCCACCGGCACCGGGGACTTCCAGGCGTACGTCGAGTTCCAGGGTGCCTTCGAGAGTCTCGTCGAGGGGTTGCCCGAGGATCTCCCCGGACGGGCGGCGTTCGAACGGGCCAACGACTACGTCGACCAACGCCGGCTGTCGGTAGACGACTTCGAGGACGCCCGCGCGGCGCTCGCGGACGTCGAGAGCTACACCGGGCTGCTCCAGGATCGCGAGACGGCGGCCGTCGCGGTGAACGACGCCAGACACGCCGCTCGCCGGCGGCTGTCGACAGTCGAGGAACGGATCGAGGGGCTCGAACGGCTCCAACGGTTCGGTGACGCCGACTTAGACGCCCCGACCGAGGCGATCACGGAGCCGATCGCGGCGTACGACGACGCCGTCCGGGCGGCCTTCGAGACGTTTCTGACGGAGACACCCGCCAGGGAGGTGTTGTCGACGGTCGCAGAGACGACCCACTACCCGTTGGTGTCGTTCCAGTCGCCGCCCCCAGAACTCCAGCAGTATCTCGCAGACTCACCCGTGGGCGAGGAGTCGATTCCGACACTGTTGGCCTACGAGTCGTACTCGGCGTCGAAACTGGACCACTACGTCCCCGACGCCGGGCAGTTCAACGCTCGGGTGAGCGTCCACCGGGCGTACCTCGACCGGCTGGGGCCGGCGCCGTTGGTCGTCGGCGCCCCGCCGCCGGCGGCGGGCGTGCTCCGGGCGCGCGGCGAGGAGTTGGTCTCCGTGACCGCGAAGTTCGCGCCGGAGTCCGTCGTCGCCCGCGCCCGACAACTGCCGCGGATCGCCAGACGCGACGACTACGAACGACTGCGGACGGCGGTACGGGCGGAGACGGAGTTGGACGACGAGGAACGAGAACGGCTCCAGTCGGGGGCCGTCGAGACGGAGTTAGCGCGGCTCCGTGACGCGCGCGACCGGCTGTCGACGGCGTTAGACCGGCAGGTGGTGGGCTAGGGAGTCGGCTCCGGCGTCGGTGGCGACCGTTGGAGGAGACAGTCGGCCTCCCACTCGTGGCGCGCGACGAGTAGTTCGCGTCCCGCCTCGGTGAGCGAGTAGGTGTTTTTCCGTTCGTCGTGGCGGCGTTTGTCGAGGTAGCCGCGCTCGGCGAGTTCGTCTCGGTTGGGATAGAGGCGACCGTGGTTCACCTCCGCCTGGTAGTACTCCGACAGTTCGTCCCTGATTGCGAGCCCGTACGGCTCCCCCAGCGACGCCACCGCGTACAACGTGTCGCGCTTGAAGCCGCTCGGATCGTCCATCGGCGGAACGGACGTGAGCGACCGGTATACACCGTTCGAATGCTGAAACGCGAGTTTCAGCGTCGGGGGTCGAGTCACTCACGAAGTGACAGAAAGTTGTTTGTTTGGGCGTCGACAGATACGTGTGGCTCGTCGATGTTTATGCGACTGGAGTCGAATCCAGGGACGATGGACGGCACCGGTGCGGAGACGGCGTTCGGGACGCTCGCCAACGGCACCAGACTGGCGATCCTCGAAGCGTTGTACGACGCACTCCGGAGTCACGACGGTCCGGGCCAGCCCGGCGTCCCGTACACGGAGCTTCGAGAACGGGTCGGGGTTGAGGACAGCGGGAAGTTCAACTACCACCTCTCGGAGCTGACCGACGGGTTCGTCGTGAAACGCGACGGCGGCTACGTGCTCCGGCAGACGGGGCGGACGGCCGTCCAAATCGTCCTGCGGAGCTTCGACATCGACGACCCCGGGTTCGGGCCGACCCGGGTCGACGCCGACTGCCCCCGGTGTGGCGGGACGGTGACCGTCCAGTACGGACAGGGCCACCTGACGACCCGGTGTGTGGACTGCCCGGGGCTCCTCGCCGGCACTGGCCTCCCAGAGGGGACGATCTCGCGGCTCCCGTTCCCGCCGGCTGGTGCCGCGGCGCGTGACCCAACCGCACTGCTCGATCCCGCACACCGGCGGTTGGAACGACAGTGTCGGTCGATGACGGACGGGGTGTGTCCACGGTGTGGTGGGGAGACGACCGCACGACTGCTCGTCTGTGGTGACCACGAACCGGAGGGGGTGTGCCGGGAGTGCGGGACGGCACTCCCGGCGGTCGCCGAACTCGGCTGTCGCACCTGTGGACACGAACGACTGGCGCCGCCGGCGTTCGCCCGGACGGACACACGGGCAGTGTGGGAGGCCGTGAGGACGGTGTTGTCGGACGACGCCCACGCGTGGGACCGGTTCGGGACGACGACGAGGTGGTCACAGACGCTGACACGGACGGACTCGACACGGGTCGTCGTCGACCCGCCGACGGGGACGCGGCTGGTGATCGACGATCAGCTAGCGGTCACGCGAGAAGAGTGAGCCGTGAAGTGGACGGTCGGGTGACACCCGTGGTGTCAGTTCCCGTTCTCACGTCAGTCTCCGTTCTCGCGTCAGTCCCCGTTCTCGGTCGCGAGACCGACACTGTCGCCGACGTGGACGCCGGCGGCACACACCGGGTGTTCGAAGTCGAGCTGCTGGGCAGTTTTGGCGGCGGCGCTGGCGGTCGTCGGTTCGAACCCGTAGGGGTCGGGGGTGTCGCGTTCGTACGTCGCCACGAGGTGTGGCTCGTCGACGGCGCACACGAGCAGTGCGTCCCGACGGACGATCCCGACCGTCGCGGTCTGTCTGCCGACGACAGCCGCGATCCGGGGGGTGTCGTAGTCGTCCTTCTCGAAGTCGAGCGCGTGGAGCGTCTCGACGAGTGCGTCCCGTGCCGGGTAGCCGCGGTCGTACTTCTCGGCGATCGGGTCGACGTGTGAGCCGTTGCCGATCACGGCACCACGACGGCCGCCGTCGCCGACCGTCCGGGCACAGTTGTAGGAGACGTACGGGTTGTCCGTCGGCGGCGCCTCGTCGGTCGGAACGACGGTCAGCGTCTCGTCGTCACGGCGACGGATCTCTCTGTTCGGGAACGAACGCGAGGAGACACGGTAGGCACCGATCGACGGTCCGGCGATCAACAGTCGTCCGACGTACATACCGTCGCCTCGCCGGCGGCCGGGTTAGTCGTGTCGGTCGTGGCGGGGACGACGGCACTGCGGGCAACGCATAAGCCGTTGGCCACACCACGAGGGGGTATGCCAGACGCCTGTGACGACTGTGGGGAGGCCGTTGAGGACGCGCTGGCCCGGACCGTGCGCCTCTCTGTCGACGGAACGACCGTCGACGAACAACGGCGCTGCCCGGGTTGTTTCGCCGCGTGGATCGAGCGTTACGAGACGGAGATGAAACCCGGCGTACCGGTCACCACCGACGAGGACATCATCGTCGACTGAGACCGCTGGGCCGTCGGCGACCGACACGAACTGCGTGGGCGACAGCCGACACGAACTGCGCGGGCGACGACTGACACGAACTGCGCGGGCGACGACTGACACGAACTGCGCGGGCGACAGCCGACGATTGTTCACGGACAATCGTTAAGTACTGGTGTGTGGTACCGTGTCACATGGAACTGTCCGGACAGCGTGAGTTCGATCACCGAGGACGGAAAGACATCTACGAGTACGTCGAGGGGAACGGTGAGGTACAGCCGCGCGAGGTTCGTCGCGCGTTGGGGATGGAGACACGCGAGTTCGGTCACCACGTCAAGATGTTGAAACGCGACGTTGCTCGCGGAGACGGACGACGGTCGGCTCCGGGTCGCGTACACACGGGTCGACGAGGAAGTCCACGACGGCGGCGAGGTGGCGTTCACCGTCCGCGGGGCGCGACAGGCCGACATCTCGGGGTTGGTCGGGCTGATCCGGACGGCCGTCGACCGGGAGTACGTCGTCGCGGAGAGTGTCGTCAGCGTCCCCGACTACGAACAGGTGTTGCTCCGGAACAACGAGTTGGAGTGACGGAGACCACCGGTTCTTGGAACGACCGAGTGGGACCGCTCGGGACCGGACTCACTCGGAGAAAACACCTGACGGCCTCATAAATCATATCTAGCGATACAGAACCACGAGTGTCGACCGAACGCGTGCAGTCGTCGATCCGAAAAGGGTTACGAGCCGGTGGTACAACGCACTGTATGCGCGAGCCGACACCAGACGAGCGACCAGTCGTCGTGAGCGTCGCCGGCAGCGACGCGGGCGGGGGCGCCGGGATTCAGGCGGACGTGAAAACCGCCGAGGCGTGTGGCGCGTTCGGGGCCAGCGTCGTGACGAGCGTCACGGCACAGAACACGCAGGGCGTCGAGTCGACACACGTCCTCCCGGTTGCGGAGGTGGACGCACAGTTGGATGCTGTCTTCGAGGACTTCGACGTGGCCGCGGTGAAGACCGGGATGTTGGCGACGACGGAGATCGTCGAGTTGGTCGCAGACCGCGCCCGCGAGACGCAGTGTCCGGTCGTCGTCGACCCGGTGATGGTCGCGGCCTCCGGCGACCGGCTGCTCGCCCCCGAAGCCGAATCCGCATACGAGGAGCTGATCGCGGAGGCGACGCTGGTGACGCCCAACGCCGACGAGGCGGCCGTCCTGACGGGTGTCGAGCCGGAGACGGTCGAGGGTCTGCGAGCCGTCGGCGAGAAACTGGTCGACGCGGGTGCCGACGCCGCGCTCGTGAAGGGTGGCCACGTCGCCGGCGACCCCGTTCGGGACGTGTTGGTCCGTGGTGACGGGGGAGGGTTCGAACGGGAGACGTTCACCCACCCGCGGGTCGACACGGACGCGACACACGGCTCCGGCTGTACGCTGTCGAGCGCGGTCGCGGCCGAACTTGCCGGCGGCAACCCGACACCGGCGGCCGTCGAACGCGGCGTGGATCTCCTCGCCCGTGCGGTGCGGTATCCGCTCGACGTGGGTGAGGGTCCGGGCACGGTCCACCACACGGTCGGGTTGCGGAACGACGCCGCCCGCGAACAGACTCGTGAGTGGGCGGCGGCTGTCACCGAAAGCGGCGCGGGCGACGGACGGGTCGCGGTCGCGACGCCGTACGCGGAGGGACCAGCGGATGTTGCCGTCGGGGGCGACGACGGCGTCCGGTTCGGCCGGGACGATCCGCTCGTAGAGACGTTGTTGGCCGTCCGCGAGCGTGGGCTGGACCGCCGCGTGGCCGTGGCAGTCGACGCAGTCGGCACAGTCGGCACAGCCGACGCCGGCGACGACTGGACTGTCGCGGAGCGTGTCGAGCAGGTCGACGCGGAGACGGACGCACTCACCGACGGCGACAGTGTCGTGGTGCTCGCGCGTGACGCCGCGAGGGTACGCGAGTTGCTGGACGGCGTCTGAGTCGAGCGGGGAGTCAGCGGGTCGACAGACGGGGAACTCGTACCGGTTGTCAGGGTGGTCTACTTATAATTTATATAAACGTCTGTTTTGTGAAACAGAACGTGTGTCGGGAGACAAAACGAGAGCCAGCCGGTGTCTCGGTGACGCCAACCAGTATCTCGTGAAACAGATCCAAGCCGGCAGTGCGGGTAACTACGTCGCCAGTTCCAACGGCACGCTCCCGACGGTGTACCCTTGCACCCATCCGGAGGGGCGGAGCCGAAAGACGACGGCCGGACGGTGGCCCACCTCGGGTTGTTCCCCGTAGAGCCGGCGCCAGTCGTCGTCCCGAAACGACGAACAGTCGACGAGCAAGGTGACGCCGCCGCCGTGGGCCGACAGTTGGCCGCTGGTCTTCGTCTGGACCGTCTCCTGGATCGCCTGCATCGGGGTGCCGGCGTTCCGCCGGCGGGTCGGGACGGGGCGTGTCACCTCGACGAGCGTCGCGTCGCCGTCGCGTTCCGCCCGGTAGTCGATCACATGGTCCGTCGACACCTCGATCTCGGGAGTCACGTCGTAGCCTGCACGGTCAAGCAGCCACGCGGCGTCGAACTCACCCATCGTCGCGGTCATCCGGGTGCGGTCGAACACCTCGGAGGTGCCGAGCTTCGCCGCCATCTCCTCGCGGGAGTCGTCGAGCACGCCACGTTCGAGAAACGACTCGTAGAACCCCAGCGCGTCCTCGCGAGTGGTGTCCGGGAAGCCGGCGTCCGCCTCGCGAAAGAACCGTCGAGTGGTCGCCGCGCCGTCCTTCGAGCAGAGCACGGGGAGGAAGAACCACGACAGCGTCGGGTAGGCTTCGAGCCACGGCTCCGCCTCGTGGAGCACCGCCGTCAGTTCCCGTTGGGCCCACGCCGCGACCGGCGCTGGCGCCTCGCTGAACCCGTACTTCTCCGTTCGCCAGAGGATCGACGGCGTCTCCGTGTTCCCGACCCAGTAGCCGCCCGGGCCGCCGTCCATGCCGGTCGGCCCCTCGTCACCGGTCGTCCACGCGAACAACGCTAGACTCCCGTCGTCCATGTCGAACCGCCGCGTGTCGTAGCCGTCCGGCGGCGCGAACCACGGCGCGCTGCTGGTCGCACCGAGGTTGTCGTCCAACTCCTCGTACAGATCGCGCCGGACACGGTCGGGTGTCCACTCGCCGTGCCAGTACCGAAATCGGAGCGGCGTCGCCACGTGTGTTTTTCGCGGGTCTGTGGGCTTCAACCCGTCGGCTCCCGGGGAGCCAGCGAAGCCGGCGAGGCGACACCGGTGACTACGCGTGGGGGTGGCGCGCGGCGCAGCCGTCGGCGGTCACAGCAGGGTGACGGCGTACGCGAACGACGACCCCACCATGAGGAGGACGAGCACGATGGAGATGATCTTCTGACGGTCCACACCCGCCACGAACGCCCGCGGGTACAAATGTCTCCGGGTCCGAGCCGACCGTCCGTCCGTGAACTCGCCGGGTGGACGCGACCCGAACGAGACAACTGTCCGGGTGGCCCGAGCAGTTCAGTCGTCGGCCAACGCTGCGAGATTGAACTCGAAGGCGGCGACCGGCAGCTCCAGCTCGTGTGCGACCAACACCTCGGGGTGGAGTTCACCGACGACACCGGCGGGTTCGCCGTCGACCACGACCCGCGCGGCCCGACCGTCCAGAAACGACGGGTGGTCGGTCGGGGGCGTGGCAAGATCGGCGTCGAAGGCGTCACACACCGCCTGGAGTCGGCTCTTGGCGTCCTCGTAGGTGGCGTCCGTCCGTGCGAGCACACTCGCGACGTGGCGCGCCTCGGCGACGTTCGTCGCTTCACTGTCGTCGACGTGGGCGACGAACCCTACCTCGGCGAGGTCTTGTGGGTACGCTCGGTGAGTGTTCTGCTCCAACAGTTGGACCAGCGACGGGAGCGCCCACGTCCGCAGTTGGGTGTACGACTCGCTGTACGGGGACGTGATCTCCGCCGGCGGCCGGGCACCCAACGGCGCGTCCGGGCCGCGGTCGACGCCTGCGAGCCGCATTCGGTCGTAGTTCCGCTCGGCGGCGGTCATGTCGAAGTTCAACGCCTCCTCGAAGCCGAGGCCGACGAGCGTCGTCCGGACGGCGTCCTCCAGCCGGGAGCGTTCGTGGCGGCCACCGACCGTTCCCACGTCCGGCAGCGTCGGCACCAGGTCGTTGAACCCGTACGTCCGGCCCACGTCGTCGGCCAGGTCGGTCGGGTGGAGCACGTCCACCCGATACGGGGGGATCTCCACGTCGTAAACCGTCGCCTCGCCCAACGAGTAGGCGGCGTTGAGACCGGATCGCTCGAACAGGTCGACCACCTCGTCGGCGTCCAACTCGATTCCGAGTGTCGCCTCGATCCGCTCGTGTGAGACGGACTTCTCGTCACATTCGAGGTTCGGGCGGAGCAACTCGGGACCGTACTCTGCGGGGTGGGTTGCGCCGTCGGCGTACTCCACCTGCACCTCCTCTAACTGCCCGCCGCGGGCAACCAACGCGTAACAGATCACCGTACACATCTTGTCGATGGTCCACTGGTCGGTGCCGGTCAACTCGACGAACAGGTCCCGGGAGTTCGTCGACACCTCCGTCCGTTGGCCGTTGATCACCGGCGGGAACGAGAACAGCCCGCGGGCGTCGTAGATCGCCGGATACCGGTCGTAGTCGGCGACCAAGTCGGCGTACCGCTCCCCGGTCGGGTGGTCCGCAAGCACCTCATGTGGTGTCGCGCCGTTGTCGCCGATCGGCATCGACTCGTGGTCCAACGGGACGAACCGGTCGCCGTCCGGCTCGATCCCGCGGTAGCTGATCGACTTCTGTGGCGCGCGACTGCTGGTCTCGGTCGGCGAGGACGACTCCACGTCCCGTGTCGTCACGGTCGGCGCTTCGATGGGGTCCTCGTCGGCTGGGTCGCGCTCTGCGTCCGACTCCGTCGACTCGACATCGGGGGTGTCGACGCCGGCGGCGATCGGTTCCTCACCTTTCAGCATCGTCAGGTCGTGAATCCCGATGGCGCCCTTCTCGCGGGCCCGCCCCATCGTCGCGTGGAGCTTCTCTTGGAGCTGGATCAACGACTCCAGTGCGGCGTCGTCGAGATCGACCCCGCGGACGACCGCGCCGGTGACGTACGGTCGGTCGTCGGGGACGGTGTCGTCGACCTCGATCACCCAGTCGGCGGTGTTCGTCTCCGGGACGTACACCCCGCGGGCGTCGCCGTACTGGTAGCGCAACGACCGCGCGACCCCCTCGACGGAGAGCCGGTCGAGTCTGTCCGGCGCGAACTCGAACTGGAGATCACCGTCCTCCGTCTCACCCTCGTACTCCAGTCCGAGCGCGAACAGATCCTCGCGGAACTCCTCGTCGCTCTTGTCGTGACCGGTCAGTGCGCGCAGTTCGTCCGTGTCGATGTCGACAACTGGCATCAGTCGATCACCTCGTGTGTCTCCGTGTACATCAGTACGGCACCTCCGCCTCTCGCAGGAACTCCAGGTCCGCGAGCGTCCCGTGGAGGTCGCGGATGTCTTCTGCGCCGGTGGCGAGCATCGCCAGCCGTTCTAAGGCGAGCCCCCACGCCATCACGTCGCCCTCGACGCCCAACGGCGCGAGCACCTCCTCGCGGAAGATGCCGGAGTTGCCGATCTCGATCAGCTCCCCCGTCTCCGGGTGTTCGCCGAACAGTTCGAACGACGGCTCCGTGTACGGGTTGTAGTGGGGTTTGAACTCGATGTCCGTGATCCCGAACTGCCGGTAGAACTCCTCGAAGGTGCCCATCAGGTCCCGCACCGAAAGCTCCTCGGCCCACACCCACCCCTCGATCTGGAAGAACTCCAACAGGTGGGTCGCGTCGAGCGTGTCGTTGCGGTACGCCTTCTCGACGGAGAAGTACCGTTCCGGCGGCTCCAGGTCGGCGTCGGCGAACCCCGAGAGGTGTCGCATCGACAGCGAGGTGGTGTGGCCTCGTAAGGCGACCTCGCTGGCGAACGACTCACTCCACGGGGAGTGGTAGCCGTCGCCGTCCTCGCCGACCCCGTCGCGGTGGGCCGACTCCACCCGTTTGACCAACTCCGCGGGCATGTTGTCGGCCGGCCCCACGTCCAACGCGAACCGGTCCCAGTGGGTCCGGGCCGGGTGGTCCTGGGGCATGAACAGACAGTCGTTGATCCAGAAGTCCGCGTCCGCGTGTGGCCCCTGCATCTCCTGGAACCCCATCCCGACGAGCACGTTCTTCACGCGGTCGGCGTACGCCCGCAGGACGTGCCGGCGGCCGCCGCCGGCCTCCGGGGCGTCTGCCTCGACATCGTAGTCGGTGAACTCCGCGTCTGCCCACTCGCCGGAGGTGAGCAGTTCGGGTGTGAGTCGGTCGACCGTCTCACGCGTCTCGACGCCGGTCATCAACGCGTCGACGCCGTCGTCTGTGAGCCGGACCTTGCGGGTTGTGATACTGTCGATTTTGACAAGTCCGCGGGACTCCAGTCGGTCGTAGACGTTGTCGGTCTTCCCGGGTTCGATCCTGGTCACTGATCCCTCCGCGAGTTCTGCAAGCCGTTCAGTCTCACGACCCATCTTGTCTGGGTCGAAATCTGGGGCAGCAGTGATCTGACCGTCCTCAATCTCACCACAGCCTTTCCGGTTGTAGTTGGCGAGCGCAATGTCGACCTCCGGGCCGCTGAGGTCTGCCTCGCCGATGGCCCCCCCCATCTCGACCGATCCATCGTCACTCAGTTGGACGACAGCCCTGTAGAGTCGGATTTCTGGGAGCCCATCCTCAACGTACTGTCGCCCTTCGTCAGTGATGCTGGCGTGTAGTGTCCTCGATTCGTTGACATCGATCAGACCGCGGTCGCGGAGTTCGAACGCCGCCCGTCTGATCGACTGTTCGTCGAGGCCCACATCATCTGTGAGGTCCTCAACAGACTGCCAGTCGTCCGCACTGACTGTATTCAGCAGTTCGACCTGTTTTTCTGGAAGTTTCATCTCTTGGAGTCTCTCTGTTGGCTTGTCAGTTAGTAGTTCTGTGACGGTGGGTTCGTCGGAGGTCACCGAGGGGAGCGAGTAACGACCGCCCCGTCGACGCTTTCGTGTCCGTGTAGTCTAAATAGCTACAGAACGTGGGCTGGTACGGGGACGAGTGGCTGGGAGGACGGCACCGCGTCGGATTTACAGATGAACTCTGTCGAGGTTGAAGTGCCAGCGCGATGTCGACCGCGTCGCCGTCCAGCCCGGACGCGCCGATCACCCGTCCCATCGGTGCCGGCTCCGCGTCGGCACCGGCGTCGACTGCGGCGCGGTACAGTTGCACCTCCGGGAGCGTATCGTCGGCGTACGCACGCCCCTCCTCGGTGGGTTCGACCTCGGCGACCGCCGTCTCCGTGACGGTCACCAGCCCCGCCGATTCGAGTTCGGCGGCGGCACCCGTCAGGGTGGCCTGGTCCTCGCCGGTGTCGGCCGCGAGGTCGTCGATTCGTCTGGGTTCCGTCGCGCTGGCTGCCTCCAGCAACGCGACCTGTGCCGCCGGTAGCTCCATCTTGTCTCCGTGTGTGTCGCGTCGTCAGTTAGCGGTTCCGGGACGGAGCCGACCGTCCCGACTGCGCAGCCACAGTTCGACGCCGGCGGCGGCGACGGCAGAGCCGACGACCACGGGCCAGCCGAGCAGGTACCAGCCGAACGGTGTCGGACCGACGAGCGCCGCCGCAGACTGGAGCGTCTGCCAGCTCCCAACCGCCGCGAGCAGTCCGAGCACGGCGACGACCGCCGCAGGGGCCCGAACGCGTCGCGCCCGATAGAGAATCACCGGCACTCCACCAGTGACGAGTGAACCGACCAACGCGTACGTGTACGGCCAGTTGAGATCTGTCGGCAGGGCAGTGAGTGGGAACAACACCGAACTGACGACGGCAGCAGCCGTCGCGTGGGCCACACTACCGACGACGGCGGCCGCCACGATCACCGGCGACGAATCTGACACTGTCGTCACTGATCGGCCATTGGCTCGCTGGTTCGTTTAGTTGTTGGTGTTTCCTGTCGTATGCGGGGTATCCCGGACTGTCTACTCGCGGCTCGGTCGCGGTGCCTCGGCGTACCGCTCGGCTGCTGATCGCGGAGCGGATTCGTTCCGCATTACTGAGGACAGGATACAGTTCGCGACTGTCTCGGCACGTGGTCGGTCCAAAACGCATTGACGACGTTTCCGAGTAAAACGGTGTTCCCGGCAGTGCTACGGGCCACCCGTCGGACGTTGTCGGAGATAGTTATTTCTACCTCAATATAGTAGCAGGATATAATGAAACGACGATCTATCATCGTCGCTGCTGCTGGGACCGTTCCCCTCTCTGGGTGTTCAGTTTCTCGTCGTGAGAGTGGTAATATCCAGATTGCTAATCTGACCGGACAAGAAGTGTGGAAAGAGATCTCCGTCGAGAGCGAGGGAGGAGTGTTCTCGGGCCCGGAGGTCGTTTATCAGACACGAACCAGACAACCACCGACACCGTCTTACCGTTCGACGCTCACTGATGTCGCTCCTCCCGGTAAGTACGAGGTGACAGTCACGTTCGAATCGACCGGGCTCAAAGACCAGAGCGTCTCCCGCACCACACGGTGGAGTCCCACGGGCGAGAGGAGCAGGTCACTGATAGTTGAGTTGGAACCCGACTTCGACGTGAACTTCCTGACACAGTAGCCCTCAAAGTTAGTGATACGGGATAGTAACACTCCGTCTACAGGCTGAGTAGGCCGAGTGCCTCGGGGTCGTACGGAAATCGAAGATTTCCGTAATGACGAGACGCCTCCGGCGTCTCGAACCACTTGACCCCGAGGCACTTCACCAGTCGGTGTTCACCGCCACAGACGGGGAATCCCGGACTGTCTACTCGCGGCTCGGTCGCGGTGCTTCGGCGTACCGTTCGATCTGAGGTGTCGTCTCCAACATATCGTACATCTCGCCGAGCGTCTCCTCGGCACCGAGGAGGTCGTTCTGGTCGAGCAGGTCACGACCAGCGTCGGTGAGGCCGTAGAACTTGTACGGGAGATCGCGGCTCCGGTCGTCCTCCGGGAGTGTGAGGGTCTCGACGATGTCGTGATCGACGAGCGTTTCGAGGTGCTCTCTGATCGTACTCCGACTCTTTGTCGGGTTGACGTAGTCGAGCTCCGTCAGTGTCGGGAGCTGTTCGGGGTGTGAGAGGATGTTCTGGACGAGGGCGGTCTCGGTGCGACCCCAGCGTTCTGGCGCAACTGGAGTCGTTCCTGCGTTCGACGGCGACACACGCTACGCAGTGTGCGCCTGATAGTCAATATTGTGTTTCGACGTTCGTAGTTCAGGCGGCCGATCTCACGCGAACGCCCGCACGGACTCGAACGTCCCCTCGCGGATCGCCTGCGCGACCGCCCGGTCGTCGACATCGGGCGTCTCGTTGGGGTACTTCCGGCGGAAGTAGCCGATCAGGTTCTCCACATCGCGGTCCAACAGTTCGCCGGCGTTCTCGTGGTCCGTGTCGACAGACTGGGGCCAGTCGAAGACGACGACCCCGCTTTCGCCGACAGCGACGTTGTACTCCGAGAGGTCGGCGTGGACGTAGCCGATCCGGTAGGCGGTCGCGGCCTCCCGGAGAATCAGGTCCAACACCCCGACGACCTGTTGGGACTCCAGTTTGGCGTCCGCTAGCTCCGGGCCGGGGAGCTTCTCCATCACGATCGCGTGGCGGTTGTAGTCGACCGGCCGGGGGACAGACACGTCCGGGTACAGGTCCTCCAGCGTCTCGTGTTCACGTTCTGCGGCCTTCCGGGCGGTGTACAGCCAGGAGACGTGGTCGCGGTCGGCGGTGTAGTCGCGGGCCTCCATCACCTCCCGGAAGTTGGTGTACCCCTCGCGGTGGAACTTCAGGGCGAACTCCCGGTAGGACGACACCTCGTACACGTCCGACTCCTTGCCGACGCCCAAGGGTGCGCCCACGCCCGCGACCGTGTCGCGTTCCGCGAACGTGTGGAGCGCGAGCGCGTCGTACCCTTCGAAGGCGAGCCGGTAGCCGTCGTACTGGATCGTCTTCCCCTCGACGAGGTCGCGGTCGGCACACCGGTCGAGCCGGTAGGCCGTCTCTTCTTCGGTCAGATCGGTGAACTCCGGCAGTTTCTCCAGATCGACCCACTCCGAGAAGCGCATCCCCTGTTCGAGCCCGGAGAGCAGATAGAAGTCCTCCGGCTCCAGGTCGGCGACGACCCCGGCGACGTTCTCGACCATACACCGACTGGCGGGGCGAGCCGGAAAAGCGTCGCGTCGCCCGGTTGGTCCTCGACCGGACCGGTGTAAACAAGTCAGTACGGGGTGAAGAGGGAGACGAGATGGTGTGGACACCGACCGTGTACAGTGTGCTCGCCCTCGCCGCGGCCGCCGGCTCCGTCGCGCTGGCGGTGACGGCCGCCGACCGCGACGAGTCGTACGCACGGTCGTTCCGGTGGCTGATTCTCGCGATGGCCGGCTGGACCGGGCTGTACGGCGTCCAGTTGGGGTTCACGCCCCCGGCGTTCCAGCTCGCGGCGTTTCATGCAGTGACCATCGCGGGCGGGGTCGTCCCGACGCTGTGGCTGGTGTTCGCGGCGACGTACGCCGGGGTCGGCGACCGACTCCGTGCCGTCCGGCCGTTGTTGATCGCCGAACCGGTCGTCTTCGCCGTGGCCGTTCTCACGAACGCCTGGCACGGACTCTTCTGGTCGGTCGAGTCGTTCACCTCGGGCGGCCCGGTGGGGCGGGTGCTCGTCGAGTTCGGGACGGTCCACTACCTCCACATGGCGTACAGCTACGTCCTCGTCGTTGTCGGTGTCGCCGTGCTCGTCCGGGTGGCTGTCGTCGGGCCGACGGTCTCGACCCGACAGTCGGTGTTGTTGCTCGCCGGCGCGATGCCGCCGTTTCTCGTCAACGTGGCCGAGTTCACCGTCGGCGTTCCCGCGCCGGTGGGGACAACACCGTTCGCGTTCGCCGTGACCGGCGGGGTGTGGGGGTTGGCGTTGTTCCGGTTCGACCTGCTCGACCGGACGGCACCGGCCCGCCAGCGGGCGCTCGGGAACGTCGGCACCGGGTTGGCCGTCACCGACGAGGACGGACGGGTCGTCGAGATCGACGAGCTCGCTCGGGCGGTGTTCGACGGGTCGCCAGCGGAAGGGGACACGCTCCGGCCGGCGGTGCCGGACGGCGCCGAGGTGACACGGCTCGACGGGAACCACCGGACGGCGGTGATCGGCGACCGGCGGCGGGTGTTCGACACCAGCGTCGAGGCGGTGTCGGACCACCGCGGCCAGACGACGGGGTACGCGGTCGTCGTCCACGACGTGACAGCGCGACACGCCTACGAGAAACGGTTGGAGGTCGCAAACAGGGTGTTGCGACACAACCTCTCGAACGAGCTGAACGTCGTGTTGGGCCACGCCAACCACGTCGCCGACGCGACGAGTGACCCGGAGCTGGCGACCGCCGCCGAGGAGATTCGGACGGCGGCGGTCGGACTCCAGGAGACGAGTGAGAAGGCCCGCGAACTGGTCGGGTCCGAGCGCCACCACGGAGAGCCGGAGCCGGTTGCGGTCGCGGAGCCGACCAGACACGTCGCCACAGAGTTCGGCTCGGCGGCCGACATCAGACTCTCCGTCGTCGACGCGACGGCCGTCGTCGGCAGTCGTCGGGCGTACACCACCGCCGTCGAGAACGTCGTCGAGAACGCGGTCGAACACCACGACGGCGAGCCGACAGTGTGGATCGAGATCGAAGAGACGGACGGCGAGGTGGTCGTCACCGTCGCCGACGACGGGCCCGGGATTCCGGAGACAGACCGGACGGCGGTCGAACGCGGCTCCGAGACGCCGTTGGAACACACGAGTGGGCTGGGGCTGTGGATCGCACACTGGACCGCCACCGCCGTCGGCGGCGAACTCACACTCGCCGACCGGGAGCCACGCGGCACCCGGGTGGAACTGCGGCTGCCGGCGACGGAGTCGTGAGCCGCACCGACAGGCCGGCGACTCTCACCGACAGGGTGAATCTGATAGCGACCGGATCGGCCCGCGTGATCCGATCAGGCGGGCGAAAGACGGACGACCGACACCAGCGGAGGGAGTCGTGAGAACGGCACGACTGTTCGAGACACTCCTGTGTGTCACGCTGTTGTGGCTCGTCAGCACCGTCTTCACGCCGGGAGATCCCGGCTCCGGTCTGTCGCGTGCCGCGGCCGTCGCCGTCGGAGCACTCGGAGTGTCCGCTCTCAGACGGGGCCGTGTCGACGCCCTGAACCTCACAACGAGTGTCGTGTTCGTCGCGTTGTTCTGTCTCGCTGTCGGGAGCGGGGTCGTGGAACAGGTGGCCGCGGTCGACGTGAGTGCGTCTCTCGGAACGCTGCCGACGGCGGTCGGGTTCGTCCTGTTCCTCGGCGGGATCTACGTGTGGTCGACTCGGCGGGTCGGTTACGACGAGGAGCGGACCGGGCCGGACGCGGCCCGTAGTTGACTTGTGTGACGGCGTCCGAGCCTGCAGCGTGACCGACACAGCCGCCGGGCAGACGGACGCCGGACCGCTCGCAGACCGTGAGTGGCGACTGATCACCGAGGAGGCACGCGGCGGCCCCGCGCAGATGGCGTTTGACGAGGTCGCCGCCGAGACCGCGGCCGCAGGCGGGCCGCGCACGGTCAGGCTCTACCGGTGGGCGCCGTCGTGTCTCTCCTTGGGGCGCCACCAGGCGCCAGAGACCGTCGACTGGGACGCCTGCCGGGCGGCCGGCGTCGACGTGACCAGACGACCGACCGGCGGGGGCGGGATCTACCACGACTCCTACGGCGACATCTCCTACTCCGTGATCGCGCCCGCCGACGAACTCCCGGGTGATCTGATGGAGTCGTACCACCTGTTGTGTGCGCCGGTGGTGGCGGCACTGCGGGCGCTCGGCGCGGACGCTGACTACGTCGCGAGCGAGCGGCCGTCGATCCACCAGCCCGCCTGTTATCTCCGCGGACTGAACCCCGCACACGACGTGGTGAGTGACGGCGGCGACGGAGGGAAGCTGGCCGGCAACGCCCAACACCGCCAAAGCGAGGCGGTGGTCCAACACGGCTCGATCTCCTTCGCGGTCGACGCCGAGGCACACCTCGACTGTTTCGCCGCCCCGGAGACAACGCCCGAGACGTTCCGTGACCGCGTCACCGGACTCGCCGAGCTGACCGACGCCGACCGTGAGACAGCCGTCGAGACCCTGCAGGAGACGCTCGCCGGTTGGGCCGGCGACGCGTCCGAAGGCGACTGGACGGACGCAGAACTCGACCGGGCCGCCGAGTTGGTTGAGGCGAAGTACGCACACGACGACTGGGTGCGGGCAGACCCGCGAGAGCTACGCGAGTGACGACTCGGGAGAGCCCCCGAGCCCGCTCGACGAGATCACCCAGTTCGGGCTCGACGAGAGCGTGTCGTTCTGGGGCAGTGACGGCACACAGGTCGTCGTGTTCCACCAGTCGCCAGACACTGTCCCTGCGAGTAACGAGACGAACAGTTACTTGACAGGTCGGTTCCGTTGTCGAGACACACGAGCAACAGTATGAAACGACGCGCTCAGTTCGCACTGATCGGTATCTGTCTCGTCACGCTCGTCGTGATGATCGGTGCGCGCTCACTCGGCGAGACTGGTGCATACTGGGAACTGCGACTGGCGGTGACCGTCGGATCACTCGTCTTGTTGTCCGTCGATTATCTCTGGCAACGCTGAATCGGGAACGAGTGATCCGGTGATGTGGTCAGTGGTACGACAGACGGGCGCCCACGACGACTGGGTCCAGGCAGGCCCGAACGAGCCGGATCGGTGAGCGCTACTCTACGCTGAGTTCCCCGCCACCCTTGCCGTCCTCGGGCCACTCCAGTTCGAACTCGATACTCAGCTCCGTCGGCCCGCCTTCCGGTCCCTCGCGTTCGACGGCGACCTCGAAGGTTGGTCGCGCCGGGGGTGAGACGGTCACGCTGTCGTCACCGGCCTGCAGTGTGATCGGCTCGCCGTCGTCGAGGTTGTCCGCGACGGTTCTGAGCAGGCTCGCCACGTCCGCACGCGACCGGTCGGCCTCTGTCTCGAACAGGAGTTCTTCTGGCATACACCTGGGTACGTGGCCAACAGTCATGAACTGATCGCACAGACTGGTCCCGGATCGCCGTCGACACCCCACAGTCGACACCGACGCGGCTTTGAGCCGGCCGTCCCAACCGGACACATGGCAGTCAACGTCGGCGCACACACGTCGATTGCGGGCGGCGCGGACAACGCGGTTGACGAACAGGTCGAGATCGACGGCAGCTGCGGGCAGATCTTCAGCCACAGCCCGCAGGTGTGGCAGGACCCCAACATCGGCGACGACGAGGCCGAGCGGTTCCGGACGGCCAGCGCGGACAACGAGATCGGGCCGTGGGTGATCCACTCGTCGTATCTGGTCAACCTCTGCACGCCGAAAGACGACCTCCGAGCAAAGAGCATCGACTCGATGCAGAAGGAGGTCGACGCCGCCGCCAAGCTGGGTATCGACTACGTCAACGTCCACCTCGGTGCCCACACCGGCGCCGGCGTCGATCAGGGGTTGACGAACGCCGCGAGCGCGCTCGACGAACTGGACGTGCCCGAGGGGGTGACGGTACTCGTTGAGTCCGACGCCGGCTCGGGAACGAAGCTGGGCGGCCAGTTCGACCACCTCGCGACCGTCCGCGAACGGACGAGCCTCGACATCGGGTTCTGTCTCGACACTGCCCACACGTTCGCCGCCGGCTACGATCTCTCGACAGCCGCCGGCGTCGATGAGACTGTCGCCGCGTTCGACGACGTGGTCGGGTTAGAACACTTAGCGTGTCTCCATCTTAACGACTCGAAACACGACTGCGGGACGAACAAGGACGAACACGCCCACATCGGCGAGGGATTGATCGGCGAAGCCGGGATGGAACGGATACTCAACCATCCCGACCTGCGCGAACTGCCGTTCGTGTTAGAGACACCCACCGAGGACGGCAAGAGCTTCTCATGGAACGTGGAACGGGTCCGAGAACTGCGGGCGTGACTCCTCCCGGACACTCTCGGTACGCAGCTACACAGTAGTTCGTTCGGCAGACGGGGACTGTGTCCCCGCTCACTGAGCGTCGATTCAGAATATGCAGGTGGGGTACGGACCGTACTTTGTCGGGGAGACGACGGTCTCCTGTTCTGTGTCGTCCGTGTCGAACGAGTCGTCGAACCCTGTCTTCAGTTCCTCACTCCCATACGTCGTTCCAGCAGTAGTGTCAGCAGCTGATATCACAGTCGTACGGCTTTTATTTAATAAAAATTTTAAACTCATATAATCCTTACTAACATGTCAGTGCGTCGTACCGGAGCGTAGCCGCTCGCGTCTCACTCGTCGCCGACTCGCAGACGGGGCGGGGAGTCTCACTCCCACGACCCGGCCGGCGGTCAGAAGCAGTCGAAGTAGGCGCCGCAGAACTCCGTCTCCGGACAGATCGGCTCGTAGTCTATGTCTCTGTCGAACTTGTCATCGAACACCGTTTTCGTTGTCTCCGTACCGTACGCCGTTCCGGGCGCTGTGTTGCTTGCCGACATCACGCAGAGAGATGTGGAACAGCTACTTATATTTTTTGATTATACGTTGTCACCTGAACACACCGTCGGAAGTAGAAACCATCTCGGCGACCGAACTGAAGTCACATCTGTCGTCCGTCTCGGACACTCTTTTTCCGAGGCTCCGTCGATGCGGTGTCGGGGATTGCCGACCGTTCGGCACGGGTAGGACCATCGCAGCGTTCGGCGACAGGCCGACGACGGACTGTGGGGTTCCACCGCAGACACGAACAGAGACGAACACGTCGACAGAGGGATACTGAGGGAAGCGAGGCCCAACTGAGCCGTCACTGCCTCGAGATTGCGTGAACTGTTGTTCGTGGCAGGACACCTAGCCGAAAACGGAACCTCATCGGGTGAGGCGGACAACAGGTCCAGAAGCTGCGGACTGCGACGGTATCACCCACTCCGACCTGACCTGCACTGCACAGAGACGGTCTCCCCGTTCAACACCACCAGGTGCAGAGGAACGTCTTCGGGTACGCCTCAAACTCGCCGACCCCGTCGTCCGTCTCAAACGCCTTGTCAAAGGCCGTCGCCGTCTTTTCGTTCCCGTACGTGGTCCCTGGTGTCATACAATCGACTGACATACATTGCTTGCTCTTCTACTTTCTTATTATTCTTTTGCCAATTTTCAAACTACTTCCGATAGAAACCTGACGACGAACACCGTGTCGAGTCGCTCGGGGTGTCAGGGTTTCCACTGTAGTCGGAACCCACACCGTCAGTTGAGGAGTCGGAGATGTCACGGGCAGTCCCATGAAGAAGGAACACGCTTCAACGGTGACCGTCCACACTCAGGTCGGCTGTGGGACCGGCGGAGCGAGTCATCACTTTCACACGAACGACAGTTCAGTTTGAGTACGTCAACCGGGGACGACAGGCAGTTTCGATCCGTCAGTTACCGTGTTGTGTAGCAGTCTCAAGCAGTACACCGGCGAGAGCTGTGTTCGCCGGTTCAGAAACAGGGAGAGACCGTTTGACCTCCTCCCACCCCGTCGGGTGGGATTCCCACGGCACGGCACCGCTTGGGTGGGAGTTTCAGGTTCGCAGCCTGGTCGCATGACCAGACTCCTGGCAGGGCCAAGCCGCCGTTACTCTTATCCCATACTGGGAGTCAGAGTTACGTTCTGTCCGGAACCCCCTGCCAGCGGTTCGAAAGGGGTTCTTTCGAACGTAGCTTGGGCTGAATCCGATATTATCCGTTTCGTTGGGCGGCTGAGCCGCCTCAGTCTAGTCATGCGTACGGACTCAATGTGTATAAAACTCCCGTTAGCAGAAACGGAGATACGTTCCCAGGTTGTCGGATTCATCCCACCCGTAAACGGGTGGGCTTTCTCCTTGTCGCTGCTGTAACAGAAGAACTCCGTCGGCACACAACCGGCCTCAAACTCATTGTCCATCTCAAACGTCTCGTCCAGCGTCGTTCGGGTCTCGTCGGTGCCGTACGTCGTGCCTGCGGTTGTATCAGCAACTGACATCAACTACCTGTATTCGACATTTATTACTTATTTTGTATACAATAACAGAACTTCGTGGAACCATTCTCTCGGAACACATACCAGGTCGGTGCGGTTTTTTAGTGTCGGTCTGAAACAGTGGCGTCGTGTCATTCGGAACGACTGTCTATGCGGTGGTGAGCGTTTTCGGGACGGCCGCGCTGTTGATCGCCGTCCAGACCGCAGACGACGGCGAGGCGGCGATCGCCGAGTTGGGTCCGCCACGGGCGGTCGCCCAAGCGCTTCTGACGGCCGCGCTCCCGCCGGTGGCGGTGCTGGCGGCCGTCGCGGCCGGTGGAGTCCTGCTCGGTGATCTCGCGCCCGCGACGCTCGGCGTCGGGCCGAGGGCGTTCACTCCCGCGGCTGTCGTGGTCGGGTTGGGGCTCGGGGGTGGGGTGTATCTCCTCTCGGTTGTTCAGGTGTGGTTGCTCCCTCGGCTCGGCGTCTCGGTTGAGGGGGTGGGCGGGCTCTTCCCGGAGCAGTACCGCGGGTTGGGGTGGTACGCCGTCGGCTACGCCGGCCAGTCGACGATGGAGGAGGCGATCTTCCGTGCTGGTCTCGTCGGCGCGATGCCGGTGGCTGTCGGCGTCTCGCCGCGGCTGGCGGTCGTCGTCGCGGCCGTCGCCTTCGGGTTCGCTCACGCCGACCGTGGGCTGGGAGGTGTGATCGTCACCGGCACCGCGGCACTGGCCTACGGGGTCGGCTTCATCGCGGTCGGCCTGCCGGCCGTGATCGCCGGCCACACGCTCCAGAACACCCTCGACGCCGCCGGCAAACGACTGCGAGACGGGGGACGAGCCGAGGATGGCGACACCGGGTGAGAGACGAGCCGAGAGTCGCGACGGCGGGTGAGAGACAACTCAGGTGTCGACCACCCGCACCACGACCGTCTCCCCGCTCGGGTCGATCACGCGGATCTCGAAGGCGACGGCAACGACGTACGTCTCTTCGGCACGTTCCTGTACGACGACTCCGTCATGAACCACACAGTCGCCGAACTGACGGTTCGGCCCGCTCGGACAGCCGGGCCACGACTCGGCGGCGGTCGTGTTGCGCCGCACACGGACCGAGACACCGCGGTCCAGTCGTGCCGTCTCGATCTCGCGGCGGTCCGGGCGGAGCGTCCGGTCGAACGCCGCCAGCGTCGCCGTCCGGTCGACCCACGGATCGGTGCCGGAGACCGCTCGGGAGGCGTTGCCTGCGGCACGCTCCAGTGCGCGGACGACCCGGTCCGTCTCGTGACCCGGCTCCGCCCGTGCTCCCACATCCGGGTGCGCGCCCAACTGCAGGTACGCGACCACAAGCGGGAGGAGCGCGAGCGCCGCCAGCGCGGCGGTGAGCAACACCAGTTGGCCGCGCCGCTCGTCTGTCCGGCTCACACGTACCACACCTCGATCACCACCGGACCGTCTCCGGTCGGCACCGTCGCCGTGCCGGTCGGGGTCGCCCGCGGGACCGGGTCGCCGACGACGCCGTGTGGTGTCTCGACCCGAAACTGGAGGTTGTCGCCGAGGGTGGCCGCGACGCGCCGACGCAGCGTGGCGCGTTCCCGTTTGAACGCCGCCCGCGAGGCTGTCACCTCGGTCAGCCGACTCCGGTCGGCGTGACGGGGTGGCTCACTCGCCAGCACGGTCGCGGCGTCGCCGGCGTACGCGTCGAGTTGTGTCTCGTCTGTCGGCGGCGACGGGAGGTCGACAGCGAACCCCGCGGCGACGGCCAACAGGAACAGGATGCCGACACCCGCTTCGACGACCGACAACGACAGCTGTCCGCGGTCACTCACCGACGGTCACCTCCAATCGTGCCTTTCGGGTCCGTGTCGGGAACGTCGTCAGCCGGACAGTGCCCGTCCCCTCGAAGGTCACGCGCAGTGTCGCCCGACGGCTCACGTCGACAGTGGCGGTGCCGCGGAGTCCGCCGGGGCTCGCGAGCACCACCCGGTCGTTCACCCGGACTCGTTCGACGCTGGCGCTCGCGAAGTCGAAGCGGATGCGGGCGGTCCGTCGTGGGAGCGTCACCGCCCGAGAGACGTGTCGGGTTCTGGTGGTTGTCTCCGCGACCGTGACGATCCGGCGGTGGGTGACACCGTCGGCGTCGCCACGTGCCGCGAGCACCCGGTCGTCGAGTTCGACACGAAACGCGCGGTCACGGAGGACCGGAGCGCTCGCGACGACGGTCGTGGCGTCGACTGCGTCGACCGCCTCGGCCCTGAGCACGTTCTCGCGGACCGCGAGTGAACCGTCAGCAGCGACGAGTCGGACCGTCGCGCTCGTGGCGGCGTGGCGGTCCGTCGCCGGGCGATCAGCATCTGCGAACGCCGCGGCCGCGAGCCCCAACATGGCGCCGACCGCGCTGACGACGAGCAGGAACGCGACAGCGACGGCCAACAGGTTCGCCTGTCCGCGGGCGGTCGTCAGGTGCCCACCGCAGAACGGCGCGGTCACACCCCACCCCCACGGAGCCGGATGACCACACTGTCGGTGGTCCCACGGACGACGACGACCGGCCGGTCGGTGCTGTGCCACGTTCCTGTTACCGAAACGACACGTTTCGGGAGCGTGAGCCGCGTCTCGGCCGCCACCGCAGGGTTCGGGTGGTCGAGCCGGAGTCGGTCGCCGTCGGCGACGACTTGGTACTGTTCTCCACGGATTCGGTTCGGGAGTGGAACGCGTCGCTCGACACGCACCCACTGTCCGGCCGGCGGCACGGCGCGTTGGACGTGGGTCGCGGCAGCCGCGAGTTGGCGGTCCGCCAGCGTCGCGCCGGCCCGGTCGCGGTACGCCGGCACTGTACCGCCAGACAGCGTCGCCACCAAGCCGGTGACGAGTACCAACGCGAGTCCCACCTCCAGTAGCTTCCCGACCGTCGGGGCGACGGCACGGCCCGATGTCGGCGTCGTGTCGGCGGGCGACTGCAGAGTCGATCCCGGAGTCGACCGGCTGTCGGTCACGACACCACCTCCAGTCGGAGCGCGTGAACGACGAACACCACCCGACGGTCGGTAACGTGGACGACGACACTGGGAACGCCGTCGTCGTCGAAGTCCCGTTGAGCGGTGTCGCCAGCGGTGTTTAGTGACGCCGCGACCACATCGGGTGTCGCGGTCTCGATGGCGACTCGCCACGTGTCCGTCGGGTACCGGGTGGCGTGGTGTGAGACGTTCGTCCGGAAAGGAATCTGACTCCGGACGGGGGCGTGACCACCAACGCCGACACTGGCCGTCGCCCGGTCCTCCCGATCACCGAGCGCGGCGACGCCGACGACCAGCGTGTCGGCCGCGCGGCGGAGGGACGGCCGTCGGACGACCGTCGCCGCACCCGGACGGCCACGGACGACGGCGCCTGCGACGGTCGCCACGCGGGTGTCGTCCGTCCGGTAGACGAGTGCGTCCACCGCGATCTGTCGGACCGTGCCAGAGTCGTTCAGCAGTCGAACCGTGCGCGGGACGGTCTCGATTCGGCCGCTCCCGACCGCGAGGCGGCCGGTGTGAGTGCCGGTCACGCGACGGGGTCGGACGGCGTCCGCGAGCTGGGTTGCGGCCTGGCGTTCGGCAACGTGGTCGGTGCCGGCGTCGACGGTGTCTGCGACCGTCGCTGTCAGTCCGCCGAGGCTGACGACCGTCACGGCCAACAGGATCGCGACGCCGACGACGTGTGACTGACCGCGTGTCACGCCACGACCACCTCGAAGGCGACGGCCGTGAGCGCAGCCAACAGCCCGGAGTGGAGCAGTGCGGCGGCAGCCCCGCGGTCGGCCGCGCCGGCGAACCAGCCCGAGGCGAGCACGGTCGCCTGGGTCACGAGGTAGAACCGACTGCGTGTCCGTGTCGGATCGACCGCCTCGGGGTCGATTGCGACACTGCCGACATCGGCGACCGTCGACAGTTGTGTGAAGCTGTCGAGCACCTGTGTCGTCACCGCGAGGACGATCCCGACGACCAACAGTGCGGTCGTCCAGCCGACGACGACGTAGACGAGCATGTTCGACCGGAGTGCGCGTTTCTCGTGGTAGAGCCGGCCGACCTCCGTCTGGAGCGTCTCGAACACCGCATGAGAGTCGCTCCCGGCGTCGAGTGCGCCGGCGACCAGTCCGACACTCCGTGCCGCCAGCGGCGTCCCGACCCGTTCGACGAACCGGTTGAGTGCGGCCGCTCGGAGGTCCGTGTTGCGCCGCCCGCCGTGTGCGAGGTTGAACGCCAGATCGTCGACATCTGGATCGAGCGGGCCGAGATCCGTTTCGCGTGCGACCCGTTTGACGGCACCCGGAAGCGGCCGCCCCAACCCGACGTGCCCGGAGACGGCATGGACGAAGTCTTTGATCTCGCGATCCTTCGCGTCGTCGAGTCGTGCGCGCCGCCGACCGACGAGCCCGACCGGGACGCTGAACGCGACGTAGCCAGCGACTGCCGTGTTCGTCGGGGTGACGCCGACACCGAGCGCCCACGCGGCGGCACCGAGACACACCGGGAGCCAGACGACGGCGGCACTGGCCGGGTTGGACGCCGCCGTGGCCGGAACGGCGGCCAACGGCGGGAGCCCGTCACTCGACTGTCGGTCTGTCGGTCGGAGGCTCTCGACGGCGACGGCCGCGCCGGCACCGACACAGACGACGAAGCCGGCCGCGGCGTACGTGACGAGCGCCCGGCGGGTGACGGGGCCGAGCGGCGTCGTGACGGGCTCGGACAACGACGGCGCGAGTACGCTCACGACGACCAAGACGACCACTAACAACGCCGGTAACACCAAGACGACGACGAACAGCTCCGCGAGCAGTTCCATCAGGTCGGCGTTGCGTTGGCCGGCGCGTTCTCGCTGCCGGGCGAGCACGCGACTCTCCAGTCGAAGGTAGTTTGCGAGCGCGTCGTCGCCTTGGGTGGCGTGTTCGCGAAATTTCAGCAGGAACGGGGCGAGCAACTCTCGTGACGGTGTGTCGCGAGCCACACGGTCGAGTCCCTGCCGGAGACTCCCGGTGAGTGCGGCGGTGTTGAGCGCCGTCTCGATAGAACGGCCGGTCTCCCCGTACGCACCGCGTTCGGCGACACGTCGCAACATCTCTCGTGGCCCGTCGCTTCCCGACGAGAGCGCGTGGAGGAACCGGACGGCGCCGGGTAACGAGCGGGCAATCCGAGCACGGCGTGTCGCCGCCCGCGCTTGGAGATACGTGCCGGCGGCGACGAGCGTGAGTCGTTTCGCGGCCGCGGCGGCGGCCGCGACCACCGTGGGGGCGATCCAGTCGCCGGACGACACGGCCGTCGACAGGCTCGCCGGGAGTAGCGAGGTCGGGAGTGTCGGGACCGGGAGAACGGCCACGACCGGCGCGAGTAGGGCCGCGACGGCGCCAGCGACGACCCACGACAGTCCGTACGCGCGGGCCAGATACACGTCGAAACTCACCCCCAGTCGGAGCCCACGGTAGCGTTTTCGGGCGGCCGCGTGGCGGTCGTTGTCGGCGTGGCGGGCGAACAGGGCGTACAACGCTCGGTCGACCGCTGGGAGTCGGGTCGGCGCGGTGCCGGCGTCAGTCATCGGCCGTCCCCCGTCGTGTGGCCGGCTGGCGCACCCGGTCGACCGTCGCCGCTTCGTCGGCACGGAGGTCTGCGAGGAACTCGAACGTCTCTTGGAACCCGGTCACCCCCTCACGGCGGAGGTACGCCACGTACCGGCGTTTCCGGTGGAACTCCGACTCGACTGCGCGCGTGTCGCGGTCCGTCCGGGCGGCGATCCGGTCGAACACGCGGTGGTCGAGACGGCGGTCGACACCCCCCAACTGTGGGTGATCGTACGCAAACGAGAACCCACCGTCGGTGGTGCGGCCGGCGACGCGGTTCCACGCGATCTGTGTTCCGGACTTCTCGATCACCCCACCCGGACCGGAACAGTCGGCAAAGGCGGTCGGGTCGGCGGCGAGTTCGACCGCCTCGCCGACGTAGCGGTCGCCGTCGACACGCCGCGGGAACACGACGAGGTCGATCTCGCCGAGGAGATGTGGCGGGAGCCCCTGTTCGATGACGCGGTTGACCAACGTCGCCGGGTCCTCGGCGTGGGTCGTCCCGAGCACGCCGTGGCCGGTGTTGAGCACCTCGCCGAACGTCTGGAAGGAGGCGTCGCTGTTGATCTCGGCGATCACCTCCACGTCCGGGTTGAGGTAGTTCGCCTGCGTCATCAGGTCCGCCATCGACACCCGTTTGTACGACTGCTGGTGTTCCCGGGTGGTCAGCGACACCCCGGTCTCGTGGGGGAGTTCCACCTCGCGAGAGCCCTCGTCGATGGAGATCGGCCGGTGGTCGAACGGGACGAACGGGGTGTGTGCGTTCAACAGTGTTGTCTTCCCGACGCCGGTCGGCCCCGAGAACAACACCACCCCGCGGTGTTCGTACAACAGCCACAGCAGTGTCACCAGTTCCGTCGAGATCGCACCCCGTTCGATCAACTCGACGGGCGTCATCGGCTCTGCGGACTGTTTCCGGACGGAGAGGTGTGGCCCGCCCTCAGAGACGACCGGGAGCGCGACCGCACACCTGACCGTGCCGTCGACACCCGACAACTCCAGGTTCACCTTCGCGCTGGGGGTCGAGGCGTCCAGTTCCGTCCCGTCGCGTGCCGCCAGTTGGGTGACGACGTTGACGAACTGCGACTCGGAGTCGAACTGGAGGTTCGTCGGCACGCGTTCTGGTGTCCGAGTCTCCGTGGATGAGACAGTCGGCGACGTACCGGCCGTTGACGACTCGGTAGTCGATACTCCAGCCGTCGACGACTCGGTGGCCGACGCTCCAGCCGTCGACGATTCGGTGGCCGACGAGACGGCCGTCGACGACTCGACGACTGGCGCCGCGGCGGTCGGCGAACCGTCCGCGAGGACGGACGCACGCGGGACGACCTTCACCCGTTCCCCGACTCGGTTCGCCTCGATGTCTTCGAGATTTTCGTCGCGCAACGGGACGGTCAGAATCCCCTCGCCGACGAAGTCCCGGAGAACGTAGTACACGAGATCGTCCAGTCGGTCGCGGGCGTACCGGGAGTCGACCGGCGGGACGCCGACGCCGTAGGCCGCCAGCGCCGACCGGAGCCGGTGGCTCGCGGTGTCGAGCCACGCCCGGGTGTTGCGCGCCGTGAGTCGCCGGGAGAGGAACTGTCGTGCGCGGTCGGCGACGAACTCGTACCGGTCGTCGACGACACCCGGGACGGTCGACTCCCAGATTCGGTCGGCACACTCGTCGATCAGCGCCTCGTCGCCCGGTAACAACGGTGGCTCGCGGACGGCGTAGCGGGTGGTGAAGCTGTCCTCACCCAACAGGTGGTCCCGGTACACCACCACAGGCACCTCGAACCCCGCGAACGCGACCTCGTAGGTCGCCAGCCGCTCGGCGGCGACCCGGCCCGCGAACGTCGTCTGCGTCGAGAGCCGTGTCGCGGCGGGCGCGAACCGATCCGTGTGGACGACCAACTCCGCGCCGTCTGCGGCGTCGGCAACCCGGATCGACTCGTCAAGCGCGAGCGGTGTCGCCTCCCCGAGCAGTCGGAACCGCCGGAGGGCGTGGTATGCGAGCCGACGACGCAACGCCGAACCGGCGTCGACGAGTCTGTCGATCGCGCGCTCGTATTTGGGTTCGAACCCCGCCTGTGCGCGTTCGACGACGCCCGCGCGGGTGAGCGGTCGGCGGTGTTGGCCGTCGTCGAAGTGGTCGACAATCCGGTCGAATGCGGCCTGCCCGTCGGCACACAGTGCGGGCTCACGGGTGTCGTACCGGAACGGGTGGCGGGTCGTGTCGCCCTCGGCGGTGTGGCTGGTGGTGTCGCTTTCGGCGGTCTTCCCGTTCGTGTCGTCTCCCGTGTCGCACTCGCGTGTGTCCCGGATCGTCGCGACGACGCCCGGACGGACAGTGTACTGTGCGACCACGCTGGGCGCGTACCACGCCGCCGCGTCACCCGGCGGACACGGCGGCGGGACGCACACACCGTCGGCGACCGTCTCGTGGCTCTCTGGCACGGGGTGTCTGGCTCGGAATCCGGTTTAAATCTCGGGGTGACGGGAACACCGCCTCCGAGACTGGAGAGACGACTCAGCGTCCATGTCCCGTTCGGCGAGCGCCCGCACCGAGGACGACACTGCTCACGCCGCCGCGGCGGTTCAGCCGTCGACCGAGCGTCGAATCGGCCCGATTGGCCGGTTTCGTATAGCGATATAAGGTTTGTCGGCGCCGCTTGGACGTGTGCGTCCACCGGAGAGTCGGCAGTCGAGTACTCGCCCCCGAGTGATTTCTGATCACGCCGTTCCGACGGAGTTTCAAGCGATCCGGGCCAGACAGCGATATGAGCGAAACCGTCCGCGTCGGGGTGTTGAGCCTCCACAACAGCAAGGAGACGAAAGCGATCTGCAACGCAGTCGCGGCGCTGGGCCACGAGCCGGCGTGGCTCAGGAGCGAGAACCTCCGCGTCGAGACTGGCAACGACACGGTGGGTGTCGAGCCGAGCGTCGACGTGGTGATCAACAGGCTCCTGCTCCCGTCTGCCGAGCAGCCGCTGACGCAGTTGGGGTTGGCGGGCGTGTTCGACGCGGTCGACGCGCCGGTGTGCAATCCGGCGTCGGCGACCGCGGTCGCGGTCCACAAGTTCGCGGCGATGGCGCGGCTGGCCGCCGAGGGGGTGTCGGTGCCGCCGTCGACGCTCGGGATCGGAGCCAACCGGATCGAAGAGCTGGACACGCCGGCCGACTCCGACGACGGGCTCGCCGCCGACGCCGGAGCCACCGACCCGGGGACACGCGTGTTCAAACGCCCGATCGGAACCCACGGCGACGAGACGGGGTTGTTGGGCGCCGGGGAGTACGCGCCGCAGTTGGTCCACGAATCACAGGGGATCGTCCAGGGGATGGTCGAGAGCCCGACGGACGACCACGAGGACGTGCGGATCTACGTCGTCGGCGGGGAGGCGGTCGGTGCGATGCGGCGGTACGCGCCCGACGACGACTGGCGGACGAACGTCGCTCGCGGCGGGCGTGTGCGGGACGCCACCCTGGACGTGCCCGAGGACGTGATGCAGTTGGCGGTCGACGCGGCGGCGGCGTTAGGGTTGGACTACGCCGGCGTCGACGTGATCGAAGGAGTCGACGGCTGGTACGTGTTGGAGGTGAACGTCACCGCCGGGTTCAAGGGCTTCTTCGAGGCGACCGGCGTGAGTCCTGCGCCGGCGATTGCGGCCCACGCGATCCGGCAGGCCGGCGGCACCGTCGACGCGGAGCGCGTCCGGGAGCTGTCGGCGGAGTTAGACGACAGCGTCCCGGAGTGTCGGCCGTCACTGCAGACGCGCCCGACACCCGACGAACGGACGCTGGGGTACACGACGGAGGTACGGGTCGCCGGGCAACACGGCGCAGAGACGGTCGTCGCGAAGGCAGACACCGGCGCGACCCGGACGAGCATCGACTTGGGGCTCGCCAGCGAGGTCGGCGCCGGACCGATCGACGACACCGCCGAGATCAAAGGCGACGGCACCAGCCGCCCGGTCGTTCCGGTCGGGCTCCGGATCGGCGAGTACACACACGAACTGAAGGTGAACGTCCGCGACCGCTCGCACCTCTCACACGACGTGTTGTTGGGGCGGGACGTGCTCGACGACTACAGCGTCCGCGTCTCCCGGCGCCACGACGACGACGGGGAGGAGTTCGAGGGGTACATCACCGGGCGTCACCGGCGGACCAGAGAGGAGTGAGGCGCGGCGAGCGCGAGCGGAGTGTGGTGTTGCGAGTGGTCGACACGGATGTGGTATCGCGAGTGGTCGACACGGATTAACCGGTCGGGCGACGACCGCCCGAGCATGCCATCCATCGACGAGAAACGCGTCTACGGCACCACGACGGCGGCGACCCAGTTGCTCGTCGCGAGCGAGGTCGGTGTCGTTGCCGTCTCCGTCTCCGACGACATCGTCGGGGAGTTCGGGATCGACCACGCCTGCACCGCGACCGACCTGGCGACGAACGGGGACGCCCTCGCGGTCGCGACCGACGAAGACGTGTTGGTCGGTGACTACGAGCCGACGGGTCACGGCCCGGCGGCAGCAGTCGGCGTCGAGACCACTGACGACGGGAGCGGGGTCGTCGCCGTCGCCCCGGACGGGACCGTCTCCCGGCTCCCGCCGGGCGCGACCGACTGGCGGGAACTCGGGAGCGTGGCGGAGCCACATGCGGCCGACGGGGCGTTGATCGCGACCGCCGACGGCGTGGTTCGTGCGACCGCCGACGGGGTCGAACCGGTCGGACTCGACGCGGTGACGGACGTGGTCGCGCGGCCGGTGCCGTACGCGGCGACGAACAACGGGCTCTACCGGCTCGGCAACGGCTGGCAGTCAGTCCGGGAGGGCGCGTTCACCGCGGTCGGGACGGGTGCGAGCGGCGACAGCGTCGTGGCCGCGACGGACGAAGTTCTCTGGCATCGTACGCGCACCGACGGTGAAGACGAGTGGACGCGCCACGACCAGTCGGGGGTCGCCGGCGTGACAGTCACGGCCGACCTGTTGGCGGGTGTGACGAGCGACGGAACAGTCCGGGTCACCGTCGGCGACGGCTGGCGGAGTCGGACGCTGGGTGTCCCCGGTGTCGGGGCGGTCGTGACACCGGAGCAGTGAACCAGACGGACGACAGAATTGACACGTAGCGAGCGGAAGCCCACCCCTTCAGGGGTGGGAGGATGTCAATACACACGGACGCGAGTCGAACGTAGTCGGCGAGCCAGCCGAGTAGGAACGGGTTTACGGGCGCGTGTGAATACCCCCGGATATGCTCGTGCCAGGGTCAGCGTCGCAGTCGTTGGCGGCCGCACTCGCCGCGGAGACGGGTGTGCCGTTGGCGACACCGACGTTCGACCAGTTTCCGGACGGGGAGACGTTCACGACGGTGCCGGGGTTCGACGGTGAGACGGCGACCGTCGTCGCCTCGATCACCTCCAATGACACGTTCGTCGAGTTGCTCCAACTACAGGACGCCGTCCGCGAGGCGGGCGCGACGCAGGTGACGACGGTCGTCCCGTACATGGGGTACGCCCGCCAGGACCAGTCGTTCGGCGCGGGCCAACCGGTGTCGGCCCGCGCAGTCGCGCGGGCCGTCTCGACCGGGACGGACCGGGTCGTGTTGGTCGACCCACACGAACCGGCCGTCGCGGAGTTCTACGACGTGCCGACGACGGCCGTCTCCGCTGCGCCACAACTCGCGAAGGCGTTGCCCGAGCTGACAGCGCCGTTGTTCCTCGCACCCGACGAGGGGGCCGTCGGGCTGGCCGCGGCAGTCCGGGACGCACACGGCCGAGGCACGACGGACTTCTTCGAGAAACACCGCGACCGCGACACCGGAAACGTCACGATCGAGCCGGGGGAGACGGACCCTGCCGGTCGGGACGTGGTGATCGTCGACGACATCGTCGCCACCGGCTCGACCGTCTCGGAGGCCGTCGCCGCACTCGCCGCCCGCGACCCCGAGCGGGTGATGGCCGCCTGTGTCCACCCGATGCTCGTCGGTAACGCCCGGACGCGACTTGCCGCCGCCGGCGTCGACCGTGTGGTCGCCACCGACACCATCGAGTGTGCGACGAGCAGTGTGTCGGCCGCGCCGGTCGTCGCAGACGTACTGTAGCTCGACAACCAGCCGGCGTCAGTCGGCCAACGCCATCTCACTGGCGCCGTTGAAGACGGCCTCGTACACGTCGTCGTTCGCAGTGACGAACGCGCCGTCTCGTTCGAGTACGTCCGCCGACTGGAGTTGTTCGAGTTTCTCGTCGAGAACGAGTGGATCAACATCGTCGTTCCACTCCGAGGCGAGGTTCTGCCTGACGGCATCTGTATCCAGGTGGAGCTCCGGATCGCCCTTCTGGATCGCGCTGAAGTAGTACGCGTTCGCGTACTTCGGGAAGTGACTCAACATCCGAAGGTCGAGTTCGTCCCGTAGCACGTGGTACGCGTCCGCGATGATCTGCCCGACGACTTGGCGCTCGTACTCCTCGTAGGAACTACAGACCGCATCGACAGCCTCGATCTTCTCACCGGGGGAGACTGAACCGTCTTCGATTCGCACGAAGTCGAAGTCGGAGAGAACCCTGAGGTACTCCATAGTGTTCGCCTGCCCCTGAATCCGGTCGAGCCGTTCGACAGACAACGGCGACTCCTTCCGGAGGAACTTGACGATCTGGACGATAGAGTTGAGCTGATTTCGAACCGGATCGAGTTCGTACACCTGCTCGAAGATCGTCTTCGCAGTCGTCCAGTCGAGTCGATCCAGCATCTCTGCACGACGCGTTTGGAACGTCTCGTGTAGCGTTTTCCTGTCTGGAAGGGGGGCAGAGTAGTGTCCCTCGCCGGTCGGCTTTGCCCGGAGTGTCTCGACACCGCCGATGTTGATGAACTTCATCACGTTGTCCGTTCCACGACTGTCGCTCACGTCTCTCGGGTACGCGAACCCCAGTCGAATCAATACGGACCCGTCCGAGGGGTCGCGGTACTCCTGCACAAAGAGCCCGCGAGTGTAGCGCCGTCGGAGCCGTTGCTCGACCTGCTCGGCGATCGAGTCGTCGCTCGCGTCGAACACGAGCCGGTCACTCCGAATCGACACTGTGTCTCGGCTCGTCGCTGTTCGTCAATATAGTTGTTCCGACAGCAAAGAAGAGAGCGGGATTGACCTCCTCCCACCCCTTCAGGGGTGGGATTCCCACGGCACGGCACCGCTTGGGTGGGAGTTTCAGGTTCGCAG